>Ga0126378_10002193_pt1 | contig 14424 bp, 15 predicted proteins | sample PanSoiMetPlot_23_FD_92587 | JGI IMG/M metagenome (GOLD analysis project Ga0126378, IMG submission 92587) | Tropical forest soil microbial communities from Panama - MetaG Plot_23 | ecosystem: Environmental > Terrestrial > Soil > Tropical forest > Bulk soil | place: Panama | collected 2016-02-17 | reverse complement strand
AATCCCACCCTCTCCGCCAGAAAATTCTGGGCTGATGATCCTCCGCACGATTGAGCAAGTTCGCCGTATTTTCCTGATTCTTGCCGGCTTCACTCTGCTTGCGCTGGGAATTGTCATGATATTCACGCCGGGACCAGGCACGCCTGTTATCCTCATGGGTCTGGGTTTGCTTGCGGCCGAGTTTGTCTGGGCGCGGCGCATGATGGAGCGCATCAAACGCGAAACGGCGCGACTGAAAGGCGTTCTGATGCGCTCGGAGAAGTAGGACTCAGGCTTATTTGCATCATCTTCAGGAGGCTCTCTTGTCACAGCGCGAGTCATCCGTTGCGGGACCCTGGGCAGGCAAATGGGCACTGGTGACTGGGGCTAGCGCGGGTATTGGCGTGGCCCTCGCCGAAGAGCTTGCTGCGGGCGGAACCAACCTGGTGCTCACCGCGCGGCGCAAAGATCGCCTCGATGCGCTTTCACAACGACTGGCTGCGACTTACAAAATAAAAACGCAGGTGTTCTCTGCTGATTTGACCGATCCTGCTGCTCCGGAAGCCATTTTTGTGTATACCCGCGACAATGGGATCGAAATCGACTTGCTCATCAACAACGCGGGCTTCGGCAAATACGGAGAACTTCATTCCGTTGCGAAAGAGACTTTGCTCGAAATGGTTCAGGTAAATTGCTCTGCAGTGGTTCACCTGACGCACCTTTTCGTGCAAGGCATGCTTGCGCGGCGCCGCGGAGACATCCTTATTCTTGCCTCGACCGCATCCTTCCAGGCGGTTCCCTACATTTCTACCTACGCGGCGACCAAGGCTTTCGACTTGTTGTTTGCGGAAGGAGTCGCGGAAGAACTGCAACCTTACGGAATCCGTGTTTGCGCGTTGTGCCCGGGCTCGACCGAATCTGAATTTCATGCCGTCGCGGGTCAGGCCAAATACATACACCGAGCGGAGACGGCGCAAAAAGTGGCGCGCAGCGGGCTCAAAGCTCTTGCCGCTGGAAAGAGCTACGTCATTTCGGGGCTTGGGAATTATCTGGGCGCGCACGGCGAACGACTGGTTCCGCGACGATTTGTCACACGCACTGCAGCCCGGATGTTCAAACCCGAAAAATAGCCACCGTACCGCTAAGTTCTTGACAAAAAAGCGGTTGGCAGTTTGCCGGCATCCGGTCCCGGTTTGGACCGTTGCGTGGGAACTTATCCCTAGCGCCTTGGGAATGTACATTTAAAGCCGGGTAGAACGTCTTATAGGGGAGATGAGCATCGCGGACCAGGAAAGAGATGACGTGCTGCTCCGGCGCGCTGGGAAAGGCGACGAGGAGGCGTTTACGGCCCTCTACCGGCGCCATCAGGCGGCGCTCTATCGCTTTGCGTTGCGGATGAGCGGAAACGCCTGGGCCGCTGAGGAAATTGTGCAGGACGTTTTTATGACCCTGATGCGTGACCCAAACAAGTACGACGCAGCCCGCGGCACCCTTGGCGGCTTTCTCTATGGCGTGACGCGCAACCGCTTCCTGAAACATCTGGAGCGCTCGCCGCAGCGGGAAGTTCCCCTGGAAGAGAAAAACGAAAACGGTAACGGCTCGGGAATTGTCTTGATGGATCTAACCACGCCGGCCCTGCAGGCGGAAAAGCGCGAGCGCCGGGATCAGGTCTGGGCGGCGGTTCTGGATTTGCCAGCGGAGTTTCGCGAAGCGGTGGTGCTTTGCGAACTGGAAGAGCGGAGCTACGAAGAGGCCGCGCAAATGATTGGCTGTCCGATAGGCACGATCCGCTCGCGGCTGCATCGCGGAAGGGCTTTGCTGATGGCGCGGCTGGAGATTCTGCGCGATGCACCCCGCCGCGTGGTCCTGCCGCGGCATGCTAGCGTCGTGAAGTGAACAGCTTTTGGTGGACGAAGGAAAGTGGGAAATGACGTGCAATGAATTTGAAGAAATGGGATTGGATGTGGATCGTGACGCTTCGTTGACCGAAGCCCAGCGAGCTGCCGCGACGGCCCATGCGGCTTCCTGTCCTGGCTGCGCGGCGCTGCGGGATTCCTGGGAGACCACGCGGCTCGAGCTGCGTGCGCTGGCACAGGCGACCGACACGCTGGCCGCTCCCGCGCGCGTGGAGATGCGCCTTCGCCAGCAGTTTCGCACGCAGTATCACGCGCCTAGAGCGCGCCGCGTCGCCGTTGTCGCCGCGTGGAGCCTGGCTGCGGCAGCAGTGCTTGTGGGCGCAGTGAGCTGGGTGAAATGGCATAGCCATCCGCTCGGCGTTGTCGCTGTCGGGCCGCACATGCCCGCTTCGCGTCAGGGCTCGCCGGAGCAAGCGGCTGCTGCAGATTCGCAGACCCTGGTGGCCGACAATGAGCTGGGCGATTTCACTTTGTTGCCGGGAGTCTTGCCGGCGGACACGGACGGGTCCGCCATTCTGAGCGTTCGCATGCAACGTGGCGCACTGGGGGCGCTCGGACTGCCGGTCAACGAAGACCGCGCCAGCGAATGGATTCAAGTGGACTTGCTCGTCGGGAACGACGGATTGCCGCAGGCCGTCCGCCTGCCTGAATCCGAGTGAACGAGCAAATATTTTTGCAGGTCGGGAGAGAAGAGGAGAAGAAAAGAATGAATCGCAACTTGATCCGGAGTTTGATCCTCGGGTGTTTGCTGGTGCTCTACGCGGGAATCGCGGGAGCACAGCAGTCGCCGCTTCCCCCGCCTCATGCGGCGGGCCTGCTGCAAGCCGGGCCGGACGGTGAACTTCCGCCGCCTCCCTTCGGGGAGCGCATGGAGCTGCTCGGCTTCGGCGGAGTGCACGGGGGAAAAGTCGTGACCGGCGCGCCGTTCAGCGCCGTCGCTGTCTCGGAAACCACGCAAACCCTCGCAGATGGCAATCACATCACGCGGAAGACACAGAGCAATGTTTTCCGTGACAGCCAGGGACGCGTTCGCAGGGAAATCACGCTTTCGGGCTTTGGGCCGATGGCCGGTTCCGAGCAGCCGAAGTCGTTCGTGGTCATCAACGATCCGGTAGCCCGCGCAACTTTCATGCTGCATCCCAGCCAGAAAACCGCCGAGAAGATGGGAAGGCCCTTTGCCAGAAGGAACGGCCCCATGAATCAGGCAATGAGAGAAAACAGAGAGCTCCGGCAAGAGCAAAACAACGCCAACCTGAAGAGAGAAGACCTCGGCACGCAAACCATCGCGGGTGTGACCTCGCAGGGGACTCGCATCACCAGAACGATTCCTGCCGGGCAAATCGGAAACGAGAAGCCGATTACCGTCGTGCACGAATCCTGGTATTCCAACGACTTGCAAACCGTTGTGATGAGCAAGCGAACCGACCCTTGGTCCGGGGAGACGACCTATTCCCTGACAAACATCCAGCGCGCGGAACCGGATGCAACGCTCTTTGCGGTGCCGTCGGATTACACCGTGACCGAAGGCCATCCGGGACCGGGAGGTAGAATGCGCCGCCGTCAGGGGTCGCCTCCAGCGGAAAACTAGTTTTTTGTCGGCTGACTTTTTTGTGAGCGGTTTTGAGTAACCCCGAGCTTCTCTCCTGAAGACGGCACGCCCTTTTCGTGGCAACCCCCATCGCCGCGGAAAGGGCGCCGCCGTTTTCGGGGAGAGCTGGTTTGCTCTAACGGCCGCTTATGGCCCTGTCGAGGAGTTCGACAACGTGAAGCACGTTCTGGTTGAGGTGATGAAGGGTGACGCCGGCCCGGAGTTGCAGGATGCAGCCCGGGTTCGCGGTCGCGATGGTTTCGGCGCCGGTGGACTGAGCGTGGCGCATTTTCTCCGCGAGCAATTGCAATGAAGTTTCAGTTTGCGTGACGTTGTAGGTTCCCGCCGAGCCGCAGCAGATTTCTGAATGCGGCAATTCCACAAAATCAAGATCGGGAATCCCGCGCAACAGTTTGCGCGGTGCTTCCCGGATTTTTTGTCCATGCAGCAAGTGGCAGGAATCCTGATACGTGACACGAAGACGCAGCGAGCCGAGCTTCGCCGTAAGCCCCAGGTCCGCAAGAAACTCCGCAACGTCGCGTGTCTTGGCCGCGAAGGCGCGGGCCTGCGCATGTTCGAGCTCGTGCGTCGAAAAAAGGTGATCGTATTCCTTCATTGTGGAACCGCAGCCGGCAGCGTTTGTAACGATAGCGTCAAAATCGTGCAGCTGAAATGCTTCCAGGTTCTTACGCGCGAAGCCGCGCGCGGCATCGCGAAAGCCAGCGTGAGCGGAAAGCGCGCCGCAACAAGACTGCTCCTTTGGCACAACCACTTCGCAGCCGTTGGCCGTGAGCACGCGGATGGTGGCTTCGTTCAGCCGGGAAAACGTGACATTCGCGATGCAGCCCGCGAAAAACGCCACTCGCGCGCGGCGCGGTCCCACGGGAGCGAACGTGGAGCCAAAACGATTGAAGAAAAAGTCGCCGTCAATCTGCGGAAGAAGCCGGTCGCGTTCCGCTAATCCAAACAGTTTGAGGATGCCGATTCCGCGCGCGACGGCCTGGATGCCCGAGCGCTGGTATAGACGGAAAACCCGCGCGGCATCCTCGATGAAATGGGAAGCGGAAAGAAAATCGCGAAAAAAGAAGTTGCGCGCCACCTGAGCGATCCAGGAGCGCTCGTAACGGCGCTCGATGCGGGCGCGCGCATGCTCGACGAGTTTCCCGTACTCAACTCCGGAGGGACAGGCAGTCTCACACGCGCGACAGTCGAGGCACTTGTTAATGTGATCGACGAACCCTTGGCTGAACCGCGCTTCCGGCTGAGACTGGCCGCTCGATTCGCCCTGGAAAACGCGGAACATCTGCTGGATTCGGCCCCGAGGCGAGTCTGCTTCCAAATTCCACAGGCGATACGTAGGGCAAGCGTTCAAGCACAAACCGCAGTGGATGCACCGCGTGTAGTCCTCGTACACAGGCGACGGACCGGAGTTGGGGTTCTGTGACAATGATTTGCCTGCTCAGCATGGATGATTCTACGGAAGTTCACACGGTGTGACGAGAGGCGTTTCAATGTTCGAAAGGCCGCGAACCGGAAGGAGTGTTGACGTTATTGCTGAGGATTCTGGGGCGGCTGCTGCGGGTTTTGCGGATTCTGCGGATTCCCCGGATTCTGCCCCGGCTGTTGGCCCGTCGGATTTTGCACCGGTTGGCCAATGGGCTGACCGATAGGCTGCCCAATGGGCTGACCACCAAAACCAGTTCCAGTTTGCATGCCGGGCTGGCCCATTCCAAAAGAATCCTTCGACGGATCCCAGATAAACTCGAACAGGCGGTAGTTCTTGGCCTTGTCGTAAACCATGATGGATTTCTTGTTGATTTTGCTGCCGACTCCGATAATGTTTCCACCCATGATCGTGGGCGGGTCGTCGGTCGGAATCGGGGTGTCGGCAGCCGTGCCCGTCGATTGATCGGCGGAGACCGCAGCGCCCGTCGTGGCCAGCGGATTTGCGGAGTTTGCAGGGTTTGCGGAGTTAGCGGAATTGCTGCCAAACCCAGTGGTAGTTCCAAACCCGTTTGAAGCTCCAAACGCACTGTTACTTGGTGTTCTCGGTGGCGATCCCGGCTGTCCAAATTGAGATGCATTACCGGGCAGACTTTGCATGCCAGAGCCCATCGCTGCCCCGTTCATCGAACCTATGGCGGTGCCGGTGCCCAATCCCCCCGGAATTTGCCCAAATAAGGGAGTCAGCGGTTGAGGTTTCAAGCTGCCGATGAGCTGGCCTGCCGGACCCACATAGATCAGCCTCCAGGAGCCATCTTGCGCGTTCATCGGGTCCTTGTAAGCCTGGCGCATAAAGCGCAACGAGCCGATTTTCGGCTTGGTCAGGTCGTCGATACTCGTAGGGAAACGCCCCAATTTCCGGTAATACAGCTTGACGCCGCGCGTGTATTGCTTGCCGCGCCAAATCATCTCTTTTTCTTTTTCGCGCTGCCCCTCGGTCTTGAGGTTTGGAGCCACCATCGTGGCCATGATCAGCAGCATGGTGGCCATGAAGATCACCATCAACAAGGCATACCCTTGTTCTCGGTGCTCCCGCGAATTTCGACGGCGACCCATGATTACGGCTGTTGACCAGGTGGTGCTGCTTGTTCCTCGAGCGGGGCCGTTCCGGGGCGGCCGGTGGAAATCTCTGCAAATTCGATGTGGTCGTTTCCAATCCTTATAATCCGGAAGCGCTTTAATAAGACATCACCCTCGCCAAGGATATGTACTTCGTCGCCGTCGTAGAAGAAGGCCCGGCGTGCCGGACCGTTGAGGCCGCTGCCGTAGCCGTAGAATTTTACGTTCGCTGGAAGAACCGGCGGGGGCGGGGGAGGATCAATGGGCTTAGGTTGCGGGAGGTCGTAAACCTTAAATTTATTCTCAGCCTGAGCAACTCGCGCCGCAGGAGCCGCAGGTCCTGCCCCAGGGCTGAAGGGGTTGCGCCCTGAACCCTTATAATCAGCACTCCGGACGCGCCCTATTTCTTCCAGATTAATGTGTGGGTTGGGAACATCAATAAGCCGAGGATCCTGCAGGTTTGGAGTCGCATCAGCGGTTACAACGCGCTTATCCCGGAAATTCCACCCCCACACGATGGCCCCGGCAACTATCAATATAAAGAGAACGCCGATTTGTCGCTTTTGCTTCATGCCCCCGCCCGAAAGTACGTCTTGAGATGTAGCCCGACTTTGATGACGTTGGCAGGCCCTTTAAGGCTGTCCTTTTGCGGGGCCAGCGCCAAAGACTCTACCTCATAAATATTGGCCGAACGTTGCAGCCCATTCAAGAAAAGAATTACGTTCTTGTAGTCCCCCTCTATGGTTGACTCCATTGCCACTTCGATCAATCCGCGCGATGGCACCGGGGTCGGCTTCAAGCTCACATCCGGTGGCTTTATTCCGCTCTTCTTGGCGATGTCATGGAGTTCGAACAAAACTGAGGAATACCCGGAGCTGGCGGGCAGAAGCATGTGCTCGAACTTCTCGCAATCGCGCTGCGTATTCGGCATATCCGCTCGGATTTGCTCCGCCCTGGCAACCGAAGCCTTCAACTTCTTGTTGTAGTCTTCCAGCCTAGTTATCGCAGGCCCGGGCGTCAGAGGCTGGGAAGTAAACTGATAACTATAGGCAGCCAAGGCCAGGTCGGCCACCACAAGACAAATTACACCGCCCAGAATAGCCTGTTTGCGAGTTGTGAAATCGCGCGCCATCAAGTCCCCGAATAATACGTGGACAACTGAACGACTCTTTGGTCGTTGACCGGACCAGTGGATGCTGTCGGCTCAAACTCATGTTGGATTTGCACCTCCGAGAATTGCTTGGAGGTTTCCAGTGCCCGCACGAACTCCAACTCCACCTCACCGCTGGCGGCGCCAAAGGTCAGGGTGAGCTCGACGTGCCCGGATTCCTGCTTGGGCTCAACACTGATAATGCGCACGCCGCCTGGCAAGAGGTGCTCCAAGTCCATGAACATTTTCGTCCAGTTGAAGCTGCGCACGGCGATGATTCCGTTAATAAAGGCGGCGCGGTCGTGAATGTCGGCAATGCTCTTTTGCTTGAAATAGCGCTCCAGCTCGTGTTCCCTGGCCTCATACTCGGCGCGCTCCTCGTTGATCCTTGCCGTGCGCGCAAGCACTTCTGTCGCCGCTCTGCGAACGGAATAAACGTGCCATCCCAGCGCGAGAAACACGGCCGCGGCAACGAACGCAGAAAGGCTCGCCCCCGCCAGGAAACGCCTGTGCGATTCGAGTGGCTTTGTCGCTAAATTCAGCCGAACTTCCATTCCTGCCTGGCTCCTCACCTCAAAGAAATCTCTACTTAACTACGATGCAGCATCCAGCCCACCAGTCCATCCAGGTCTCGGTCGGCCAGCTGCCGCGCATCGTCTTTGATAATTCCTTCCGAATGCGCGGAATTCAATAAGGACTTTACCTCGCAATGAAATTCCCGCTCTATTGGTTCGGAAAACTCACCGAGTCTTACGCCAAGGCCCGCGATCCGAACCGAGGCAATGGCCTCATTCCAGGTATCCTGAAAGTAGGCCGCGACTGGAAAAATCTCTTCGAGCAGCATCTGCGGAGTAAGGCCGGCGCCGTTCGCTGGAAGCTCCGTGCAGCGATAACCGCAAAGCGACCCGCCTCGCACGATGGCCGTGGTCAGCGAAGAGCCCGAAATGCGCGCCATTAAAACGGGCCGGCTGCCCTCGAGCAGCGAAAGCGCCGCAAGCGAAGAGCTAAGCACAACGCCGGGTTGCAGCCCGACTCCTTCGGCAAGCGATTCGTATTCCTTGATAATGCGCATCCGAGCCAGCGCCGTGACGATATCCACGCCCGCATCGCGCGGCGCCTGGCGAAAATACGAGATGATGGTTTCGTCGGCCTCGAACGGCACGCTCTTTTTGAGTTTCCAACGCAACAATGGAATCGCTTCTTCCGACGAGCGCGGGAAATCCTCGAAGTGCTGCACAAAAACGCGGATCACTGGATCAGGAAGAATCAACGCAACGTCCTCGGCCTTGGTACGAAGCCGGTCGCACGCCTTGGCGACGGCGTTCCTTACGGGGCCCGTATTCACCAGGTTGGTCTCCACGGCCGAAGGGATCACCGCCCCCGGCGGAAACGTTTCGACCGCGAAGGCATCGAGCGATCCAGAGCCTCCCCATCTCCCCACCGCAACTCGATCCGCAGCAATTTCCATAGCTACCGGAGGATGCGGAATCGCATCCAGCCAACGCGCCACGCGGCGGGCGAAGCCGGTCTTATAAATGCCTTCACGAACTGCAGTAGCGCTACTCATCGACAAAGGTCACCTTGTTAATTTCTTTGATGGTGGTCATGCCGGCTTTTATCTTGCCCAATCCGCTTTCGCGCAACGTGGCCATTCCCTCTTCGCGCGCGGCTCGCTTGATTTCAGAAGTGGGGCGGCGATCCACAATCATTTCGCGGATGCGGTCGGTCAGGTCCATTAATTCGCAAATCGCCGTGCGCCCGTGGTAGCCGGTACCCGAGCATTCCAGGCATCCGAGGCCCTCGAGCAAACTCCCGTTTCCCCAAACTGCGGGATCCAGCCCTAATTCCTTGAGTTCTTCCGGGGTGTAGTTCCTCGGCTGCTTGCAATTCGGACAGATGACGCGCACTAAGCGCTGCGCCAGAATGCAGTTCAGCGCGGACACAAAGTTGTAAGGCTCGACGCCCATATTTACGAACCGGCCGATGACGTCCGTCACGTTGTTAGCGTGGACCGTGGTAAAAACCAAGTGGCCGGTAAGCGCGGATTGAATGGCGATTTGCGCGGTTTCCTGGTCGCGGATTTCACCGACCATGATTTTGTCGGGATCGTGCCGCAAGATGGAACGCAAGCCTCGGGCAAACGTCAGGCCTTTCTTCTCGTTGACCGGAATCTGCGTGATGCCGCGCACCTGATACTCGACCGGGTCTTCAATGGTGATGAATTTGTCGTCGTCGCTTTTGATTTCATTGATGGCGGCGTACAGCGTGGTCGTCTTGCCGGAGCCGGTCGGGCCCGTCACGAGCACCATGCCGTACGGTTCATGAATGTAGCGGCGGAAGCGATAGAGTTCTTCCGCAGAAAAACCAACAACGTCCAGCGTCAAGTTTGCAAATTTCTCGGAAAGCGTTTCTTTGTCGAGCACGCGCAGCACGGCGTCTTCGCCGTGACTCGCAGGCATGATGGAAACCCGCAGGTCGATGTAACGCCCCTTGTACTTCACGCGGAAGCGCCCGTCCTGAGGAACGCGGCGTTCGGCGATATCCAGTTCGCTCAAAACTTTAATGCGTGAGAGGACGGAGGAATGATGTTCCTTTGCGATCGGCTGCATGGCGTGCTGCAAGACGCCGTCAATGCGGTACTTCACGGCCACTTCGGTGTCGCGCGCCTCAATGTGAATATCGCTGGCGCGGCGTTCAAGCGCAGTAAAGATGATGGTCTCAACCAGGCGGACTACGGGACTGGCGGTGCTGTCCCGCGTCAGGCGGTCGCCGGAAATGGTCTCTTCTGTCTCCTCTTCTTCCTTGGACGCCTGAAGAGCAAACGCTTCGGTGGCTTGTTCGAGAACGCGCTGTGACTGTTCGGTGCGCTTTAAGACATCGGCTATTTGCCGTGCCGTGGCAACGCGGATCAGGGGCTTCTTACCAAGCAAGAGCGTCAGTTCGTCGCTGCTGTGCACCAACCCAGGATCAGCCGCGGCTATGGTGAGAACGTTACCCTGCGCCTCGAGGGGCACGAAGTTGTAACGAAACATCAAATCCGCGGAAATCGTGCGAATCAACTCCGGGTCAATACGCTGCTCGCGCAGATCAACGAACGCGTACCGATACCTTTCGGCCAGCTTGCGCGCATACTCGCGTTCGTGCTCCTCATCGCCGCCTGAGGCGCCTGGCGCTGGAGGAAGATGTTCGGTGGTAGCCATAGCCCCTACTTTGGTGCCCCTGCCCCGTTGATGGAGAACGAAAAGATAGGCAAATAGAGTGAAATCAGAATGAAGGCAACGAATATTCCCATGATGATCAGCAGAATCGGCTCGATCACCGCGACCATCGCGCCGAGTCGCAAATTCACTTCTTCTTCGTAGAATTCCGCCACGCTGTTCAACATCGGCGAAATCGCGCCGCTGGACTCGCCGACTTCAATCATATCCACTGCCATCTGCGGCATCACGCCCAGTGAAGAAAGCGAGCCTGCCAGTGATTCACCCTCACGCACCATTTTTGTGGCTTGCCCGACCGTGCCCTGCAGCAGCTTGCTGGTAATGGCTTCTGTGGCCGTTTGCAAGCCTGCCACCAGCGGCGTGCCGCCGGTCAAAAGCGTAGCCAGCGTCCGGCAAAATTGCGCTACTTGGAACTTCAGCAGTGTGTCTCCGATCAGCGGCACGCGGAATTTGAACCGGTCGAACGTAGTTCCGCCCTCTTCCGTGCGTGACCAAAGAAAAACGCCCACCGCCGTTACCATCAGGGCCGCCACGAGTCCCAGGAAGTACATCCGGTAATCCACGGTCAGCGCGATCAGGATCTTCGTAGGCGTCGGAAGTTCCACATTCAAGTCCTTGTAGAGCAGTGCGAACTTTGGAATGACGCCAGTAACCAGGTACGTCACAATGACGATAGCAACGCAAATCAGCAAGGTCGGGTAAACGAGCGTAGCGATGATCTTTTTTTTCACCCCCGTGCTGACACGCTGATAGCCGATGTAGTAGTCCAGCACGCCTGGTAGGTTGCCGCTCTTTTCACCAGCCAGGATGGCCGTCGAGTAAACCTTGGAAAACACGCCTGCTTGATCAATCGCTTCGGAAAGTGACTTTCCTTCCCGCACGTGATCCCGAATCTGCGCGACGACGGGCCTCAGTTTCGGAGAGGTGGCGCGCGTGGCCAGCAGGTCCAGCGCCTTCAAAATCGGCAACCCGGCCTTGATTAATGTATTGAACTGCTGGTTTAGAATCAGGAAATCCGAACCGCCCACCTGGCGTCCGCTCTTCCGCCGAATCAGGCTCCCCAGGCGTCCGCCACGCGACTCGACGGAGTAAATGTATAGCCCGCGGTCCGCGAGCTTCTGGCGTGCTTCGTCGAGAGTGTTTGCGGCTTCGACGTGCGAAAAAACACGCCCGTCGGCATCGGCCACGCGACAGACAAATTCACCCATAGACTTTCAGTTTACCTCATCTACATGATATGCGTAGGCGGTCCTGGGGGTTGGCCGTTCCTGACGGGTACGGGAGCGGTTCCTACGGGGGGTTTATGGACTAGGCGATTTCTGGGCCGCCCCCAGTTCCCCGTTCACAATGGCCACGCCGCGCGGAACCTGGAAGCGAAAAAACGAATCTTCGACCTTGGGATTGAATTGCCAGTTTGTGAAACGAAACTCGATGCCCACGCCCCCCGGATCATTGACCAAAACGCGGACGAGTTCTCCAGAGCTTTCAACGACTTCCAGATAAGCAATCTCCTGAACTCCGGCCTCGCCAGTCCGACCGTCGGCGTCCTTCCCCTCCTCTGACTTAGACGCGCCCCGCAGCGCACAGTAGAGCACGACATCCGTAGAATTTGCCGAGGCTTGTTGCTGAGCGATTCCAATTTTATTACAAATCCGCGAAAGCTTCATGTCCCCGGCCAACAAGGCCAGCGGCGTCCGCCAATCCGTGCTCTTCTTTGCTGGAACGCGTGTAACGGTATGATCCGCGGGAACATAAAACCAGGCATTCTTGCCGTCCACCAGGAATACGTTTTTTTCAGGCGCTTCATATTCCCAGCGCATTTTGCCTGGGCGTTGGAAGTAGGCTTTCCCGGCTTCCGTGCGAACCAGCCTGTCGCTTTCTGAATACCGCTCTAGAAAGGTAACTTCCAGGCGAGATGCGCCTCGATACTTTGCCTCAAAACGTTGCTGAATGGCGGCGAGTGCCGCCTTACCGGTGGCGGCTTTCGCATCCGGAAAGTTCTGGCCAGCACAAACGGGCCATAGCGAAGAAAACAGGAGGGCGCACCATTCAACTTGAACTATTACACGCAAGCACAGAAGTATACCAGGGACGGAACCACTCCCGCTCCGGGTTGCAGCGAAACTTAATTGCCAACCGGGCCCGAGGTTCCCGCCACGCTCGCGATGCCCCCGCAAGATCCCGCTGCCAAACCGATGGGCGCGGGGCCCGGGGTGACGTACTTAATTACGCCCGTAGCGTCGGAGCAGAATGCGCGCACGCCGGTTGTCTGCACCGTGTTGGCCGTGGCGTTGACCTCAAAGCCGTTAAATATGCCGCCGACCTGGTTTGTTCCGCCTGCGGCAAAAGTGTAACCACTCTTGCTGAAGGGTGGAACGCTGATCAGGTCGTCAATCAAACAAGCGTTTGCCGCCGTCGCTCCGGCCGCGCAAGCTGCCTGCGGGCCGCCAAGATTCGGCAGTGCTGCGGCGTACCCACTGCCCCAGCTCGACGCATAGGTTCCTTCGGCGGTGTTAATTTGACGAATGGAGGAAACTGCACTGGACTCATTTGCGGCTATCTTGGACCTGAACAAGCTCGGAATTGCGATCGCGGAAATAATCAGAATGATAAAAACCACGATCAGAAGCTCGATGAGCGAAAACCCCTTCGCAGCTGCCTTTCCCATCCTGAGGTTCGACGGAAGCCCACGTGTATTCATAGCCCACTCCTTGCCCCGTGTCTCGACAGCGCCAAATGCCCGCTGCCACCAAAAAGTTGCGCTAGCTTACTCCCGCCATAAGTAGCAGCGCAATGAATTTAAGGGGCAGGTCGTGGTGTCATTGGGTACCAATCCCGGGCGACAGCAGAAACGACATGGGCAAGGCTAGGACCGTTAGAGGCGGAGGAAAATTCTGTGGCAAAAAGAAAAAAGGGGAGGAAGGTTCCTCCCCGAACACCCTGATGTGATGTCGAATCTAGTTTCCGACGAGCAGCGTCAGAACTGTGGCGCACGTTCCCGCGCCAGTTCCGATGGCGACGCCGGTGGTGTTGGCCCGCAGCACGCCGGTCTGATCCGAACAGAATGCCCTCTTGCCGGTCACGTCCACAACCGTCGGCGTTGCGTTCGCCTCAAAGCCGTTGTTCACGCCACCGACTGGCGTATTGCCCGCGGCGGCAAAGCTGTAGCCGCTCTTTGTAAACGGCGCCACGCTCAAACCCTGATCGATAATACAAGCCGCAGCCGCGGTTCCCGCCAGGCACGGCGCAACTCCGCCGAGATTATCGATCGCGGGCGCGTAGCCAGCTCCCCAACTCGCAGAATACGTCGCTTCCGCAGTGTTGATCGTCCGGAGCGAGGCAACCGCGGACGCTTCGTTGGCCGCGATCCTCGAGCGCAGCAAATTGGGTATGGCTATCGCCGCAATGATCAGGATGATAGCCACGACGATTAGCAATTCTATGAGAGAAAAACCACGTTCCTTCTTCATAGCCTCACCTAGAGAGTTTGCTTCCTATTCATTCTTCTTGGACACAGCCACTCGCTATTTGATGAGCACGCGAGATGCCACAGAGAGGACCTTCCGTACTGTCCCATTGCGGAACCTTACCTCTGTTTTGCCCTCGTAAAGGCAAAGCTTGGTGCTTCTCGGGCAAAAAAAAAGGGAGGAAGCGAACTTCCTCCCTTTTCTCGAGAAATATTAGCTAAGCGTTAGTTGCCGACTGGGCCGGAAACGCCTGCCGCGGTCGGAACGCCCTGGCAGGTACCTGCTCCCAAGCCGATCGGCGTGCCGGCTACGTTGAACTTCAGCACGCCCGTCTGGTCGTCGCAGAAGGAGCGAACACCGGTCGTCTGGGGAGTGGTCGGAGTGGCATTCACTTCGAAGCCGTTATTGATGCCAGCCACAGCCAGAGTGCCCGCGGCGGCGAAGATATAACCGCTCTTGGTGTTCGGAGCCACGCTCAACAGCGGGTCGATCAAGCAAGCCGCCGTCGCAACCGCGGTAATGCATGGAGCAACGCCACCGAGTT
>Ga0126378_10002192_pt1 | contig 14424 bp, 14 predicted proteins | sample PanSoiMetPlot_23_FD_92587 | JGI IMG/M metagenome (GOLD analysis project Ga0126378, IMG submission 92587) | Tropical forest soil microbial communities from Panama - MetaG Plot_23 | ecosystem: Environmental > Terrestrial > Soil > Tropical forest > Bulk soil | place: Panama | collected 2016-02-17 | reverse complement strand
GGCCCGGCGGGTCAGGACGTTTCACTCGAACTCGATGCCGTGCACGGGCCGCGCAGGCTCAGCTCTCCCGCTGGACGGCGTGACGGTGAGTCTTCGATCCGACGTCGATCCCGCCGAAGAGCGCTCTCCCGGTGAGCTTCAGTACGGGCGCGTCGGGATCGTCGTTCTGCTCGGGCGACCGCGCCTCGACGCCGCCGGCGAGCGCCGACAGTTCGGATTCGATGCGCCAGCTGGGGGGGATCTTGATCTCGATGCCGCCGAACAGGGTGTGCAGAGTCAGCTGGGCGCCGGGTGCAAGCTCGGCCTCGCGCAGGTCGACCGAGATGCCGCCGAACCACGCGAGCATCGAGCCCCCCCTGAAGGCGGTGGCCCGGCTCTGGAGCTCGATGCCGTCGAAGACGGCGACGAGGCCGAGCTCGTCGCTGTCCTCGTCTCCGTGCGAGGGGACGGCGTGACGGACGAAAGCGGCTGCGCCCATCATTCCCAGCCACGCACCGAGCTTGAGCAGCAGAAGTCCTCGAAGCGGACGCATGACCCTCACTCCGGCCGGTGGCAGACGGCTTCGATGTTGTTGCCGTCGGCGTCGTGGACGTAGGCCGCGTAGTAGGTCTCGTGATAGTGGGGCCGGAGGCCGGGGGAGCCGTTGTCGTGCCCGCCTGCGCCGACCGCTGCGGCGTGGAACGAATCGACAGCGGCGCGGTCACCGGCGGTGAAGGCGACGTGGCACGCGCCCCGCTCCTCGTGGGCCCCGAGCCAGAAGTCCGGGATTCCCTCGCCGGAGCCGAAGCCGACAGCGCCCTCGAACTCCATCTGCACCGAGTACGCGAGCGGCGCCAGCGCGCTCTCGTAGAAACGCTTCGCCTCCTGCAGATCGCCGACGTTGACGGTCACGTGATCGATCATCGATCCTCCTTCGCTAGCGGACGGCTCTGTGCCGGATCGCGCGGACGAGAACTCCGTGCGGCTCGATCGTGTACAGAATTCGGTAGCTCCCGGCTCGTGCCGCCCATAGTCCCGCCATCCTTTCCCAGGCGAGCCCGACGAGCCTCTTGCCCATCTTCTCGGGCTCACCGTGGATCAGCAGCAGAGTCTGAAGCACCGCCTCCTGTACCGCTTGCGGGAGTGCCTCGAGCCGGTCCTTCGCGCCGCGGGTGAGACGTAGCTCGGACGATCCGGAGTTCGCGCCGAAGTCCTCCAGGCCGAACAAGCGGTCCGCCTTCACGTCCTTTGCGCTCTCGCGGAGCTCGTCGAGGGTCTCCTCGTCCTGAAGCACCTCGAGGGTCTCGTCGATCGCGTCCCACTCCTCCGGCGAGACCACGACCGCCGCCGGCCGGCCCTTGCGCGTGACGACCACATGCTCGTGCCGAGCCTCGACATCGTCGAGGAGTTCCGTGAAGCGCGCGCGGGCGTCGGTGAACGGGACGATCTGGGCCACGCGCTGACCGTACAGAAATCTGAGCGGCACGAATGAAGGACCGGCGACGAGAGCCCCGAATCGGCGTCCTGGCGTAGTTAGACCTTCGGCGAGCGCAATCACCCGGTCGTGGGCTTGTATCCAGCCGCGCAGCTGGCTAGCTTCCGAAGCCTGTTGTCGTCGTCCCAAGGAGGAAGAACGTGATCAGAAGGCGCTATCTCTGCGGCGCCCTCGTGGGGGTCATCGTCACAGCCGCAGCGCTCTCGGCCGGTTCCGCCCGGTCCGCGAGCCCCGCGCACACGAGCAGCAAGCTCGCCAAGCCGTCGGTGATGCGGGTCTTCAAGGGGAAGACGAGTCGTCGTCACGGCGGTGGGAGCAACCTCTACTACCACGGCGGCGTCGGCGGGATCGGCGTCGAGACGGCGCCCAAGGTCTACGTCGTTTACTGGGGCTCGCAGTGGAGCAGCGACCCCTCGGGAGAGAAGACCATCGTCGAGAACTTCCTCAACCACGTCGGTAACAGCTCGTGGCTGAACAGCGTCACCCAGTACTGCCAGGGGATCGCCAACGGGAGCTCCACGTGCGGCGCAGGAGGGCACGCCGGGAACCCGGCCGGGATTCTCGGGGGCACCTGGAGCGACAACGGCTCCGCTGCGCCCCAGCATCCGACCCAGTCGCAGCTGGCCGGCGAGGCGGCGAATGCGGCGGCGCACTTCGCCCCCACCCCGAACTACACGGTGCAGTTCGTGATCGCCACGGCACATAACAACAACGCCGTGGGATTCGGGACGCAGTACTGCGCGTGGCACAGCTCGACCTCGTCCGCGTACGGGAACCTCGCGTACACGAATCTCCCGTACATCACGGACGCGGGCGCCTCGTGTGGCGCGAATTTCAACAACCTTGGCCCAAACGCGGGCATCACGATCGTCGAGGGTCACGAGATGGCCGAGACGATCACCGATCAGTTCCCGAACGGGGGCTGGCTCGACGGGAGCGGCGGGGAGAACGGCGACAAGTGCGCCTGGATCTCTTCCGGCCAGGGCGCGTCGGCCAACGTCACGATGAACGGTGCGAGCTTCCCGGTCCAGTCCCTCTGGAGCAACGCCTTCAACGGCGGCGCGGGCGGCTGCGTCCTTTCGTACTGAGGCGATGACTCGGGCGCCGGCCGCAGACGGCCGGCGCCCGACGCATTCCGACTCCTGGAACATCACGGACCTGCGTAGAGTTTCGCCGTGGACGTCACCGCGAGCTACCCGGGCGACGCGGCCGCAGCCTCGCCCGCGCGCGGCCGGAGCGAAAAGATCGCACGACTCCTGCGGGAGATCGATGCACTAATCGCCGACGACGAAGCGGCGGACCGGCAGATCACCGGCGGCTGGCAGACGTTCGACGACATCGTCGCCGCCGCGCACGTCCACACCTGGGACGCGTACAGCGTCGATCTGTCCACCGACGCCGAGAGCTTCCGGCAGCTGTCGCGACGGCAGCAAGAGGCCGTGAAGCGCATCTTCGGGACGATCTACCGCGCGGAGTCGGTCGTGGACGACTGGATGGACCGCATCGTCGCGGCACTGCCGCGCGAGCGCGCCTACGACTCGATGCGGGCGGCCCTCTTGACGCAGGAGCACGACGAGCGGATGCACCGCGGCAGCCTCGTCCGGATCGCCACCGAGGTGCTCGGCATCCCGGCGGAAGACGTCGGCCCTGTGGCGCGGAAATACAACAACTTCGTCGCCGAGATCGGGTTCGACCGGTTCGAGGACTGGATGCGGCGCCTGCTGAGGCCGAACTGTCCACCCGAGGACGTCTTTACGGCGATCTTCACCTACGGCGTGATCAGCGAGGACGTCGTGGCTAACAGCGACGTCGTGATCCGTCGCGGCAAGGGACGGGGTCTCTACGACGCGTACGACCTGCCGGGAATGAAGGAAGGGCAGACGAACGTCCGCCGGGACGAGGGCCGCCACGTCCGGATCGCCGTCCTCGCGACGCACCGCTTCCTCGCGGAGTTCGAAAGTGCCGCCGAGCGCCTCCTCGAGGTCTGCACGGACTACCTGGACTTCGCGGATCGCATGGTGCGTCGCGCGAAGGCCTCCGGCGGCCTGATCGACGCACACCTCGCCGAGTCGTACGGTCCCGACGTCGACTCGCTCTACTACTACGTTATGAACATGAAGCGAATGGCGGTGCGGCTCGACGAGCTCGGGTTGCGCGAGGGCGTGCTCGACGTGAAGCGCCGGGTCGATGCGGCGATCGCCGAGCTGACCGGGGATGACGGTGAGCCGATCGTCGAGACACCGAACCGTCTGCTCCGCCTGTTCGGCCCCCGGCTGCTGCGGCTCGCCGCCGCCTTCCGCCCGGTCGCCTAGTCGGCAGCGAGCACGCGCTCGTAACAGCTTTCCAGCCGCCGTGCGAGCAGCGGCCAGGCGTATTCGCTCGCCGCGCGCTCCCGCGCCGCACGGCCGCGCTCGACCCGCGCAGGCTCGTCCCCGAGGAGCTCCGTGATCGCGGCGGCCAGCGCGTCGGGATCACCGGGCGGCGAGAGGGCCCCGGTCTCGGGAGTGACGACCTCGCGATAGCCCGGGATGTCGGACGCGACGACCGGAGTCGCACAGGCGAAGGCGCGCGTGATCGTCATCCCGAAGCTCTCGTTGCCCAGCGATGGTGCGACTAGCAGCTTGGCCGCCGCGAGCTCCGCCGTCAGGGCGTCGTCGTCGACGTAGCCGAGCACGTCGATGCCCTCTTCCGGGAGGCGCAGCCGGGCGAGGAGAAGCCTGACCGCGAGAGGGTCCGCGCCCAGCACGCGGAGCCGGAGACCGCTGCCGCGGAGCCTGGGCCATGCCCGCAGCAGCACCGGCAGTCCCTTGCGTGGATCGTGGCGGCCGGCGAACACGATGCGGTCGGCGCGGCCGCCGGGATCGACATCCTCCGGAAGCTCGACCCCGTTCGGGATCAGCTCGTAGTCGCCGGTCGTGATGCCCTCGGCCGTGGCCCGCGCCTGCTCGGAGACCGCGATGCGGAGGTCGATGCGATCGAGGACGAACCCCCAGAGAGCCTGTCCGATCGGCCGCCACGACGAGTCGCCCGCGGCGTGAAAGGTGGCGACGGCCGGCCCGTCCCAGAAGGCCAGCGCGGCCGGACTGAGCATCGGCGCGAGGGGCTCGTGTACGTGCAGCAGGTCGAAGTTCTCGCGCGCGAGCGTCCGCCGCAGTCGCGGCATCGTCCGCGGGCTGAGGACGAGGTTCGACAGAGCCCCGTTTCCCGGAACGATCACCGAGCGCCCGAGCGGGATGACGCCGGGCGGCGGCGGGCCCGGGCGTCCCTGACGCGGGTGGAGGATCCTGCTGAAGGAGCCCGGCGGATCATTGCCGATCAGCAGCCGAGTCTCGATGCCGATGGCCGCGAGCGCACGGCCCTGCGCGTCGGCGTGGTCGACAACGCCCCCGCCGAAGGACCACGAGTACGGCACGACGATCCCGACCTTCATCCGGGCGAGGCTACAGGCGTCGCCCGAGCAGCCAGCCGAGTGTCATGCCCGCGAGCAGGAGCTGCGTCTCCACCGACATACCCGCGCCGTGTCCGCCGCCGCCGCGATGGAAGATCTTCTCTCCCCGCGGACGGAGCCACGGGAAGATGTGCTCGAGATCCGGCGCCGAGCAGGCTCCTGCTCCGAGCACGACCGGATCGAACAGGCCGCGGCGAGCAGCCAGCAGGCCGACCAGGACGACGCCGCTGCCGATCTCGAAGGGGCGGTCGGGGATGTCCTCGTGCGGGACCTGGTCGCCGGCGATGTGCAGCACCGGCCCGAGGAGGAGCGCAAGCGGTCGGGAGCGGACGAGGGCGCCGGCTGCGCCCCCGACCGCCACGTGGAGCGAGACGATCAACGCCGAGATCATCGCGTATGCTCCCGGGGATGGGATTCCTCGACTCGCTCAAGAAGGCGATTCAAGGCCCGGCCCGCGTCAGTGGCGCCCCGGGCGAACAGGCTGAGGTCGCTGCCACGTTCCACGAGGAGTACTCCGCCCGCGATCCCGGCGCGGACGAGGAGAAGGAGATCCAGGATCTCTCGCAGGGGCCGCCCGCCCCCGCCGCCGTCGCCCCCTTCTCCGGGTCCGGCGAGGCCAAGGCGACGGAGATCGAGGATCCGCTCTTGTCCGACGAAGCGCAGAACGAACCCGAAGAGGACGCGACCAACCCGGATCTCTAGTCGGAGGCCCGGGTCCTCCTGCGCTAGCGTCCGTCACGGAGTGTCGGGAAGTCTGGTCGGCGTCAGCCGATGACCCCTGCCCTCGCCGCCCCCGTCTTTCTCGTCTCGATCGCCGTGATGCTGCTCGCCTCGGCGCAGTTCGCGCGGCGACTCGACCACATCGGCCTGCGGCTCGGACTGCCGGAGACGTTGCTCGGTCTGCTCACCGCGCTTGCGGCCGACGCACCTGAGATCTCGTCCGCGATCTCGGCCCTCGTCCAGAACCAGCATGCGGTCGCCGTCGGCGTCGTGGTCGGCTCGAACGCCTTCAACATCGCAGCGATGCTCGGCCTCAGCGCCGTCGTGGCAGCCAGGGTCCGGGCCCGGCACGAGGCCCTCGAGCTCGAGGCCTTCGTCGGACTCTGGCTCATCGCGATCGCGCTCGCGGTGGTTGCGGGCGGCCTCGGCGCGACCACCGGCACCGCGCTCGTCGTTCTCGTCGTCGTGCCGTACGTCGCGCTCCTTGCCGCGGGGCCGCGTCTCGCGCGGAGGCTCCCGCTGGGCGCCTCCGAGTCGCGCTTCGTTCGCCGAAGCTTCGGCGAGTCACACCGCCGGGAGAGGTCGCTCGACTCCCGGCGCGAGCTCGTGAGGATCCTGCTCGTCCTCGCGGTCGCCCTCGTCCTCATCGTGGCCGGCAGCGTGGCGGCAGTCCGGGCGGCCACCGACTTGGCGGACGCGTGGTCGGTGCCGCCCGCGCTCGTCGGAGTCACCGTCCTCGCGATCCTGACGAGCCTCCCGAACGCCTGGACCGGCGTCCGCTTCGGACTTCAGCAGCGCGGCTCGGCGCTGATGAGCGAGACGCTGAACTCCAACTCGATCAACATCGTGGCCGGCCTCGTGATACCCGCCGCGCTCGGCACCTTCGAGGGCTTCTCGCGTCTCGCGATGTTCGATCTCGCATGGCTGTTCGCCATGACGGCGGCGGCGCTCGTCCTCTTCGGCAGACGCGACGGCGCCGGCCGCAGCGCCGGAGCCTTCCTCATCGCTCTCTACGGCATCTTTCTCGTGGTGCAGATCGCGGCGCAGAGCTAGTAAGCAAGCCGTAAATCCAGAGCAGCCGTGGCGGCACGGGGCTACCCTGCCCCGGGGGAAAGGTGGTTCGCGGTGGGGGCTAGACGGATCGCGGTTGTGCTGATGGTTGGAGCGGCCGTAGCCGTGTGCGCGGCGGCTTCCGCCGGGCTCGCGAGCGCGGCCACGACCTCGTTCAACTCGACGCGGACGATCCTGATCGACGGCAAACCCGCGTTTCCGATCGTGCTCTCGCCGGGACCGCCGCTCGGTTCGTCGACGCCCTGGGGCACGAACGGACTCACGGAAACCGCCACGGCCGGCGTCGACATGTTCCGCGTAGGCCCGGGCGGGGCCTGGACGAACGACGACCTGACCGGGGCGCTGGCCTTCGATCGCGCCGCGGCCGCGCTCCACGTCTACACCTGGACGGACCTGAGCGGCTATTCCCAGGCACAGCCGGGCTCGGCGGACGACACCGCGCTCGCGAACATCGTCAACACGCTGACGAGCGACCCCGGCGGCAGCGCCATCGGGATGTGGAGAGGACGCGACGAGCCGTGGTGGAGCGACATCCTCCCGTCAACCCTCCAGTTCCCGTACTGCCGCGTCACCGGGCGCGGCGATCCGGCCTGGTGCGCCAACGAGAACCCGCTCGACCCGAACCACCTCTGGGTGACGATCGAGGCGCCCAAGGGCACCGCCGCCGACCTCGCTCCGTACTCGGCGGTCACGGACGTCCACGGCATCGACATCTATCCCGTGACGATTGCCCAGTCGTCGCCGGACCTGCACCGCGTCGGTGAGTGGACGGCGACGCTCGACTCGATCACGCCGACCGCCCCGATCTGGACGACCCTCCAGATCTGCGCAGGCGCCAGTTGGGACCACACGACCGGCGACTTCGTCCTCCCCACGTTCCAGCAGGAGCGGTACATGGCCTACGACGCGATCGTGAACGGCGCGCGCGCCCTCGCCTTCTACGGCGGCAACCAGACAGGCTGCTGGAACGCGAGCGACACCCAGTACCACTGGAACTGGACTTTCTGGCAGGGCGTCCTCAAGCCGCTCGTGCAGGAGCTGTCGGCTTCGAGCGCGATCGAACCAGCGCTCCTGAACGCGGCGTCGAGCAGACACATCGCCACGACCGACGGGACGACCGAAGCGGTAGTGCGGCAGGGGACGTCCATCGACGATCTCTGGCTGATCGCCGCACGCAGCGGCCCCGGCAGCGCGCAGGTGACGCTGAGCGGACTGCCCCAATGGGCGCGCAACGGCAGCGTCTACACGGAGAACCGCAGCGTCACGGCCTCGGGCGGATCCTTCCGCGACAGCTTCGGGCAGTGGGACGTGCACGTCTACCACTTCGTGGAGCCGCTCGCGCTGTCGAAGCCGCTCCCATCGCGCGCGAAGGTCGGCTCCCGCGTCACCCTCCAGGGCAGGGGTCTGGCCGCGGCGACCGCAGTCAGTTTCGGCGGCGGCGTCAAAGCGCGCTTCGCGATCCGCTCGGACCGGAAGCTCGTGGCCACGGTGCCCCGACGCGCCCGCTCCGGCCCGATCGAGATCTCGTCGACGCTCGGCCGGATCCAGAGCAAGTCCGCGTTCGCCATCCTCCCGAGCTCGGCGGCCCGGCCGCGGATCACAGGCGCGCCGAGGGTCGGCCACACGCTGAAGGCGACGACGGGAACCTGGTACGGCGACCCCGCGAGCGGCTACACGTTCCGCTGGCTCGCCTGCAATGCATCCGGGCGCGACTGCACTCCGGTCCGGGGCGCGACCCGGCAGACGCTGCGGCTCGGGCGGGGAAGGATGGGGAAGCGGTTCCGGGTGCTGGTGACCGAGCGGACGCGTTCGGGTTCCGCGCGCGCCCTGTCTGCGGCTACCGCGCTCGTCGGTCGCGAGCTTCCGTAGCCCCGCCGCGGGCGCCGGCTACGGCTTCTTGATGACCTTGCCGGCGGGTGAGAGCACGTACCAGTATCCGCCGCTCTGCTTGATCGCCTGACCGGTCGCCTGGCCGGGCTTCGTGTCGGTGACGTAGGTGTAGAGCGGCCATTTGTTGTACGTCACGACCCGCCCGCCGCCCGGGTTCGGGTCGGTGCCGAGCAGCGACTTGCGGGCCGCCCCGCCGGCGGTCGGCTTCTGTCCGGCCTTCACCTTCAGCGGCGGCCAGATGACCGCGCACGAACCCTTGCAGGTCACGCGCTTCTGCTTGTCGGGCATGAACATGTAGAGCGTCCGGCCGCGGCTGTTGACGAGAACGGTGCCGAGACCCGCGATCTTCCGCGTCTGCACCGTCGCCCCCTTGGCGGCGTGCCGCACGGCTGCGATGCCACTCCCGGCCGCCACGATCGCGACTGCGACCGCTAGAGCGGCGATCACGGAAATCCGGAGACGCGTCCTCGGCGTACCCATCCCCGTCACTCTAGGGCAAGGAGGAGCTGTGCGGAAGATCGGGATCGTTCTCTTGGGGATCGTCGTATTCGTCGCCGTTGCCGCAGCCGCCGCCGCCGCGACGGGCGGGCTGCCGAACATCGGCACGCCGAAGATGTCGGGGCAACCCGTCTACAGGGGGTACTACGACGGACACATCGACACGTACCTGCTCACCGACGTCTCGTCGAAGTCCCAGGCGAAGGCGATGCACATGAACTACTCGGCCGAACTGAAGACGTTCAAAGGTGCACCGCGACAGTTCTTCGTGCGCGGCCGGGCCGCGAAGGGCCAGCTCACTATCTTCGGCTCGCAGCCCGGCGAGTCCGACTACAACCCGCTCTGGGAAGAGATCTGGGTGACCTGGAAGTCGGGCGTCAAGCCGGTGCTTCTCGTCAGGGACGACCAGATCGACTCCCTCCAGAAGAAGGGAAAGCTCACGGAGAAGGACGCCCACATCGTCCTCAACGCACCGATCCTCAAGGTCGGGAAGGGCGGCTGATCCGGGCGGGCCGGCAGCCATCTCGCAGAGATCCCCCTAAAGGGGGAGGCACGGCGGGGACCTGACACGAGAAGATCGTCTCGACTACCGCTCGGGGCTGACGGCAACAACTCTGCGGCGGAGTTTTCGAAGCGGCGGGCGTCCCGCCGCTTCGTCGTTCAGCGGTGAGTTCGCCCCGGCCCGACTGGATCAGCCGGTTTCGGCGAGCTGGGAGAAGGGCCCGAGCGGGAGCGGCTGCTCCGGAGGCTCCGGGTGCAGCAGGCGCTCCGCCTCCTCTGCCGGCACGGGCCGGCCGAAGTGATAGCCCTGGCCGAGGCGGCAGCCGAGCTGCCGCAGGCGTTCCGCCTGCGCCGGATGCTCGATCCCCTCGCCGACGGCGGCGAGACCGAGCGAGTCGCCGAGCCGGAGGATGGCGTCGACGAAAGCCTCGTCGGCCTCGTCCCCCACGAGCTTGTCGACGAACGGCTTCGGGATCTTCACGGACTCGATCGGGAACTCGGCCAGGCGGCTGAGCGACGAGTAGCCGGTGCCGAAGTCGTCGATGGTCAGGCCGACGCCGAAGTCGCGCAACCGCTTCATGGCCGCGAGCGCGGCGTCGCTCCCCTGGGCGAGACCCGACTCCGTCACCTCGACCACGACCCGGCTCGGCTCCACGCCGAACCGCTCGAGCGACTCGGCGAGCGTCTCGACGAGCGCCTCGTTCGCGAGCTCGGCCGGCGAGAGATTGAGCCAGATGCTCAGCGTGTTCGGCCAGCGACGCGCGACGTCGAGGGCCTGCTGGAGAATGAGGTGCCCCAGCTCGACGGTCAGTCCCGCGTCCTCGGCGACCGGCAGGAACTCGGCGGCGGCAAGCAGGCCGCGGGTCGGATGCGGCCAGCGGGCGAGCACTTCGAATCCCTCGATCTCGCCGTCCTCGAGGCGCACGACCGGCTGGTAGTGGGCGACGATCTCGCCCCGTTCAAGCGCCGCCTCGAGCTCGAGGGCGAGCTGCCGCTGCGCGCGGAGCTGCTCGTGCAGCTCCGCCTCGTACAACGTGTACGAGCGCTCCGACCGCTTGACGCTGTACATCGCGATGTCCGCATTGCGGAGGAGATCCTCGGCGCTCGTCGCGCCGGGAGGACCGACCGCGATGCCCACGCTCGCGTGGCAGGCGATCTCGCCACAACCGAGCGCGTAGGTCCCGTCGATCGCCTCCAGCAGGCGGCGGGCGGCGGCAACTGCGGACCCTGCGTCGGCGTCACGGACGAGGACGGCGAACTCGTCGCCGCCGATCCGGCCGGCGAGGTCCTGCGTGCGCATGGCGCCCTCGAGGCGGCGGGCGAACTCGACGAGCAGCTCGTCTCCGACGCTGTGGCCCCACGTGTCGTTGACGGTCTTGAAGCGGTCGAGGTCGAGGTAGAGGACAGCCGTCGAGCTGAGTGCGTGCTCGAGCTCGCGCTCGATGGCCTCCAGCAGGTGGGGACGGTTGGGCAGCCCGGTCAGGGCATCGTGGTAGGCCTGGTGGCGCAGCTGCTCCTTGAGCTGGGTCACCTGGGCCAGCGAGTGCTCGAGCCGCCCGTTCTCGAGCAGGATGCTCGCATGGCCGGCGAACGTTTCGAACAGCTCGACATCCGGGTCGCCGAACGTGCTGACGTCGCCTGCGCGCTCACCGACGACGAGCAGACCGAACGTGCGGTCCTCGCCGCGTAGCCGCCCGACGATCGCGTCTTCGAGTCCGCGGGACTGGAGGAAGTTGTCGAGGGCGTGAGCCGAGCGGCGCCGCGTGAGGAGCGTTGCCGAGCCGCTCGCGGCGAGCTCCGAGAACGCCGCGGCGTCCTGAGGGGACAACCGCTCCTCCGGGTGCATCAGCAGCTCACCCTCGGCACCGCTGACGCTCCGCAGCGGCCCCTCGTCCTCGGAAGCCGGGAGAAGCAGGATCTCCGCGTACTCGGCGCGCAGCAGGCGGCGCGCGGCCACCAGGAGCTGCCCGACTGCGAGCCCGAACTCCGGCGCACCCTGGGTAGCGCGCATCGACTCGTAGAGGAACTCGACGTGCTCTCGCTGTTCGCGCTGCTCCATGTAGCCGCGGAAGAAGAAGGCGCATGCGGCGAGCGGGACGATGAGGAGCAGCACCGCGAGGGGCCGGACGGCGAGCAGCTCGACGATCGCGAGTCCGAGCGAAGCGGTCGCGAGTGCTCCGATCGTCGAGGTGACGAGGGTCTGCAGGAGCTGAGGCGCGTGGAACCGCTCCTCGGCGATCGCGATCACGGCCGAGACGAGCAGGATCCCGACGACGTGGGCCACGGCACACGCGAAGAGGACGAGCGCCCACACGTGCGGCGCCGAGTCGCCGGGCGAGGCGACAGAGCGGAAGATCAGCAGCGCGATCCCGCTGCAGAGCGGAAGCTCGGCGAGGTTGAAGGCGAGCTTGACGAGCGGCTGGCGCCGGTTGACGGTAAGCGCCACGACCGTCCCCACGAGCTGCCCGACCAGGAGCGCCCCGGGCGCGGCGAGCAGGAGGCCGAAGGTGAGTCCGATCTCCGTCAGCGACAGCGTGTGCGCCTGCTTCCGGAAATGCAGGTGCACGACGAAGATCTCTGCGAGGTAGAAGGCGAGTGCGAGCGCCCACCACGTGAGGTGCGGGCCGTGGACGAAGGGTGGGCCGTCGTAGTTCCTGAGGCTGACCGCCCAGACGAGGGAGCACGCAAGCGCGAGCGCCCCGTTGAACGCCCAGACGCGGCGTGGGCCGCGGAGGGATTCGCGCACTGCGGCGCCGAGCGGGAGCAACACCTCGCCTGGCGCCCGGCGGGTAGAGGTGAGGGGCCGGCGCGCGATCACCGGCCCCTCCCTCTACTCATCGTCCCCAGCTTGCTCCGAGCCATGCTCCACCGCTCCAGCTCGAACCGCTCCACGAGCTACCCGACCAGGACGATCCGCTCCACGAGCTACCCGACCAGGACGACCCGCTCCACGAGTTGCCCGACCAGGACGATCCGCTCCACGAAGATCCGCTCCAGGAAGATCCGCTCCACGAAGAACCGCTCCACGAGCTACCCGACCAGGACGAGCCGCTCCACGAGCTACCCGACCAGCTCGAGCCGTTCCAGTTGCCTCCCGACCAGCTCGAGCCGGCCGCCTCGAGAGCCGCCATCGCCGCCGAGACGAAGGGCCGTCCGAAGATGTCCTGCTCGCCCTGGAGCACGACGCCGTTCATCGAGATGTGGTCGGTACCGCGGGCCGCCTCGAGTGAGCCTGTCCCGGTTGACGGCGCGTTCCCCTGCAGGGCGGAGAGCGGCGAGGGCACGGAGGCGTTGAGGAGCTTCGCCAGATCGAGCTCGCCACAGCCCTGCTGCTTCCAGTTGTACGAGGAGAGCTTGTCGCAGCTCGCGGTGAGCATCGCCTTCACCTGGTCCGGCGAGAGCTGCGGGTAGCGCTGCAGCAGATCCGCCACGGCACCGGAGACGAAGGCGGTCGCCTCGGAGGTGCCGCTGCCGCGGAAGTACTGGTCGCTGAGCGCGCCGGCGGGGTTGTTCTGATCGATGTACGAGCCCGGGACGCGAAGCCCTTGCATGTGACTGCCAGGCGCGATCAGGTCGGGCGCACGGCACCCGGCGCCGCAGCTCGTCGAGCTCGCGGAGAACGAGGCGACCTGGTCGTCCCAGACCTGACTCGTCCCCATCGTGTCCGCGCCGCCCACTGCAAGGATCTGCGGGTCGTAGGCCGGATCGGCGAGCGCTGCTCCGCTCCCCTTCTGGTAGCCAGTGTTCCCGGCAGCCGAAACGACCACGATGCCCGCCTTCCAGGCTTGCTCGACGGCGTAGGCGAGCGGGTCGATCGCGTAGGACTGGGCCGAGTTCGTCCCGTAGGAGAGATTGATGACGCGGATGTTCAGCCCGTTGTCGTTGCGATGCTGGACCGCCCAGTCGATGGCGGCGATCACCTGGCTCACGTCGGTGCCGCCGTCGGCGACCCCGACCTTGATCGAGACGATCCGCGCGTCGGGAGCGACGCCACGGTAACCGCCGGCCTGGCCGTCGTTGCCGGCGATCAGTCCGGCCATGAACGTGCCGTGGCCGTTCGTGTCGAGGTACTGCGTGTTCGGATTCTGCGACTCGAGCGAGAGATCGGGTCCATTGACCAACTTCCCGGACGAGTTCAGGCCTGCCACAGGCGAGACGCCGGTATCGATGACCGCAACGTCGACGCCCTTGCCGGTGTAGCCCTGGTTCCACCAGGACTGCGCCCCGTCGGCCGCCGTGATGTTCTGCATCGAGTAGGGATCGGCCGCCGGGTCGTAGGCCGAGGAACCCCACGAGGCACCCGAGCGGATCATCCCGAAGGCCATCGCGAAGATGACCGTGAGAAGTACCACGTACCAGCCCCGGAACCTGAAGGTGTCGCGCTTGACGAGGTCCGCCACCACGTCTTCCTTTCGTTGTCGCGACCGCCCTGTGCCGCAGAACGTGCCGCCTAGCCGCCAATTGATGGGCGGAAAGTAGGTGGCCGGCGCGGTGCGCGACTCCCGCTAAAGGGGGAGCCCGTTCGCTCGAACGAGGGATTCTGCTGCCGCGCAGGCGCTACCCGCGACCGCACCGCGCGTAGCATCGACCCATGCCGGACACGCGCCCCTTCGACCTGTCTGGCCGTGCCGCACTCGTCACCGGCTGCGGCAGCCCACACGGCATCGGGTTCGCCTGCGCCCGCTTGCTGGGCAGGCTGGGCGCACGGGTCGCGATCACCTCGACGACCGAGCGCATCCACGAACGAGCGGACGAGCTCCGGCAGGAGGGCGCTGCGGCTACGTCGCACGTGGCGGATCTCGCCCGGCGGGAGGAAGCCGTC
>Ga0126378_10002191_pt1 | contig 14427 bp, 16 predicted proteins | sample PanSoiMetPlot_23_FD_92587 | JGI IMG/M metagenome (GOLD analysis project Ga0126378, IMG submission 92587) | Tropical forest soil microbial communities from Panama - MetaG Plot_23 | ecosystem: Environmental > Terrestrial > Soil > Tropical forest > Bulk soil | place: Panama | collected 2016-02-17 | reverse complement strand
CGTGCAGGGACGGCGCGGGTGGCAGGAGCGCGCGGGTCGCCGCTGCCCGGCTCGTCAAGGGCGGCCGTAATGATCAGCTGGCCGGCGGCGGCTGGCTTGGCCCACCGGCCGACTTGGGCATCGTCACCGAATGCGGAGATCGCGCGAGCGCCGAGCGCGATCGACTCCAGGTACGGGGCCGACGAGGCCGCTCGGCCGAGCTCGATCAGCACCGAGCACTGCTCGGCCAGGTCGAAGCCGTCGCCGTCGGCCCGGTCCGGCAACGCCGCGCTGAGGACGCCGGCCGCCGCAAGGTCGGCCCACAGCGCAGGGTCGAACCGGTCACCTGCCCGCTCGAGTTCGGCAAGCCGGTCGGGCGGAGCCCGGTCCGCCAGGATCTGGCGGGTCAGCTCGGACAGGTCGCGCTGGGACTGCGTTATGCAAAAGTCCACGTGTTCCCCCTGGTCCGCCGGGTTGCCGCGGGGTCGGCTGCTGGGTCCTGCATGCTCATCGCCGGTAGGGCAGGCCCAGCGCAGTGGCGGCGATGATGTCGCGCTGGATCTCGTTGGTGCCGCCGCCGAAGGTCAGGATCAGCGCCGTACGCTGCGTGCGCTCGATCCGGCCGGCCAGCAGCTCGCCTGGCGAGCCTGCCCGGACCGGCGCGCGGGCGCCGAGCACCTCCATGAGCAGGCGGCAGGCCTCCGTGGTGAGTTCGGTGCCGTACACCTTCGTCGCCGACGCCGCCGCGGGACTGAGCTCGCGCCCGGCATCGAGCTCAGCGGCGATGCGCCAGTTGAACAGCTTGAGCGCTTCGGTCCTGGCGTGCACGCGCGCGAGGTGAACTCGCACCCACTCGGCGTCGATCACCCGGTGGCCGTCTGCGGTCTTCGTCACGGCCGCCCAGTCGCGCACCTCGCGCAGCGCGTTCTGCAGCGGCGCCGCCGAGGTAAGCGCTACGCGCTCGTGGTTGAGCTGATTGGTGATGAGGGGCCAGCCTGCGTTCTGGCCGCCGACCAGGTTGGCGACCGGGACCCGGACGTCGCTGTAGTACGTCGCGCTGGTGGTGATCCCGGCCACGGTGGGCACCGGCGTCCAGGAGAACCCGCGGGCGTCGGTGGGCACGATGATGATCGACAGGCCCTTGTGCCTGGGCGCGTCCGGGTCAGTCCGGCAGGCCAGCCAGACGTAGTCGGCGTAGGCGATCAAGGACGTCCACATCTTCTGGCCGTTGATCACGAACTCGTCGCCGTCGCGGACGGCGCGGGTGCGCAGGGCCGCGAGGTCGGTTCCGGCCTCGGGCTCGGAGTAGCCGATGGCGAAATGCAGCTCACCGCCGGCGATCCGCGGCAGGTACCAGGACTTCTGCTGGTCAGTGCCGAATCGCATGATCGTCGGCCCGACCGTGTTGATGGTGAGGAACGGCACCGGGACCCCGGCGGCGGCGGCTTCGTCGGTGAAGATCAGCTGGTCGGTCACGCTCGCGTTGCGGCCGCCGAACTCTTCGGGCCAGCTCATCGCGAGCCAGGCGGCCTTGCCGAGTTCCCTGACGATCTCCTTGTAGGCGATGCCGTCGCCGTAGTCACCGCGCACGGCGGCCCTGGCAGCTCCGCCGGTCAGCGCGGCGCGCCGCTCGGGCGTCATGAGGTCAGCGAAGTACTCGCGCAGCTCGTGACGTAGCTTGTCCTGTTCCGGGGTGTATGCCAGAAACATCGGCCGCTGTAGCTCGCCTTCGCCGCCCGCCAGACTAGAACGTGTTCTAGTCTACACCGAAGCCCGTTCATGATCCCGGACTCCTATGCGCGTTTGCGCAGACAGGCGTCCGGGATCAGGAAGGTCGCGTCAGATTGGCGGGAGCAGCAGGCAGCTGTCGCCGAACTCATGACCGAGATAGCCTTCCTTGTCCGCTTCGACGTAGGCGGCTCGGACCAGGGTCGGCCCGGCGACAGCCTCGAGCAGCGCCAGGTGCGACGCGTCTGGGTCATGCCAGCCGGTGATCAGCCCGGTCACGACGCGCGCGGCGCGGGCGGGGCGTGCGGTGCCGAGCACCAGGTCGGTCCAGCCGCGGGTGCCGCGCACCGTGCCGTCGGCGCCTGCCCCGGTTTCGAGCGCCCTGGTGACAGTCGTGCCGACGGCGACCACCCGGTTCCCGGCCTCCCGGGTCAGGTTGACCAGCCGCGCTGTGGGGTCTGGCACGGCGAAGCGCTCAGGCAGCGGCAGCTCGCCGGCCTCCAGGGAGGCGACGCCCGCGTGCAGGGTGATCGGCGCGAAGACCACGCCCGCCGTGACCAGGCTGCTCACTAGGTCGGGGGAGAACGGGCGTCCGGCGCTCGGCATCTCCGCGCTACCCGGATCGCGCGCGAACACGGTCTGGTATGCCGTCAGCGGCCAAGGATCAGGTACGTAGGAGTAGCGGATCGGCTTACCGTGCCGGGCGAGGAAGGCGAGGACCTCGGCGCCTGGCCGGGCGGGGTCAGGCCGGGCGGTGCCGGGCCGGGCATCGCCCGGCCGGGTGGCGGCGGTGGCCGTGGTGGCGGCGGTGCCACGGCTGCGGGCGGGCGGGATGGTGACCAGCGCGGTCCACATCCGGTCCGCGCGCTGATCCGGGTACCTCCCGATCAGCGTGAGCGATCCGCTTGCGGGCAAGGCCACCGTGTCTCCTGACTCGGCGCCGATTATCCGGCCGCGGCCTGCCGCTGCCTCACGCAGCTCGACCAGCCAGGTCCCGTCGTCGAGCGGGGTCGAGAAGTGCACGGTCACCGGATCACCCGGACCCGGGCCCGAGTTCGAGATCGTGCGGTCGGGCCGGCCGCGGAAGGTGCCTTCGACCGCCGCCGAGATCGTGGCCGAGGTGTTCACGACCAGGAGATCGCCGGGCGCCAGGAAGTGGCCCAGGTCCCTGAACGTCGCGTGAGCGAGCCCGTCGGGCGTCGCCACGAGCAGCCGCACGCCGTCCCGGGCCAGGCCTCGGGCCTCGGGAGGACGATCGGCGGCGGCTCTCATCGGGTCACCGTCGGCTGCTCGGTGAGCACAGGATCCGTGCTGTCCGCTCCGCTCGATCCCGTGACCGCTAGGTCGCTCGCCTGGTAGCGGCCGCTCGGGGGCCGTTCGTCGAGCAGCCGGAGCAACGCGGGAACCACGGTCTGCGGTTCTGGCCGGTCCGAGATGTCCTCACCGGGGAAAGCCCGCTGGTGCATGTCGGTGCGCATGTCGCCGGGATCGAACGCATAGACCCGCAGTGCGGGTTCCTCGACCGCGAGCACCGCGGTGAGGTGGTCTAGCGCGGCCTTCGGCGAGCCGTAGCCGCCCCACCCCTGATACGCCTCGACGGCGGCGTCCGAGCTGACGTTGACGATCGCGCCGCCGGCCGCGGCCAGGGGCCCGGCCAGCCGCTGGATCAGGCAGAGCGGGGCGAAGACGTTGGTCTCATAGACCTTGCGCAACTCGCTGAGCCGGTAGTCGCGAAGCGGCGGCAGCGGGCTCGGGCCGAGGCTGCTGGCGTTGTTGATCAGGACGTCGAGTCCGCCGAGCCGGTCGACCGCGGCCCCAAGTGCGGCACGGTGCTCGGTGTCGGTGACGTCGCCTGCAATCGCGACGACGTCGGCGAGGCCGCGGACCGCCTCGGCGAGGTCTGCCTCGCGCCGGGCGTCGACGATGAGCGTCCAGCCCCGCGCGGCGAGGGCGTGAGCGGTGGCCCGGCCGAGTCCCTGGGACGCGCCTGTGATCAAGGCGGTTGGCATGAGTGTCTCCTCACGGTTCGAAGCTGGCGGGCCGCAAGGCCCGGGCGGCCGGCCACCGCCTGGCTCGGCGGCCGACCCTTCAGGTCGCCTTCAGGTCGCCTTCAGGTCGGGCGGCGGCCTGGACAGTTCGCGGCCGTACCGCCATACTGATAGTTAAAGTCAACTTGAAGTCAAGTCCCTGCGCGACGGGAGCCACGGCGATCACAGTTCACGGGGGACCTGTCGTGCGCCCGCCAGGAGCCAACCGACCCGGAGGGAAGTCGTGCGCACCACCGACCTGCTCACCGTCGGCGAGATCGCGCGCCGTAGCGGTTTCGCCGAGTCGGCAGTCAGGTACTACGAAGGGCTCGGGCTGCTCAGCGCGACGCGAACCTCGGGCGGCCAGCGCCGGTTCGAGCGGAGCACGCTGCGGCGGCTCGCGTTCATCAGGGCTGCCCGCAACATCGGGCTTACCCTCGATGAGGTGGCGGCAGCACTGGGCTCGTTGCCCGAGGGCAGGACGCCCACCAGGGCCGATTGGGCCAGGCTCTCGCGCGGCTGGCGGAAACGGCTCGACGACCAGATCGCGGCGCTGCACGCACTGCGCGACGGGCTCGACTCCTGCATCGGATGCGGATGCCTGTCCCTGGACCGCTGCGCTATCTCCAACCCGGGCGATAGCGCGCGTTCTGATGGACCCGGCGCTGCGTACCTGCCGACCGACCTGCGCCGCGGTGATGGCCGGCCCAGTCGCTACGGCCGGCGCGAAGCGGCCGGCGCGGGTGGGCGGGTTCGATCATCGGCAACGTAGCCAAGGCGATGGGAGCGGAGATGGCCGGGCTGGCGGAGTTGACCGCGCGCAGGGCCCTCGAGTGTCGCCTGACCGCGGACCGGGCGCTTGAGTCCGTCGGCGAGGCCGAGGACTTCTTGCGCGACCGGGGGATGCTGACGCGCACGACGGACAGCGCGCTGCCGAGCCTGTACGAAGCCTGCCACGAGGACCCGTACCAGGCCGGCGGCCAGGGCTTCGCGACCTGGCCCGCGACTAAGTGGCACTGGTTTGGTGATCTGGCTGAGCGCGGGTACCTGATCGCAGGCGTTCACAGGGGCAAGAACCTGCTCTTGGCCGGCGAGGTCGCCGCGATCATGGATCCAATCTGCAGGGCCGAGATCGAGCGGATGCGAGCCGCCGACCAGGGCTGGCGTCGGCTGCTTGATCACCTGGCCGACGTCGGTCCGTCCTACCTGGAGGACGTACGGCTCGAACTTGGGCTGAAGCGGCAAGAACTGAAAGCACTGCGATCGCCCTTGGAACGGTGCGGGGCGATCATCTCGCGATCGGCGGAGGTCACCGCCGGGGAGGGGCACGTCCATACCAGCGAGCTTTTCCGGTGGGATCAGGTGTACCAAGGACTCGCCGGGCCCATTTCTGGTCCGGCACGAGCGCTAGCGGACCTAGTAGTCGCCGGGGTTCGCGCGGCGACCGTTGCCCCAGAGGCGGAGCTGCGGCGGTGGTTCTCGTGGCAGTGGTATTGGCATCCCACGCTCGTCGATGACCTCGTCCGCGACGGTCGGCTGCGGCGAGTGGAGGGCCACGTCACCGCGCTGGGGTGAATCGTGGGCAAAGGTGCCGCCTCGGACGAACTGGCGCGTCTTGCCGGTGAGAGCATGTTCTCGGCGCGGCCGCGGCGCGGGCGGCGCGGCCGAGCCACCGACAGGGAGGCTGGCCGTGCATGCCTGATGCCTACATCATCGACGCGGTCCGGACGCCCGTCGGGCGCAAGGGCGGCGGTCTGGCCGCAGTGCACCCCGCCGACCTCGGTGCCCACGTGTTGTCCGAGCTCGTTTCGCGGGTCGGCATCGACCCGGCCGCCGTGGACGACGTCATCTTCGGATGCGTCGACACCATAGGCCCGCAGGCCGGCGATATCGCGCGGACGGCCTGGCTCGCCGCGGGGCTGCCCGAGTCCGTGCCGGGGGTGACAGTCGACCGGCAGTGCGGGTCGTCCCAGCAGGCCGTGCACTTCGCGGCGCAGGCGGTGCGCAGCGGTACGGCGGGCCTGGTCGTGGCCGGCGGGGTGCAGAACATGAGCCAGATCCCGATCGGCGCGGCGATGACTGCAGGCCAGGCGTTCGGGCACGACGACCCGTTCGGGGGTTCTGAGGGCTGGCGGTCGCGATACGGCACGCAGGAGATGTCACAGTTCCGGGCCGCCGACATGATCGCGGCGCAGTGGGGACTCGACCGGGCGCAGATGGAGGAGTACGCGCTGACCAGTCACCGGCGGGCGGTGGCGGCGATCGACGCGGAGCACTTCGCGGCCGAGATCACCAGGATCCGCGGCGTGGCGGCCGACGAGTGCCCGCGTCGGGATACCTCAAGCGCGGCAATGGCGGCGCTGGCCCCGCTGCGCCCGCCGGAGGCCGGCGGGGTGATCACGGCCGCCCTGGCCAGCCAGATCGCCGATGCCGCAGCCGCACTGCTGATCGCATCGGACCGGGCAGTGCGCGAGCACGGGTTGTGGCCCAGGGCGCGCATCGTCCACATGTCGGCGCGCGGCGACGATCCGGTGCTGATGCTGACGGCGCCGATCGCCGCCACCGCCCATGCGCTGCGGACCGCGGGCATGAACCTGGCCGATATCGATCTGTTTGAGGTCAACGAGGCATTCGCGTCAGTGGTGCTGGCCTGGCTGAAGGAGACCGGCGCCGACCCGCAACGGGTGAACGTCAGCGGCGGCGCGATCGCGCTCGGTCATCCACTCGGAGCGACCGGGGCCAGGCTGGTGACCACATTGCTGCACGGGCTGAAACGCACCAACGGCAGATATGGCCTGGTGACCATGTGTGAGGGCGGCGGTCAGGCGAACGTGACGATCATCGAGCGGCTCGCCTGATCGGGCCTGCGGGAGTACGGTCCCACTATGTCGGCTCGGGCACCATCTGTCCCGCCCGCTGAGGCAGGACGGACTCGACCGCTTGCTCGCGTCCGGCGCAGCCTCGGGCGGGCGCGCGTGCTGGCGCCACTCGCCGACTGCTTGCATCCGACCGTCCTGGTGTTCCTCGCGGCGGCGTTCTTCTCCCGCCTGTCCGGTGACACGGTCCGGGCCGTCTACTTCACCGTCGTGGGCCTGGTGCTGGCCGGCGACCGGATCGCCCGCCGTTACCGCAGGCGATCCGCGGTCGCCGCACCGGACGGCCCGGGCGCCATGAGCGGGCCGGCCGCCCAGGCGTTCTCGCCCGACTCGGTCATGGGCCGGCGGGCGGCGACCAGCAGGTGGCTAGTCGTGGCCTTGCCGGCCGGCGTCGCATACGCGGTGGTCGTGGGCTCGTTCCAGCGCTACACCGTCCCGGCGACCGTCTCGATCACGGTGCTGGCGGCGGCTGCCCTGGTTGCTGCCCTGCGCACGTCGGGCGAGTCTGCGGCAAAGCCCGGGCGACTGGATCGGCTGGGCCTGACCGCGTGGGGTCTGCTCGGACTCGGGGCCGCGGTCTGGGAGCTGGTGGCGCTGTACATGCAGCCGACGTTCACGACCGACTCGCCGGCCCACCCGACCCTGAGCTACCTGGCGAACGGGCTGCTCGCCGCGTGGCCGGGCCGCTCGGCGGTGTTGTTCGGGTGGCTCGCGTTCGGCTGGTACCTGGCCAGGCGGTGAGGTGGAGGACACATGAGTAGCCGGGACATCACGATCGCCGGATACCTGCTGGTTCTGGCCTTGGCCATCGGAATGAACCTGCGGGCGCACGGGCCCGGATCCCGGCTGCCGACAATCGGGCAGGTGCTCGCCCGGATCATGCACACCCGCACCGGCCGGATCGCGGTGGTCGCCTGGTGGGCCTTCATCGGCTTTCACCTGTTCTCCAAGTGAGCCTTCCGCAGCGTGTCGCAGCGCGGGCGGCGCTAGCCTGGTCGCGTGGCGGACTTCGTGATCAAGGAATGGAACCTCGCTCCGTACCCCGGCGACCAGGCGCCACCCCACGTGCACCATAGATCGGACGAGGCGTTCTACGTTCTCGACGGCCAGCTTGAAGTACTCATCGGCGAGGCACGGCAGACGCTGCGGACCGGCGGGCTCGCGTTCGTTCCCGCGGGCACGGTGCACACCTTCGCCAATCTCGGCCCCGGCAAGTGCCGGGTCCTGGTCGTGATGACGCCAGAGATCGACGGCCTCATCACCGCCCTGCACCTGCACAGCCCGGAGTCGGGCGAGGACTCCGGTGCGGTGTGGGCGCGCTACAACTCATCGGTTGCCGCTGTCTGACGACGGTCGGCAGGTCCGCCCGGAGCGTGGTCAGTCGGCCAGGCCGCCAAGCCGGTTCAGGCAATTTTGAGCCTCTTCCGTGATCCGCTCGATCACCTCGGCGCACGTGGGCAGGTCGTCGATCAGGCCGACGACCTGGCCGGATGACATCAGCCCGAGGTCCGGCCTGCCGTCCACCATCGCGGCCCGCAGCAGCATCGGCGTGTTGGCTGCCATCAGCACCTGCGCCCAGCTCAGCTCGGACCCGCGTGCCCTGGACTCCCGGCGCATGGCCCGGCCCTGCGCGACCAGATCCGGCCAGCCGAGCCCGGACACCCGCCGGAACGCAGTCGCGGCGCGAGCGGAACGCACCAGCCCGCTGAGCCTGCCCGCCCGGTCCAGCCGGGCCGTCAGCGGCGTGCGCAGCACGCGGTGCGGCACCCCGTCCACTCGCGAGGTGACGAGCGTTCCCATCACGTCGGTGTCCAGGTAGTGCCGCTTCACCTGATCGGCGACCGGGCTGTCGGCGGTGAGCAGGAACCTGGTGCCCATCGCGATGCCGGCCGCGCCGTAGGCCAGCGCGGCAGCGAGCCCGCGGCCGTCGAAGTATCCGCCCGCCGCGATCACGGGGATCTCGACCGCGTCCACGACCTGCGGGATCAGCAGGCTCGTCGGCACCGACCCGACGTGGCCGCCGCCCTCGGAGCCGGTCGCGATCACCGCGTCAATGCCCCACGCGGCGACCTTCTCAGCGTGCCGCCGCGCGCCGACGGACGCGATCGTGGTCACGCCGGCATCGCGCAGCCTGCCGATGAGTTCCTGCCGGGGCGCCTGGGCGAAGGACGCGACGGGCACCCGCTCGCCGATGATCAGCCCGACCAGGTCGCCGGCATCGGGGGCGTCTGCGCGCAGGTTCACGCCAAATGGGCTCGCCGTCCGCTCCCTCACCTTTCTTATGGCGGAACGCAGTTCGTCGTGGCTCATCGTCGCGGCCGCGATGATGCCAAGCCCGCCGGCCGCGGAGACCGCCGCGGCCAGCCCGGCGCCCGCGACGTAGCCCATCGCAGCCTGGACTATCGGATGGCGGATCCCGAGCAACTCCGTGAGCCGGGTGCGGATCGGCGCGGCGGCGTTCATCCGACCTCGGCCTCGCGCTTCCCATCCGGGTCGAGCCGGCGGATCAGCTTGAGCTGCTCGCCGGTCGGCAGCGGGGTTACCGGCACGTCGTCAGGCACGACGAGCGGGCATCCGGTGAGCTCCCGTACCTCGTCGGCGCCCACCCCCGGGTGCACCGACCGCAGCCGCATCGAGTAATCCGCGCCGCCGAAGTCGAGCACTGCCTTGTCGGTGACCACCACGCGGATGTCGGGAACGCGGATCCCGGCGGCGGCCGCCCGGTCGTATCCAACGCCGCAGACCATGTCCACCCGCGGGACGAGAACCCGCGGGGAGTGCCGCGGTATCCAGTAGCTCACGGCGTGGTTCACCGTGTTGCCAGGAGCCCCGCGCACGCCGAGAAGCTGTGCGGTCGGCCGGGCCCAGGCGCCGATCGCGGAGATGTTCTGGTTGGCGTACCTGTCGAGCTGGGCGGCGCCCATCATCATGTGCCGGCGGCCGGTTGCGACCAGCCGCAGCACGTCACGGTAGGGCAGCCAGCCCTCGATGACGTCGGCGTCTGGCGCCACGAGCAGGGCCCCGCCGTCGGTGATCAGCAGCTCGGGCTCGAACGTGAGCCTGGCCAGGCGGGCGCCGAGGGACGGAATCAGGCCGAGCGGGCTGGCCAGGATCGCGCCGTCGCCGCGCCACGCCTGCGCGCAGGCGACCACGCAGATGTCCGCGCGCGACGCCGCTCCGGTCATGCCGACCTGGCCCGCTCAGCGGCGTACCCGCGGACCGCCGCGGCGTAGCTGGCCTCGTCCCCGTCCAGGTAGCGGGCCCGGAACGACGCCCAGGCCTGCTCGTCGGCGGCAGCGGCGGCGTACTCGGCCTGGAACGCCTCGTCCCTGTCATAGTCGGGCGCGCAGCCGGTGAAGTGCGCTCCGCCCGGCGTCTCCGCCACGCCGTTTGCCATCGCCCTGTTGATCAGCAGCGACTGCGGCGGGCCCGCGTCCAGCAAGCGGGATGTCGGCACGATCTGCTCGCAGGACACGAAGGCCCGCTCGGCCGCCAGGCAGAACAGGTCGTCGAAGTATGGGTCGGGCCCCAGGTATTGCGCGTTGCCGCCAGCGTCGGCTCGGTTCATGTGGATCAGCGCCACGTCGAGGCGGAGCGCCGGAACGGCGACAAGCTCCTCGCCATCGGCGTAGGGCGAGCGGACAGTCCGCAGCTCCGGGTTCACGGATAGCACGTCGGAGCCGAGTCCGGCCCTGGTCGGCAGGAACGGGAGCCGCTGCGCGGCGGCGAGCAGCCCCCAGTGCATCATCCCCTCGTCCAGCTCGGTCAGCTCGATCGCGGCGTTCTGCCTGGCCCTGCGATAGTGCGGCTCCAGCGCAATGGAGTCGAGGGTCACGAAGCCGGTGACCACCCGGCTGAGGCAGCCGGCGGCGACGAGCAGGCCGATGTCAGGGCCGCCGAACGAGACCGCCGTGAGCCCGGTCAGCCCGGACCTGGCGATGGCACGGACGAGCGCCATCGGCTTGCGCCGCGACCCCCAGCCGCCGATCCCGATCGTCATGCCAGGCCGCAGCTGGCCGATCACGTCGTCGATGCCGAGCACCCGGTCGATCATGCGCCTTCCTTGCGGTCCACGAACGCCTGCCGCGCGGCATCAGCCAGGCCGGTCAGGTTGAGCTCGTAGGTGAATCCCTGCTCGTACCGGTAGGAGCGCCGGATGTCGACCGGGTCAATGCCGTTCAGCGACTGCTTGGCCAGCCTGACGATCTGGCCATCCTTCGCGGCGATCTCGGCGGCGAGCGACCGCGCGGCGGCGCGCAACCCGGCGGCGGGCACCACCTCGAGCACCGTGCCGAACTCGGCCAGCCGGGTGGCGGGAACACTGCGGCAGGTGTACACCATCATCCGCATGAGCTGCTGCGGCACGAGCCTGGCCAGGTGCGTCGCCGCGCCGAGCGCGCCCCGGTCCACCTCGGGCAGCCCGAAGGTCGCGTCGTCGGCGGCGATCACGATGTCAGCGCTGCCCGCCAGTCCGACGCCGCCGCCCAGGCAGAACCCGTGCACCGCCGCGATCACGGGGACGGCGCACTCGTAAACCGCGGCGAATGCCGCGTAGCAGCCCCGGTTCGCCCCGATCAGCGCGGCGTGGCCGGCGGTGCGCTGCATTTCCTTGATGTCGACGCCGGCGCAGAACCCCTGCCCGGCCGCGGCCAGGACTACCGCCCGTACCTGCGGGTCCCCGCCCGCCGCGGTGACCGCGGCCGCCAGGTCGAACCAGCCCTGCACGGGCAGCGCGTTGACCGGTGGATGGTCCATCACCACCTCGGCGATGCCATCACCCGCGCTGACCTCGATGCCCATCGGCTACCCGCCCTTCGGTCGCGACCCCGCGCTTGCCTGGGAGGCTAACAGCCGCGCAGCCGCCGCCGCTTGCGGCCGATCCCCGGCTGGTTCTTGATCGGCGGCCACGACCCGTGCTGTCAGTGACAGCAGCAACGATCCACAAGTACATGCGGTCATCCTGACCTGGGCCGCGCTAGGGCCATGATCGATTTCCAGCAAGCTGACGTGCGGGTGCTCTGTTAGCGGTGAGTTTGTGAACTCAGTTGCTTGTGAGTAGCGGCGCTCATGTCGTGGCGGCAGCGCGCTGGCAGCCTGGGATCATGTCACTTCCTGGAGGCGCGGACACCATCGCGGGGAAGCAGATCTCGCATTCATCGGCGCGGCATCGCCCGCAGTCGCCTGGCCGGGGCCGCGCCCCGTTCAGCCGCGCCGAGCGCAGGGCGGTCGAGGTTGCGGCGGTGGCGGTGGCCGGTTTCTGCAGCTACGGGTTCGCGACCGGTTCACCGAGCACCGTGGGCTACGTGTCCTCTGTGATCATCATCGGCGCGGCTATCGTGTGGCTCCGCCGGGCTGCGGTTCCAGGTCTCCTGGCGGCCGGGCTGGCGATCGCGGCGATAGCGACACTGGCCGGCGGGCTCATAGATGTCGGCCAAAATGTGCTGTACAACGCGAGCGTCGGCCCCTACAGCAAAGAGCTGGGCACCCACTTCCTGCAGTACGACCACTTCGCGCATGCCTATGTGAGCTTCGTCGTCGTGTTCGCCTGCTGGGTCATGCTCGCCGCGCCGCATGCTGGCGGGGATCACCGCCGCGATCTAGTGCTCTTGACCGTCGGCACCGCGCTGGGGCTGGGCGCGCTCAACGAGATGGTCGAGTTTCTTGCCACCCTGGCGCATCACGGAGCACATGCCGGCGGGTACTGGAACACGGGCTGGGATCTGGTGTGCAACTTCATCGGGGCCGGTGCGGCCGGGCTAGTCCTCGCCAGATCCCGGGCCGGTAAGGCATGACGGGCGCGAACACCGGCATGGCCCCACGCGCGTGGTCTCGCATCCGACTGGGGTGCGCGGCCGCCAGTGCCGCGGTGTTTACCCTTGCCGTCGTCGTCATCGGCTCGCTGACGCCAGGATATGACCAGCGATCCGATGCGGTCAGCCGGCTCGCCTCACCGGGCGAGCCCTGGGCGCTGGCCGCGCGGGCGGCCTTCGCGGCCTACGGGCTGCTGGTTGCCGTCGGCGCTAGCACCCTACGGCAGTACGCCAGCCACCAAGGGCACCAGTTGGCGCGCTGCCTGACGCTCTACGGGGTGGCCTGCGTCGTTGCGGGCGTGGCACCGAAGGACCAGCCAGGCACGGCGCATACCGTCGTGAGCCAGGTGCACGTGGCGGCAGCGGTCCTGGCCGGCGCGCTAGCCATTGGTGCCATGATGCTGGTATCCAGGTGCAGCCAGGCCCGGGCCACCCGGCGCGCGGCTGCGGCGACGGCGTTGCTCACCGGGCTGGCCGCGGGCATCCTCAAGTACACCTGGGGCACCCAGGTGTACGGGATCAGCGAACGGGTTCTCCTGGGCCTGGGCATGTGCTGGATCTCCGCGCTCGCCGGCAGAGCGCTCATCGCGTGCCCGGGATCCCGGGCAATCTCGGTCGCCGTGCTGTCAGGTGAACCTCAGCACGCCGCGGTCGATGACCACGGGGCCGTCCTGGGTCGCGGTCTGGAACCGCGCCGTGCCCTCGCCGTCCAGCCAGATCGAGACGACCAGCGCCGCGCCGGGGTAGACGGGGTGGGTGAACCGCCCGGACATCGCTAGGAACCGGGCCGGGTCCGAGCCGCACAACGTGTGCAGCAGCGCCCGGCCGGTCACCCCGTAGGTGCACATGCCGTGCAGGATCGGCCTGGCGAACCCGCCCCGGGCGGCGAACTTCGGGTCCGCATGGAGCGGGTTCCGGTCACCTGACAGGCGGTACAGCAGGGCCTGCTCGGGCCGGGTCGTCATGGTGACCTCGTGGTCGGGGGCGCGTTCGGGTCGCTGCCAGGGCTCGCTGGCGCCGCGGTCACCGCCGAAGCCGCCCTCACCCCTGATGAACGCGCCGCTGCGGGCGGTCACCATGGGGTCGCCGGTTGCCTTGTCCACGGCCACGTTCTCGGTCGTGACGAGGGCGCCCGAGCCCTTGTCGTACATCCCGGTCACGGTCGATGTCGTCCGCACCGCGCCGTCCACCGGCAGCGGCCGGTGCAGCTCGAAGGACTGCTCGGCGTGCACGAGCAGCGCGGGGTCGAAGTCGCCGAGCTTGCGGCGGCCCCGGACCTGCGAGATCAGCAACCCGAACGTGGGGAGCACCTGCTGGGCAAGCCCTTGGGAGTTCTCGGTCGTGAACTCGAGCTCTGCCAGAGGATCTCCCAGCCCGGCCCCGACGCCGACCGCGTACAGCAGCGCGTCCGCCGATGTCCACGAGCGCTCCTGCGGTTCCCCCGGTACCCCGACGAGCGAGTGGTCCAGCGACATCAGTGCCTCCGTGGTGCGTTCTAGCTCAAATTAGAATTTAGTTCTAGAATTGGGCCCTGGTCAACCAGGAGGGCGGGCGATGGGACTTCTCGACGGCAAGGTGGCGATCGTGACCGGCGCGAGCCGCGGCATCGGCGCGGAGATCGCCAGGCGCTTCGGCGCGGAGGGCGCGGCGGTGGCGGTGGCGGCGCGCACCACGGAGTCCGGCGGCGGCTCGCCATTGCCTGGCACCATCGGCGAGACGGTCGGGCAGATCCGCGCGGCGGGCGGCACCGCGGTCGCCATCGCAACCGACCTGTCCCGCGCCGAGGACCGGGAGCGCTTGGTCGCGCAGGCCGTGCGCGAGCTCGGTGCACCGGACATCCTGGTGAACAACGCGGCCGTGTCGTACTTCGTGCGGGTCGAGGAGTTCAGCCCGCGGCGCTACGCGCTGATGTTCGAGGTCCAGGTGACCGCCCCGTTCCACCTGGCCACGCTGGTGCTGCAGGGCATGCGCGAGAAGGGGCGCGGCTGGATACTCAACATCTCCTCG
>Ga0126378_10002190_pt1 | contig 14428 bp, 20 predicted proteins | sample PanSoiMetPlot_23_FD_92587 | JGI IMG/M metagenome (GOLD analysis project Ga0126378, IMG submission 92587) | Tropical forest soil microbial communities from Panama - MetaG Plot_23 | ecosystem: Environmental > Terrestrial > Soil > Tropical forest > Bulk soil | place: Panama | collected 2016-02-17 | reverse complement strand
TCCCGGAATTTGGTGTGCGCACCGAAGTGAATGTCTACATCGATGAAAAAGAAGCGCGCGTGACCGGTGCCGTCCAGAATGAGATTCTACCGTTGCTGGCTTAGCTCCAGAGAGAGGGAAAAAGGATGTCAGGGGAGGAAGGCTTGCCGGTTACTCCGGCGGAAGAAGCGTCACCAGTACCTCCTTCGCAAGAGACAAGACGCGAGGCAATGGCTTTCGTAGTTGCCGCGGCGAGTTGGCTGGTGCCGGGCCTTGGTCATGCGCTGCTGAAAATGTGGGGCCGCGCCGTGATCTGTTTCCTGACGGTTGGCGTGCTTGTGTGGGTTGGGGCGGGGATGCGGGGAAACCTTTTCACCTCGCGAGGGAATGACGCTTTTGATTCCTTGGGTTACTTAGCCGATCTGGGAACAGGGGGATTCTATTGGGTGGCAAAATCGCTCGAGACGAACGGGCCGGATGTTTCGCGCGCTGACGGCGATTATGGCACAAGGTTTCTAGCCACCGCCGGCGTGTTCAATTTGCTGGCAGCCTTGCACGCTTATGAAGTTGCGCGAGGTCGCAAGGTATGAGGGCGTGGAGGCTCATCGGATTGCTTAATACCCTGACCGGAGTGAGGCTCAGCCATTTCCAAGCGTTGGTGGTCTTTGCTTTGGTGATTTCCATTGCCTTCGGTTTCCTCGGGCGGCGCCGACCGATGGAGCGCGTAAAGTACATCTTGTGGACTCTGCTCCTGTTTATCTTAATTGGCGTGGGCATCGGCTGGGCCATGTATCCTTTCTCTCATTGAATAGGTAGTCTCGCATTGAGTCGTGAAGCAGGCCGAGGTAGCTCAGTGAATCGCGCCTTTCTTCCCTAAGTGATTGATTCTCCATGCCAGCCATTCTCCGCTAAGTTCTGCTCTTTCGGGCCTTTTCGGGCGCAACTTACAACGCATCTTGCAACGCCAAAAGTGTGCAACCTCGAGGGATCGCTTCGCAACAGGCTCCCAAGCTCTGCCTGGTGTGGCCGTGCGGAGCGTCGAAAGTTCCCTTGGGAAGACCGACTGTGGTGCAGCTCGGTTTATCGTAGGCGGTCCAGGTGCGTTTGCCGCCTACGGTCGGATGGCGCCGTGTGCGGAGCGTGGGGCCTTCCTCGAATTTGATGTCAGGAATTGCGGTTGGCGTACGTCTTATGTGTAGGTAAACAAAGCTAAGGCATGACCGTTCGTTTTTGGAGTTCTCATAGGTCTTATGTACAAGAGAAAACACAGACGAAATGGCACAAAACCGGGGTCTCGAGGTACTTATAGACAGATTTTCGGGTTTTCGTATGCAACGTTTCCCCTTGATCTAACGCGCAGCGCGGGAGCAGTCCGCAGCTGCTGGTCGGCATTTATCGTCATTTGGACTTTCAAATGAGTCAGAACAAAGAGGCGGTCATAACCAAGCTCGCATCAGGGTTGATCGCTCTGAGCGCCGTGCTTTGTGCTGCGCTCGGACTCCTCCATCTTGTTTACACTTTTCACGGCACTAACCTCCATCCCCGGGATGCCGAGCTTCGCTCGAAAATGGAGAACGCGTTGCCGATGCTGACCAATGAAACCACCATGTGGAAAGCGTGGATCGGCTTCAATGCCACCCATAGTCTTGGCCTCTTACTGTTCGGAGCCATATATGGCTACTTGGCGCTCGCACAGCGGCAATTGTTCTTTCGCTCCGGATTCCTGCTCGTGGCAGGTTTCGTGATGTTGGCAGCCTATGCTTATGTCTCCAGGCACTATTTTTTCAGCGAGCCATTCCACATGATCCTGTTGGCAGGGATTCTCTACCTCACTGGGATGGTCGTTGGACTCATTTGGACCAAGTTCAGGACATGAGTATTCCGCGCACTTCGGAGCCAGAAGAAACCTACGCCTATAGCTTGCCGGGAGTGACACGGATTCTCTCATTCCTCGCAGAGCCCTAGAGAACAATCGTGCTGACGGCTGCGCTGACCGGACTCCAAAAGGGCGAGATTCGCGGTTTGTGTTGGGGAGACTTTGACGGCTCGACACTGAGCGTTCGCGGCTCAGTGTGGAACAGCGTCACGAATGAGCCGAAAACGAGTCGCAGCAAGGCTCCTATTCCGGCAGTCAAACAGTTGGCAGGTGCGCTCGAAGCACACAAGCTGCGCTGGGAAACTGGCGCAGCCAAACCTGCCGATCTTCCAAGCCGGAAACGGGAACCCTCTCAACCTCGACAACCTAGTGAGGCGTGCGATTGTTCCGGCTCTCACTCGCTGTGAGGTTTGCGGCAAGCCGGAATCCGAGCACGCCAAAGCCGAGCACGAGTTCAAACTCGACACGTCAGTCCCAAGCTGGCACGGCTGGCACGCATTCCGTCGCGGTCTTGCTACCAATCTTCACGCCTTGGGTGTGGACGACAAGGAAATTCAGGCAATCCTGCGTCACAGCAACGTGGGTCTGACGATCAACGTCTACATCGAGAGCGTGACAGAATCGCAAGTCAACGCAATGGACGTGCTCAGAGCGACGCTCGAAAAGGAAATTAGCAACAACCTTGCAACGAACGGCCAGAGGCTTGTGAACTGAGGAAGCGTAAGGCGCTGTGATAGAATGACTTGCACAATCAAGGCCGAGGTAGCTCAGTGGTAGAGCAGCCGATTCGTAATCGGCAGGTCGCGGGTTCAAGTCCCGCCCTCGGCTCCATCTCAAAACGGTCCGGCCCGGAGACATGGGTTACACAACGTACCTAAGACATGGGTAACACTTTTGGACCGAACGGATTTTCGAGCGGTTCAAGCACTCGAGTCTCCAGATCGAAGTATCCCAAATGAACGCGAGCGCGTCTGCGATGAAGAGGTACTGCGGCTGGGAAGCAATCCCCAAGTTTATGCGGAAAGCATCCTGAAGGTTTGCAAGTTCTATCTGGAGTCGCCGCTGTTCTGTGTGGCGGGAGTGACCGGCTCCAATCTCAAGAAAAGAATCGAGGCCATTCTGTCGCATCGAATTCCAGGCAACCTCGCGTTGGGAAAGAAGTTGCTACTAGCCGTCGCTGGCGTGGTGTCTGTCGCCGGGCCCGTCGTGTTCGGTCTCCTCCACGCGACGCGAATTGGTGCCCAACCCCAGGCCCAAAGCGCACCAGCCGGCGTCCTTGCATTCGAAACTGTGTCCATCAAACCAAACACGACGGGCGAACCGATGCCCGGGCTTAAAGTCAAAGGCCGCCCGATGCAAAGAATCGTGTTTAGGTTCGACAAATTCCTGGCCACGAACTACACGCTGAGGGGACTCATTCGGGTGGCCTACGGAGTTCAAGATTCACAGATCACAGGGGGACCGGATTGGCTCGACTCTGAAAAATTCGACGTAAACGCCACGATCGGTAGCTCTCTGATGGATGAGCTAAGCAAGCTTAGTACAGAAGAGGCGGGCCTTGAAAGGCTGCGCATGCTTCAGACCCTCCTGGCAGATCGCTTCAAGCTCGCGCTGCACCGTGAAACCAAGGAAGCCCCGGGGTATGTTCTCTCTGTCGCCAAGGATGGTCCCAAACTTCAGCAGGCAAGAGCCGGCGACACCTATCCCGATGGACTAAAGGACCCTTTTCACCCTTTTCAGGGCCGCCCACTCGGCCCGGGCATGTGGCTGGCGGGGCCGTGCAAGTTGGTGGGTCAAGGAGTCGCGATCTCGGCTCTGGTGCGCGTTTTGTCTCACGAACTGAACCGCGTCGTCGTGGATAAGACGAATCTCCAGGGTAATTACGACTTCACGCTGGATTGCCACACGGCTTTCATGGAACGCGGTGCCTCTATTTTGACGGTTTTGCCGGAGCAGCTAGGGCTCGAATTGAATGAGCAGACTCTTCCCGTTGAGATGCTCGTCATCGACCACGCGGAACAGGTTACGGGCAACGAGGAAATGGACACACTACACCGAGCGCACGGCCACGCCGCGCTGCAAACTCAGAACGCAAGCATAAGCAGTTTTCCGCTCCAGGCGGTAACAATCAAGGCAAATAAGACCGGCGAGCTTATGCGCGCAAGCGTCAGGCGGCCTCGCGTTTTACGCGAGATGGGGTTCGAGCCCGACCGATTCATGGCCACAAACGTCACGCTGCATGGGCTCATTGCGTATGCTTATGGAGCTGCGGGTTCGGAGATCTTGGGAGGGCCAGACTGGGTCCGCTCTGAAAACTACGATGTCGAAGCGAAACTGGACACGTCTGTAATTGACGAGCTGAGTAAGCTTGGCCCAGATCAGCGCCTCCTTGAGCAGATGCGCATCCTTCACGCACTTTTGGCAGACCGCTTTAGGCTGACGCTGCACCGTGAAACGAGAGAACCTCCAGCATATGTGCTTGCCATCGCGAAAGACGGGTTCAAACTTCAAGAGGCGAAACCTGGTGATACTTATTCTGATGGACTCAAAGACCCTCAGGGCCGCCCCCTCGGCCCGGGCCTATGGCTGCCGGGACCGTGCAAGTTAGTAGGGCAAGGGGTTCATCTGGTGGACCTGGCGAAGACGTTGTCAGTGAATTACCTAGGCGGGCAGACCGTTATAGATCAGACCGGTCACGGGGGAGTTTACGATTTTACGTTGGACTGCCATACCGCTTTTATGGAGCGCGGCGAGTCTGTTTTAACGGTTTTACCAGAACAGTTAGGACTTGAAGTGAAGCTGCTTGACGTGCTCGTCATCGACAGTGCAGAGAAACCCTCGGAAAATTAGCACATGCAAGGCTGCTCGATCACACTTCTCCGCCACGCTCTTTGACCACCGTTCGAGGATTCTTGTCATCGCGAAGCCCGCCAAACTTTGAATGCCTTAGCCGATCCGCATCAGTCAATCCAAAGATTCTATTTGCGCAACAGCCTCGGGACGCAGCCAGACGCATTCCTTCAGCTATCCGCCGTGGGGAGCAGAAGCGTTGGAAATCTTCAGGGGGTTCGTGGTGAGTTCAAACGCGCCTTCGAAAAAGCAATACTCCGAACTGGCTGCGGTCAAGCGAACTAAAGCTGTAAGCCTCTCGGGTTTACCCAAACGGTGTAGGTCATTGACCCAGAAATGTCGCCGATGCCCAAAAACCTCGCTTTTTTCAAGGACACAAAAGTCGTCTCCTAGAATGAAACCGATTATGAGCGTGTGCGAAGAATCAACTTGGAAGCGAACATCTGCTCGGTCTTGCCCTAGCCAGCCACCTGTAACCTGCATTAGTTCTTTCGCCCCATCGCGGTAGATTATGGCAGCTTTGACAACAGTTTCCTGACTCTGCGCTCCCCTGATCGCATCGTTAGAGAATTGCACGACCGCTGCACTATTCCCGTTGTCATGCTGAAAGAACAGGCCACCGCCGCCGCTCAAAGCTTCTTGGATAGTGATCGTGTCTGTACCGCGAAGCGCAATGTTAGCGCTTGGTAGCCGCTGGTAGGGTGCTTGCGCGACATTGACTTGCGCGGCTTGTCCCTGAGTAGCAGCGGCTTGCTGGCCGATGTCCACGTCGACTACGCTGACGCTCTGATTGATTCCCGTCCCAGCAGCTACGCGTGAATTGTTTACGGGGGAGTCTTCAGCCTTCTGCGTTGGCTGCGGCGCGGGTATCGGACCGGTTGTCTTTTTGCGCGAATCAGCCATCTGCTTCAGCAGAAGCAGAATAATGAGCATCACGACAACAGCTATAAGCCATTGATAATTGCTGGCAAGCCAGTGCATCGGTCCACGCCCCTTTGATACAAGTGTGTAGTTGGCAAAATTGGAAGTCAACGACAGGCATACATAGTGGACTCAGAATCGGAGTACATAACGAATGGAGGCAGCGGCGGGACTCGAACCCGCTACTGGTAAACTGGTGAGTGACGCTTCCACGAATCCGCCCGATGCGCTTACGGCTCGTTAAAGAGCCTTTCGACAATCCAGACTACATCTTCGAGTTGAAACACGACGGATTCCGGGCCTTGGCTTATATCGAGAACGGCGAGTGTCGTCCGGTCTCACGCAATCTCAAGAGCCTGCGGTTCGAGTCTCTAAGGGCGGCTCTCGGCAAACTGCCCGTAAGCAACGCTATCATCGACGGCGAAATCATTTGCCTCGATCGAAAAGGGGTCAGCCCGTTCAACTGGTTGCTGAACGGACACCAGGCCGACCAATCGTTGTTGTATGCGTTCGATTTGCTGTGGCTGGACGGAGATGACCTGCGGCGGCTCCCTCTGGTTGTACGGAAGAAGCGAGTAAACGACCTGATACGGTCAAGCGATGGCTGTCGAATCCTGTACGCCCAACACATCGACGCTGCGGGAAAAGAATTTTTCAACGAATCTGCCGTTGCGACCTCGAAGGAATCGTGGCGAAACGAAAGATGGGCATGTACCGAGAGGACCGTCCCGATTGGTTAAAGATGTAGAACAGAACGTATTCGCAGTCGGAGGGGCAACACGAATTGTTGACAAGAAAAACAGGAGGCAAGCAATGATGCCAGCCGAAAGGCTTTTTATTGGTTTAAAACTTCTGAATTATTCTGGTCAGTGTTTCGCAGCCGACTAACACGAGGTGGGCTATCACGAAATCCATGAATATGAGAACCAGTATAAACAGATCGAACCTAATGCATGACCCCCGTATCATAGCAACTATTCCCGCGAGAAACACATAGAGCGGGAGCGCAACCAGACAATATAGTGAAAGAGTTCCAAACACTCCGGCGCAGGTCATCTCTCGAACATCTTGAATAGTTGTCGGTCTTTGCCGAGGATAATCCATAAGCCTTAGACCAATACCATTGTGGCACTTTGATTGCCATTCCAATATTCACCTGAGACGCGAACTCAAATGCCCCACAATCAGCCACTTGCGAGCGTCTGTTTGCGCTTTCGGTTCCTACCTTAACGCAGTTTCACGACGTTACCGTTCGATAGCGGACAGTCTTGTTCGCTTGCGGACGCTCAATAAGAACTGCGCCAGAATCACTGCCATCTCTTCTCTTGCCTCGATTGCAGCGTCAGGACCTAACGATTCGTTAACGAGTATGCTACAAGTGACGGTTGATCGGGCGACCAGAAGGAGGCCAACATGAAAAAATGTGGCATTTTGACCAGTTTATTGCTCGTATTGCTGGTGGTTCAGACGCCACAATTCGGACAGGATACTTCCACCGCCCCTGGAAAAGCTCACGGGCACCAGGTCGCCATCAGTCTTCTGAGAACAATTGGCACAGCCGAAGCAACTTACCACGGCGAGAATGGCTCGTATGCAACATGGCAGACGCATCTGTCGGGTTATCCAAAACAATTTGATGAGTTTTTTGCGAGACATAAGGTGGAGAATGCGAGAAATAGCGTGGAGAATGGGTCAGGCGGCGTTGTATGGCGGCCGAAAACCATCTTCATAAACCAGTTCAACGACCCGCCTGAAATCTTGCCGGGGTGGAGTCTGCGGCTAAATGTACATTCTGATGGCCAAGGTTTCGATTTGCTGCTGATAGACATGACGGACGAGAAGTGCGGGTGCCAGTTCTCACGGACGAAAACGGTGTAATCCGCCAGAGCAAGGCGATTGACTGCTAGATTTGAGAAACTCACCCGGATTTCGATGCAATACGAAGTCAGGCAGCAAGACGAAAAGTGGATTGTTTGGGACACGGTGAACGACTGCGCGGTGAAAGGCGCGGCACGCTTTCCTAGACTTACAGCCGCCAACTGCATGCGTCACCCGTCGATTGCAGGGCTTCTGGTGATGAAGCCGAACTCAGTAGCCGCTGACGCCAGACCAGTGACCTTCTGGACGCATAAAGAAGCCCAAGTATGTGCTGATACTTTGAACGACCTTGACCAATCGGGTTTTGTCAAATGAATTTCCTAATCCTTAATGGTCCACGATGTCCACGAGCTGCCGCCTATCCACACTACCGTGGTACCTACAGAGCGCATCCCACTTGTTGCGAAGGGCTACCGGAGGACAACGAAATTAACAAGCTTTTCTTCTGGTTTCTCGAAGAGGGTGGAGAATTGGCTGTAGTCCACGATCTCAATAAGGCTTTGCGATATGCGAAACTTCTTAACGATTATCCTTTAGCTCGCCGCAGCCATTTCGAAGTTGTCGAGGTAACAGGCGGAGACGAACCTCCTCACGTCGGAGGCGAGCTATTAGGGTTCGACGTCTCATCAGGCTACAACAATTCCCTTCTGTGGTGGTGGCAACCGGCAACACAGCCAGGAGCAACAGCTTCTGTGTCGCCAAGTCCGACCACTTTTCCAGAACCCATCCAAGTACTTCACAATCTGATCCAACGGCACTACGCCCCTCAGTTGAATCGCAGCGGACTCTTTCAGAGGCCCGTTATTGCTTCCGAATGCCTTACGGCGATGGACGCCCTGCAACAGTTATGCCCTAACTTTTACGAAGGAGGAAGCCTCAAGGATAATTTTCGTGCGACCGGAATCTATCTCGTCAGCCCTTTCAGGCCAACCAGGAGTTGACCGCAAAGACGCAACTCCTGGCTAGTCGAACAGGTTCCTCAGCAAAGGAGAGATGCTAGCGTGAGTTTTGGCGGCGGCTGCGCCAAAGTGAGGATGTTTATCTCGCGGTATGGAATTCCATGGACGCGACCAAAGCTAATTTTCAGTCCGCTTTCGCCTCCACTTGACCACTACAGCTATCCAGAGCGGGACGGCTGCCCAAGTTGAGGCGTAACACGCGGTGACCCAGCGGGTGTCTACGAAGTCAAAGGGCATGGTCACCACGTTGGAGAACGATAGCATCGACACACAGCTTGTTACTATGGCCATCCCAAGAAGAGGCTTCATTTTTACTTCCACCCGTATGCGGTTCCTCATGGCCCCTTCCATTCCTTCTTGGGAAGGAACACGGCGCAAATGAACAGAATGGCAGCGACAAGATGATGCCGCTCAGCCCAAAGCACAGCTGCAACGGCCACTAGCAAGTGCATTAAAAGAGTAGTGGCAACAAATCGGAACTTTATCAGTCACGCCCTTTGAGTCCGAAACTCCCATGCGATTCCCCGCGTAAGAGCTACTATAAGGATTCTTGCGATGCGTACCGCGCCCCTGACGTACTTCGAAGAGTCGCCCAATCCCATTCTAGACAAGTTGGCGGAATGGGTCTTGCTCGAATTGCTCGAATTGTTCATCGAGTTGCTATTTTGAGGCGTGGGCACACGCGAGTTTTCGCCGGGGAACCTGGAACACGGAAGCTGCGTTGTGTTGTTTGCCCAGGTGAGCGTTAGGGAACCGGACCTGACCGGAGTGAACGGGGTTATACTGCCGGAAAGGTGAGGACCAGCCCGATGGATTCGTTTGCGTATCATCTTGCGTGGGCAATCCTGGCGATCCAGGCGACCTTGGTATTGCTTTTAGCTATGTATACAGTGGGTCGCGTAGTGGGGTTTGCACAGGTCTTGTGGCAGAAATACGTCTGGTCGAAAATCAAGCGAGAGTACAAAAAGGACAAGTCCTTGATGCTCCAGGAAGACCCCTATCTCGGTCCTCCCACACAGATGCTGGAGAAGGTTTATGGTCGCAGTCGTCAAACGGCTGATCGAGATGCACAACATCGCACACGACGAGTTGTAAAGAAGGCCAACAAAACAATGCGGAAGGGTGCCGCAACAGGGAAGGAAATCGACGAATTAGCAGGAAAAACGAGGGGATAAGATCGGGCTTATCATGACAAAAAACGAGCACGAGCAAGACCTCGAAAGATGCCACGGTTTCAGGATCGAAAAATCGCCCTGGACGTGCGCCACATCGCCGCAAATTTGTGACGTGCCATAAGCCTTGAGCACTCCGGTCTGCGGCTGTCCACTGCGGTCAACGGCTGTCACGTTGTCCGACCACAAACGAAAGACTTGCAGGCGTTTCGGGTCACTCGCGACCGCTCGCGCCAGGATCTGGCCGGAAAAACCAGAACCGCCGCGCAGTGAAAATCGCGCAACAAATTAGGCAACAGCCGCGCCGAATGTTGCCTAAAACTGCCTAACTCGAAACCGGGAAACCGCATGGAACTAAAGATAGTTAAGCGTTTCGAGTTTTCTGCGGACTAATGGCAGGTTGCGGGTTCAAGTCCCGCCCTCGGCTCCAGCATCAATCAAATAGTTAGCCATTCTACTGAACCTCCTCTCAGGTGCACAAGGGGTGCACAAGCGGTCAAGTTTTTTCATGGCCGGGCGTTGCAGCTTCTCGCTCTCGAGAATGTAATGCGCCATTGCGGGAAATAGCGGGACAGTGGGGTTTTTCCAAGTCTTCTTTGGAACGCCACAAGAGCCATGTTTCTGTAGCGATTGAAAGGACCTAGGAGAAGCGCGAGGAAGAGCTTGGAGACAATTGTCGATCGGTCACAAGACGGTTTTGGACTGATCGTGGGTTCCCGACTCCCGCAAGGGCAACTTGTCGATCTGATTTTGGGCGCAGACCCCTCTAAACCGGTGCGTTGCAGCGTCGCATGGGTCGGCGAACCGGTATCTAGACTGGAAGGACACGCGGGGCTAGAAGCCGTTTAAATCCGCTGGCTCCCGCTGTCCCATCCATACACAGGCAGAATGGGGGGCAAGACAGCCTTTCAAGCAGCCATTCTCTTTAGATTGAGAGAGTTAGAGAAGAAAAAGACTGTCCCAAAAGTGTCCCAAAGCATGAAACGGTGGGACAGAGAAATGGGACAGTTGTGCAGTTGCCCACCTGTCAGTTTTGACAGGTCCAACAAACGCACTGAGAGAACTAGCCTTGCTCCACTCCGTTGACCAGAACACAGGAGGCGGCCACCAACACACCATCTCCTTGGGGGCCGGCCGCCTCCTTCATCCTTTCAGGAAGTACCGATACGGTCCCGGCCTCTATTTCGTCCCCCTTTTCACGCACCGAAGAAGGTAGATGCCTCCTGGCAGCACGACAAACAGAGCAAGGAGCACAAAAAACGCAGACAGCCAATGCGGGATTTGATATTCGCCCATGGTGGCCACTTTCAATTTCGCAAATACCGACATGGCTTTCGCCTCCCTGTTTTGACAGTTCCCACACATGCGCTTGGAGAGCTAGTTTTTTGTGCCGCGCAGTCCACGAGGAGGCGGTCTCACCCATAGAACGTTGTCCCCTGAAAATAGGCCGCCTCCTACACCTACCGCCCGTCTTGAAAACTCAACCCCGGTTTACCTTACCTGTATCCGAGCGAAGTAGGCGGCTTGAACGACCGTTAGCTTACGGCTACTCAGGTTTTGGCGCTTTACAATCTGTCACTTACAAGGGCGTTGCAAGGACGTTGCAAACAAAATGACGAAGCGTCCAAGACATTCCGCATTGGCCAGCGCGTACAAGCGGCCGCGGACCCCACAGAGACGTTCGTCATTCGCCGCAGCCTGGTGCCTGAGCGCATCTATTTCGACGCAGATCGCTGGTGGAGGGAAAACGAACTACAGCGCCTTGGAGGACCGGAGAACCCTGTAACGCCCACGCGCTAAACGGGAAAGCAGAATGCGTGCAAAATGCGTACAAATGCGTGCAGGGTAGTTCTGAAGGCCTCGAGTCGGCGGATTCGCCCGGGCAGATGGCCTGCCGCGGCTGTGGCACCATCTTCACGCCCAAAAGAGCGTGGGCGCAGTTCTGCTCAACGGCCTGTCGGATAGAGTACTGGAAGCAAGCCAGGCGCACCAGGGCAAGGACTGCAAGCACACGCGTTAGGTGGAGTCCGGTGCGAAGAACGGCGGCAGAAAGCGCCTTCCCTTAGTTTGCGCATCCCCGTACCGGATGAAGCTGACATCGAAACTGCATCAGACCGCCCAGCGATCATTGAGAAGCAACTAGCCGATGCGCGGAAGGAGGCACAAAACGCATTAGACGAGTGGCGCAGTTACCCGACGCAGTACTACGAAAATGCGTGGGCCGAAGCAACCGCTAAGGTTCAACGCTTGGAAGCAAGGATTCCAAAACGCAAGGCTGCATCTGGTAAATGAGGGACGCGCGCGCAAATTACCCGAAATATCGATACAGCCCCAGCACTCCGCCCTGGCCCTCTCAGGGCATTACGTCCTGTCGTTCAGCTTCGAAAAAGCATGCGTCGCCATTGCGGAAGCGGACGAGCAGGCCCGGTTCAGAGAGAGGCGCAAAACCCTTGCGAATGGTTAGCGGTAAATCAACGCGTTCGATCAGACTGTATTCTTCGTCATGGCTCAGATGAATTAAGGCTTTGCCCGTTTCCGATTCCAAGGAAATATCAGAGCCAAAGAAAATGTCAGAGCCTCGTATTTCTAGTGTGCCTTTTCGAACCGAGAAAACTACGTCCGTTGCGGCAACGGTGTATATGCAAGCAAGCCGGGATTCTGTTTTCCACTTGGTTAGTTCTCGCAAGGCTTCCGCTGGAGAGATTTGCCTCATGATGTGCAGCCTTAGAAACTATACGTAGAAGCCAAAAATTTGCAGTGATACCTGTCACCTTTGCCCCAAAAATACAAGAGACGGGCGCACGCGTGAACGCGCCGACTTGCGCAGCGAAGACGGCTGTCACAATTCGACTTGATTTGATAGACTCTGGTCCTTGAGGCTTCCCGCCCGCCTTGTGACGGAGGCAGTGGCAATGTGGGAAGACCCGAATTATTGCTGGATCGTTCTTTGCAAGAACCACTGGTTTCATATGCGGCAGAGCTTTCTCGTTCGGCATAGAATCCCGCTCGCCGAGACCGATGCTTTCGCTCCTCTCCCTGCTCTCCCTAAACACTTCACGGTCAGGTGCGATGATTGCCGAAAGACGTATACCTACAAACCCAAGGACGTGCTGAGGTCAGAGTTAGAACTTCCCAAGTCATTCCAGCCCCATCGACTCTTTCAAGAAGAGCCTGAGGCTATCGATTCGGCTCGAAGCAAGGAGCAGGAGCAGAAACGACGCCAAGACGAACCACCACAAGAGGAACAAACGCGAGCTAAAACTGCCTGAGAATTTTGTTCCCCGGCGCGACTCCAGAAAGAACCTTTGAGCCGAGGCCGTAGCCCGTCTCGGGTATTGAATGGAGCAGGCAGGATAGTTTTGCGGCACAAACCAGCAACCACGTCCCCGGGGCAGCCGACTGTCGACGGCTGCTGGGCCACGAAGTGAGTCATTATATCCATCGCTCATCAGTAACTAGGGTTTTCACCCGATTGTAATAACTGATCTCGGTCTGTTAGCGTGCCGCTCCTCACCCACCCGAGGAACTTCTCAGCCCACTCATCCAGCTCGTGAGGCCTCCCTGTTCGTTCAGAGGCCGGCTGTTAGGCCAGAACGCCAGCCAGTGCAATTTGGGACGTACAAGCTACCCAGCAGACATTCTCTGCGGTCTGTTCCTTTGCTTTAGCGGAAGGTCGGTGATCCGCGCAGCAAACGGTATCCAGATGGCAGAGGACTGACGATCCCGCAAAATCAACTGGAGGAGAGCATGAAAAAGCCAGTCGCAGTTGGGCTCTATCTGCTGTTGGGGATTCCGTTTCTGTGGGGCCAATCAACCAGCACAACTACGTTTACCCAAGTCACGCATCCATGCTCGGTAACAGGCTGCACAAACGCCCAACTGAGCGATGGAGAAACGTTCAGCTTCACTGACACGTTACAGTATTACGGCGTGTATCCCATTCTCGGTACGTTGCAGTTCCACGGAGTCAAGTACGCCATGTCTGGGCAAGCCAGCGGCTACCAAACCATAGACTTGTCGAATGGCCAGGGATTTGCTGTGCATGAGGCTTTCAGCGTGCGGTGCTACCGCGGATGCTCGCAGACTTGGCTTAATGGCAACCTGACCGTACCCAACACCTACCTCGGCGTGCAGGTGGATACATCCGTCCTCATGTATACGAACGCATTCGGCCAGGTCGTGCAGCAATACCCCGATTGGCCGTCCACATCGTTCGGGGGCTCGGTTTATAGGGCAACCGGGAACATTGAAGGGCCAACTACCGGCATCGTCCAAGTCGGGCTTGTTACTGCGTCCGATGTAAACACAGCCGTAACGTTGACCTGTAGCGATCCGGCCTTCACGATTCCCAGCGAAATCACTATTCCGGCTGGCTCAAGGTATCAGAACTCGCCGATCAGTGCGGCGGTGATTCCGTACAATCAACCGGCAGTAACCGCCACTATCAGGGCCACGTTTCCCGATGGTTCCACAGCCATCATCACTGTAACGGACAGCCAAGGCCCAACGCAATTAACGGGTGAATAAGCTACAGCGCGGGACGCATGCGCCCTAAAAACACGCAGAAAATTGGAGCAAGAAATGAGCAGAGTCAGCTCGGCGTTAGAGATGGCGTCCGCAATGGCGCACTCACGCGGGACGGGGGCTGGCTTCCAATCTCGTTCAGTTTTCGTGCTGCCAGACTTCTGAGTAAAAGTGTCAAGTTGTTTTTTCACATTTTTTTTCGAACCTCCACTGAATATCCACATTGAGTTCACAGCGTTTTCCCCGTAGCGACGATGGCACTTAGGGGA
>Ga0126378_10002189_pt1 | contig 14431 bp, 14 predicted proteins | sample PanSoiMetPlot_23_FD_92587 | JGI IMG/M metagenome (GOLD analysis project Ga0126378, IMG submission 92587) | Tropical forest soil microbial communities from Panama - MetaG Plot_23 | ecosystem: Environmental > Terrestrial > Soil > Tropical forest > Bulk soil | place: Panama | collected 2016-02-17 | reverse complement strand
CGACGCCCGGCGGGATGTCCCGCGGCGGATCGCGGAATTGCGCGACGCCTGGCTGGCCGAGTGGGCGCCGAAGCTGACCAGCGACGCCGCGCCGATCAGCCCGTACCGGGTGATCGCCGAGCTGAACCGAACGGTGGATAAGGACCGGACGATCATCACGCACGACGCCGGGAGTCCGCGCGATCAGATGACGCCATTCTGGGAGGCGACGGCACCGCTCAGCTACATCGGCTGGGGAAAGACGACCCAGCTCGGCTACGGGCTCGGCCTGGCGATGGGAGCCAAGCTGGCAATGCCTGAGCACCTGTGTATCAACGTCTGGGGAGACGCGGCCATCGGGTTCACCGGGATGGACCTGGAGACAGCGGCGCGCGAACGGATCGCCATCCTGTCGATCCTGTTGAACAACTCCTCGATGGCCATCGAGATCCCCGTCATGCCGGTCTCGCAGGCGAAGTATGGCGCGACGGACATCACCGGCAACTACGCGGACATGGCGGAATCTCTCGGCTGCTATGGCGAGCGGATCGCCAGCCCTGACGAGATCGTCCCGGCCATCAAGCGCGGGATCGCCGCCACGGAGGAGGGCAGGCCCGCCTTGCTCGAGTTCCTGACCGACAAGGAGATCACCATCTCCAACGAGTAGCGTCTGTGCTGCGATGTCTGTTATGGCGGTCGCCGAGTAGTTGCTCACCGATCGAAGGGCCGGTGCCGATGAAGCTGCCTTACTTCGAGTACGAGGCGCCTGCGACCGTCGCGGAAGCTGTCGAGCTGCTGACGAAACACCAGGACGAGGCCAGCGTTCTTGCCGGGGGGCAGAGCCTGATCCCGTTGCTGGCTCTCCGGCTCGCCCGCCCTGCGATGGTCATCGACATCAACGGCCTGGACGAGCTGTCCGGCGTATCGGTGACGGACGGCCGGGTGGCCATCGGCGCGATGACCCGCGATTATGCCGCTGAGGAATCCGACGCCGTCGCCGACGCCGTGCCGCTGCTGGCGGCGGCTCTGCCGTTCATCGGGCATGAGGCGATTCGCAGCCGCGGCACGATCGGGGGCAGCCTGGCGCACGCTGACCCCGCGGCCGAGCTGCCGGCCGTCGCCCTCGCACTCGATGCCGAGTTCGTGGTGCGCAGCCAGTCCGGGGATCGCGTCATTCCGGCGGGGGAGTGGTTTGAGGGCTACCTGACCACGGCGCGCAGTGCCGACGAGATCCTCGTCGAGGTCCGCTTCCCGGCGGCAGCACGAGGCACGGGCGTCTGTTTCCAGGAGGTGGCCCGGCGCCACGGTGACTTCGCCATCGTCGGCCTGGCGGCGTCACTGACGGTGGCCGGCAGCAGCATCACTGACGCCCGGCTGGCGTTCGCCGGCGTATCGGACGTGCCAGTCCGCGCCGCCGATGCGGAGCAGCTCCTGGTCGGCCAGGCGCCGTCAGCGGATCTGTTCGCGGCCGCGGCCACGCGGGCCACGGCCGACCTCGATCCGCCGGCTGACCTGCATGGGTCGCCGGATTATCGCAGGAAGGTTGCGGCCGCGCTGGTCCGGCGGGGCCTGCAGGCAGCCGCAGACAACGCCGACGAGAGGCAGTGACCGATGCCGGACATCACCGTGAGCGTGAACGGTGCCGCGCGCACCGGCTCGGTGGAGGCGCGCAAGACGCTGGCGGACTTCCTGCGAGAGGACCTCGATCTCACGGGCACCCATGTCGGCTGCGAGCACGGGGTCTGCGGCGCCTGCACCGTCATCGTCGACGGCAGGCCGACGCGCTCGTGCCTGATGCTGGCAGTCCAGGCCGCTGGTAGCGAGGTGACCACCATCGAGGGGCTGGCGCCTGACGGCACCCTGGGCGCGCTGCAGCAGGCGATGTGGGACTCGCACAGCTTCCAGTGCGGATTCTGCACACCCGGGTTCGTCATGCAGGCCACCGCGTTCCTCAGCGCCCACCCGGATGCTGACGAGCAGCAGATCCGCGAGGCGCTATCGGGCAACATCTGCCGCTGCACCGGTTATCAGAGCATCATCGACGGCGTCCTGCTGGCTGCCGAGCGCGGCCGTCAAGGCTGACCGAGGGAGTTTGCCATGGCTCAGATCGCGGCCGAGCGGTACACGGGCGCCAGCATCAAGCGCTCGGAGGACCCGCGCATCCTCACCGGCGGGGGTCGTTACGTCGACGACATCAAGCTGCCGGGGATGCTGCACGCAGCCTTCGTACGCTCGCCGCTGCCGCATGCCAGGGTGGCCGCGGTGGATGTCACGGCCGCGCAGGCGCTGCCCGGCGTCGTCGCTGTGCTCACCGGGGCGGACCTGGCAGCGATCACGATTCCAGGGCCCGATCCGCTGCTGGCGATGATGGGTGGCGGCGGCCCCATGCCTGAGTACAGCCTGCTGGCGACCGACAAGGTGCGATTCGTCGGTGACCCGGTGGCGGTCGTCATCGCAGACAGCCGTTACCTCGCTGAGGACGGCTGTGATCTGGTCGAGGTCAGCTATGAAGATCTGCCTCCGGTCGCGAGCGCGGCCGTCGCCCTCGACGCCGGCAGCACGCCGCTCTTCGCCAATCTGGGCGACAACATCGTCGGCCCGCACAAGCGCAATGAGTTCGGCGACGTGGCCGGGACGTTCGCGGCGGCTGATCGGGTCAGCGAGTTCCGCATCGATGTGCACCGCCACCAGAACGTGCCGATGGAGGGCCGCGCTTGCGTCGCGAGTCATGATGCCGGCTCGGGAGTCCTGACCGTCTACGCAGCGACGCAGAGCGTGCATGTCACCAGGCTCGGTGTCGCCATGCGTCTCGGTATCGAGCCGGACAAGGTGCGCGTCCTTGCCGGTGATATCGGCGGCTCGTTCGGCCTGAAGATCGGCGCCTCCCGTGAGGAGCTCGCCGTTGCGGCCGCATCGCGCGCTCTTGGCCGGCCCGTCAAGTGGGTCGAGGACCGCGGGGAGAATCTCACCGCATCCGGGCAGGCGCGCGAGGAGAGCTTTGACGTCCGGGCTGCCGTCAGTGACGACGGCGACCTCCTCGGACTGGACGTCAAGGTGGTGGTTGACACTGGCGCCTACCCGGTCATGGGCACCATGGTTCCTTCCATCATGGAGGCGATGCTTCCTGGTCCGTACAAGCTGGGCGCTCTTGGCTTCGAGTCCATGGCGGTCGCGACCAACAAGGCCTCCTATGTCGCCTATCGCGGCCCGTGGGCGTCCGAGACGTTCGTCAGGGAACGCGTCCTTGACCTCCTGGCCTCCGACCTCGGCCTCGATCCGGTTGCCATCCGGCTGCGCAACGCGGCCCCGCGCACCGACCCGCCGGCCACCATGATCACCGGGCGCCCGCTGGTCGGCGTCACCACGACAGAGTCGCTGGAGCGCGTCGCCGAGCTGGTGGATTTCCCGGCCTTCCGGCGCCGCCAGGCTGACCTGCGAGCCCGTGGCCGGTATCTGGGTATCGGGCTGGCGACCTTCATCGAGGCTGCTCCCGGCCCGCGCTCGTCCGACGAGCCGCAGGGCCCGATGGCGCTGGAGTCCATGCGGCTTCGGCTCGAGAATGACGGCATCGTGACGCTCTTCACGGGCCAGATGCCGCACGGCCAGAGCCATCAGACAACCCTCGCTCAGATCGCCGCCGATGAGTTCGGCGTGCCGTTCGAGCAGGTCCGCGTCGTCGTCGGCGACAGCGACGTCGTCCCGTTCGGGCTGACCGGCGGCAGCCGGTCAGCCACGATGACCGGAGGCGTGGCGCTGCACGGCGCCCGGCAACTGAAGGTCAAGGTGCTCGATTTCGCATCGCACCTCATGGAAGCGAGCGCCAGGGACCTCGAGATCACCGATGGCAAGGTGCTGGTGCGCGGCGATCCCGCGAGCGCGATCACGGTCGAAGAGGTCGCGCGGCAGGCGGCGACGGGTCAGTTCGCTGCGGACGTGGACACGAATCTGGCGGTCGAGGCCACGTTCGACGGCGGCGAGGGCGGCTGGTCGGGCGGCACCCACTGCGCCATCATCGAAGTCGATGTCGAGACCGGACTCGTGAACGTCGAACGGTATGTCGCGGTCGAGGACTGCGGCGCCCTCATCAATCCCGCGGTCGTCGAGGGTCAGATCCGCGGAGGTGTCGCGCAGGGCATCGGCGCTGTGCTGCTCGAGCGGTCCGCATACGACGAGGACGGCAACTACCAGTCGGCCACGTTCATGGACTACCTGCTGCCGACCGCCTGCGACATTCCCAGGATCGAGATCGAGCATCTGGAAACGGTTCCGCTCGACGCGGACGTCAATTTCCGCGGCGTGGGCGAGGGCGGCATGATCGTCGCGCCGCCGACCATGGTCAGCGCGATCGAGGACGCTCTCGCGCCGTTCGGCGTCCGGATCTACGAGCAGCACCTCCCACCGGCTCGCATCCTGGAGCTGATCGAGGCGGCCGGCCGCGGATAGGAACTGGCCCCGGGGGCGCGCCTGTCGACCTAGGGGCCAGAGCCTCCTGCGCCCCCGGCTGACACTGCGAGCGGGTGAGCCCGCTCCGGTCGGTGGCGCAGCGTGGTGGCGGCGAAGATGATCAGGCCGAGAGCAGTCGCGCCCGCCCCGAGCGCTAGCGCCGCGGCGTAGCCGAGGTGGCCGGCCACGACGCCGCCGAGCACCGAGCCCAGCAGTCCGGCGATGCCGCTGCTGGCGTTGAGCAGGCCCTGCGCATCGCCCTCCGCGCCCGGTAGCAGCTGGCCGGTCAGCCCGGGCGACGCGACGCTCAGAAACGACCAGGCGAACATGATGCCGGCGAATGCGGCGAGCGGCAGCACGACCGGCACCCGGCCGGCCGAGGCGAGGACCGCCAGCGCTGCGAGGAGCACCACCCGCGCGGCGAGTGCGCCAGCCATCGCCACGGCGGGCCCGCGCCGCTGGCTGACCGCCGCAGCCACCGGGAACAGAGGCAGGCTCACCAGCACGATGACCGCGAAGGCCAGGGACGAGCTGCTGGCCGGGACGCCGAACGCGTGCTGGAACAGGACAGGGTAGAGCGCGAAGATCACCGCAGTGCCCGCATACGCCGGAATCCAGGCCGCGAGCATCCAGCCCAAGGGACCGCGCAGCGCTGCCACTCCCGTGAATGGCCGGCGGCGCGCCAGGTGATGAACCCGGGACGGGCTGGCCGGGCCCCACTCACCGACCAGGCCGGCAAACGCGAGCTGGTGATGCCCGGCGCCGGCAACAGGCGCGCGCCACGGATGGCCCCCCGCTAGGTCCTCCGGCTGTCCTTCCGCAACCTCGCCGCCGGCCATCCGCGGAATGAGAACTGCAGCAAGCGGGATCGCCGCGGCCGGGACGATGGCGGCGAGGAACAGGCCGTCTCGCGCGCTCAGCGTGGCCAGCCATGCCGACAGGAACAGTGCGGCGCCCTGACCGACGCTGAGCCCAGCCTCGAGCATGCCGAGCCGCCTATCCCATTCGGCGCGCGGGCGGCGCTCGACGATCAGCAGGTTGGCAACTGTGACGGCGCCCGCGAAGCTCGCCCCATCGGCCAGCGACAACGCAAGCTGCCACGCCGGCCCGGCTACCGGGAACAGCCACAGGGACACCGCCATCGCGCCGGCGCACGCGACCGCCAGGGCGCGGTGCGCGCCGAAACGATCGGCGACGGTGCCGACAGCCGGGGCGGCGAACGCTCCGAGATTGAACGCGCCCATCACCAGGCCGACGTGCCCGAGGCCGTTACGACTGGCGGCCAGCGGCAGCAGGATCGGAGTCAGGCCCAGCGCGGCGCCGTTCATCAATGCGAGCGGGGCGAACCACGGCTCGATCAGCCGCAGCCCTCCTGCTCGCGCCAGGGCTGCCAGCTCGCCACCGCGGATGGACTCGGGCATCAAGTCATGATCGTAGCGATCTGCGCTGCGCAGGCTAGGCCGCGGAGCGCTGAGTCATGCTGGTAAATCCGCTGGCCTGGCGGGATTCGCATGTGGTGAAGTACGACGATACGAGGGAGGGCTGGTGGATCGGCTCGCGGAGAACCTGTTGAGCTGGGCATCGATCCTGGATGAGCTGACCAGGAATCAGGCGCTGAAGACGGCGTCGATGCCCTTCATTTTTCCGCACCTGGCGCTGATGCCGGACGCGCATCTGGGCAAGGGCGCGACCGTCGGGTCGGTCATCCCTACCGAGGGCGCGATTATCCCCGCCGCGGTCGGGGTGGACATTGGCTGCGGCATGATCGCCGTGCGGACGCAGTGGACCGCGAGCGAGCTACGCGGCCCGCTGAGCGCGCTTCGGGAGGCGATCGAGAAGGTGATCCCGCTGTCGGCGGGCAACTACAACAAGCAGGTCCACGCCGCATACACGCGGCAGCGGATCGAAGACCTGGAAGCCACCGACGGCATCGAGTCAGCCCGCCAGATCAAGGCAGCCTGGTTCCTCGAGCTGGGCACGCTGGGCTCAGGCAACCACTTCATCGAGATCAGCGTGGACGAGGCCGACCGGGTCTGGGCGTTCCTGCACTCGGGGTCGCGCGGCATCGGGAACAAGCTGGCCAATCAGCACATCAGGACCGCCAAGGCGGTCACCAAGAAGCGGAACGTTCAGCTGCCCGATCCGGACCTTGCCTACCTGGGTGAGGACACCCCGGAGTTCGAGCAGTACATCCGCGACCTGCGCTGGGCGCAGAAGTTCGCGCTGCTCAACCGCGAGGAGATGATGAGCCGCGTGCTGGACTGCCTGACCGACTTCATGCGCACGCCCGTTGTCTCTCACGAAGTGATTAATTGTCATCACAACTACACCGAGCGAGAGGAGCACTTCGGCCGTCAGGTGTGGCTGTCCCGCAAGGGTGCGATTGACGCCCACGAGGGCATTCGGGGCCTGATCCCCGGCTCGATGGGCACTCGCTCGTACGTCGTGACCGGCAAGGGGAACAAGCTGGCACTCTGCAGCTCGCCGCATGGGGCCGGGCGCGAGTACAGCCGGACAGCCGCGCGCAAGACCTTCAGCATGGCCGAGCTTGAGGCCGCCATGCAGGGCATCGAATGGCGCAGGACCAGTGCGTTCCTGGACGAGATCCCCGCTGCCTACAAGCCCATCGACACGGTGATGGAGGACGCGAGGGACCTCGTGTCGGTCGACCACGAACTCCGGCAGATCATCAACGTCAAGGGCGACTAGCCAGTCGCGCACGTGCCTATCTGCGCTTGGCGCGTCCGGCGTGCGCTCGCGGGCCTGCGCCATTGGCCAGCTCGCGGTGGCTGCTAGCAGCCTTCGCAGCCTTCGCGCCCCGGGGAACAGCCACCGGGCCGGCAGCGCGCTCCGGCAGCGGCCAGCTGAACTCGATCTCGACCTCCACTTTCTCATCCTCGACTTCGACCTCGACCTCGGCGCGCACGCTCCCCGGCACGTGCAGCCTGACCGTGCCCGGCCCGAAGGGGATCTCCGCGTCGTTGCCACTGGTGAACGCGCGGGCCAGCTGCGACAGCCAGGCCGCAGCCTCGGTGCGGCTGATTGTTGTTTCGTATTCCATTTTGACGTCAGACATCCTGATTCCCCCCAGGCAAGACGGCGGCTGACGCCTGCAGCCCACGGCGTCGAGGAGGCCATGGTGCGCGCAACTCCACGTCGTCGGCATCACCTTCGCTGGGTGACACCGCCAGGTCGTAGGTCAGAGCGGCCGACCGCAGTTGGCAGGCTAGGCGGACGAACGGTGGCCGTCGGCGAACAAGGATCGGCCCGCCCGCGGTAACGGCGTTCGGCTGGCGGCTATCTGACGGGCGCAGCTCGCGGCATGCACGGGGTCGGCGCCCACGCCCGCGGCGAGCTTGGCCAGCAGGGGGAGCAGCAGTCGCTCCTCGCTGTCGCCGTAGCCGTGGAAGAAGCCGGCAACCTCCAGCAGCACATAGCCGTGGACCGCGCTCCAGATCTGGAACGCCGCCGCGCCTGGTCTCTCCTGACCGGGTCGGCCGCCCGCCTCCATCACGCGCGTCACGAGGTCGGCCACCTGCGCAAACGCCGCCTGCGCTTCGGGCAGAGCCTCGGCGGCTGCCGCCACGGAAGGGTCGTTCCCGGCCCGGCGGCCGCCGGGCGCGTTTGCGCCGAACATCAGCCGGTACAGCTGCGGGTTCTGCAGGGCGTAGGCGCGGTAGGCCATCCCGAGCGCCAGCAAGTCCGCGACTGCATCGTCGCTGCGCGGAGCCTCCGCCAGGCGCTGGCCAAACCGGATGAAGCCCTCCCGCACGACCTCGGTGATCAGCTGGCCCATTCCGCCGAAATACGTGTAGACCGCCATCGTCGACGCGCCCACCTCGGCCGCCAGTCGGCGTGCCTGCAGGGCTTCCGGGCCGCCTCCGGCCAGGAGCCGGAGCGCTGCGTCCAGCAGGCGGCCGCGCGGGTCGGCCAGGGGAGCGGGTTGTCGCGAGCTCACCTTGACATCATGCCATAACACTGTTATGCCTAGACCATAACACTGTTATGCCAGCTGCGTCGGCAGCGAGGAGGCGGGCATGAGCAGTCCCACGACTGCGCTGATCACCGGAGCCAGCGGCGGGATCGGCGAGGAATTCGCCGTCCAGTTCGCTTCTCGCGGCACGGGGCTCGTGCTCGTGGCGCGGCGGGCGGGCAAGCTTGAGCAACTGCGCATGAAGTTGCTGGAGCGTCACCCCGGCCTGAGCATCGACGTGATCGGCGCGGATCTGTCCGAGCCCGGCTCGGCAGCTGAGGTTGCGCGTACCGTGGAGGCGGCTGGTCGCCCAATCGACGTCCTGATCAACAATGCCGGCTCGGCTTTCCACGGGAATTTCGCCGACCAGGATGTGGCGGGGGTCGCCAGTCAGGTCCAGCTCAACGCCGGATCAGTGGCCGACCTCACTGCCCGGTTCCTGCCGCCGATGCTGCAGGCCCGGCGCGGGCTGGTGATCAACGTCGCTTCCACCGCTGCGTTTCAGCCTGTGCCGACCATGGCGGTCTACGCGGCGACGAAAGCCTTTGTCCTGTCATTCACCGAGGCCCTGTGGCAGGAGACCAAGGGTTCCGGCGTGCGGGTCCTGGCGCTGTGCCCCGGCGCCACCGAGACAGGATTCTTCGCCGCAGCCTCCGAGCAGCCGTTCATGACGCGCGGCCGGCAGACGCCGCAGCAGGTGGTCCGCACGGCACTCGCCGCCATCAGCAAGACCTCGCCCACAGTCGTGTCCGGACGGATGAACCAGGTCACCGTTATCGGCCCCCGATTCATGCCCCGGCGGTTCGTGCCAGCCATCGCCCGCCTGACCGTCAGATAACCCGGCCAGCCGGCACCAGCAATCCGAGGATTCAGGAGAACACCATGGACTTGCCGTGGACCACTCGCGCCGAGATGCAGCCAGGAACGGAGTACCTGGTGATGGCATCCCACCTGCCACTCAGACGGATCACCGGCACCGCGCGCTTCTTCCAGGCGGTGTCGGCTATCCGGAAGCAGCTCGCCGGAGCAGACGGCCTGGTCGGCTACACACTGCGAGCCAAGCCACTGGCCCGCGACTACTGGACGCTGTCGGTCTGGCGGGACGAGACGTCTCTTCGCGCATTCATGCGCACGCCGCCACACGCCGGGCTGATGTCCTCGCTGCGCCCACTGATGGGTCCGACCAAGTTCATCACGTGGAACATCCGCGCAGCAGACGGGCGTCCGAGCCTGGCCGATGCCCTTCGGCGTCTGGCAGCCGGATAACAGCGCGTCAGCGGCAGATCAGCAATCTTGCTCAGTATCCGCCGAGCGGCCCAGCTATCGGAAAGGTAGACCAGCCATGACCGACCCCAAGCGGGATGTCCAGGATGTGATCGACGCTCTCGACGGCTTCTACTGCCACAACATCGTTGCGGCCCTGTGGGCGGACGCCGTCGGCAACAGGCTGCAGGGCTGGGCGATCTACCTGCTGAGCGACGAGCTGCCCGAAGTCGCTGACCAGGCGCGCGCAGCGGCGCGCCGACTCGCAGACCGGATCGGCGACCTCGGCGGCGCTGTCACCGGTGATCCGAGGCGGCTCCTCGAGCGCGCCCCCGGCGATCACGAGTTCACCATCCCTGATTGCTCGGACCCGCGGGCGATCACGAGTTACGCGCTACAGCGGCTGAATGTCATCATCGCCGCCTATCAGGCCTTCCTGGATAGGGTGCGAGGACACGACGACGTGAGTTTCGCGCTCGTGGTGAAGTTGCTCGCCGCAGAAACCCATCGGAGGGCCGACATCGAGGCGGCCCTGGCAGGGCACTGATCAACAGGATGCCGGCCTCGCGCCGTGTCCTGCTTAGATGACGACCGGGTCCGCGTGCTGGCGGACTCGCCGGGGTGATCGAGTGAGGAAGCTGCACGATCGCGTGTGGCGGGTGCCGCGGTACGAGGACGACGAGGCCGCGGCAGAGGGCATGGGCAGGATCCTGGCGCTGTCGGATGGCGTGTTCGCCATTGCCATCACGCTCCTGATCATTGAGATCGCGCTGCCTGCCACTGCTCGCGAACCGCGGCTGGCACGGGCCCTGCTAGGACTGTGGCCGCGTTACCTCGCCTACCTGCTGAGCTTCCTGGTCATCGCCAGGTTCTGGGTGACACATCACCAGGCATACCGGCTCATCGGCAGGTACGACCCGCCGCTCATATGGCTCAACCTGATGCTGCTCATGTTCGTGGCATTCCTGCCATTTCCTACGGCCGTTCTGGGAGAGCATGTCGGGTCCCCCGCGGCAGCGGCTCTGTATGCGATCTCGGTCGGACTTGTGGCAACGGCCTCCGCGGCCTGCTGGTGGTACGCATCCGGCCGCGGGAGACTGCTGAAGCCGCACGCCAGAGCCGCACAAGTCAGGGCCATACGAGCCCGCGGCCTGTCAGCCCCGGTGTATTTCGCCCTCACGCTCCCTGTTGCCGTATTCGCTCCCTACGTCGCCGAAGCGCTGTGGTTCCTCGCCTTCCCGCTGGCGCGGATCACCTTCGCCTGGTTCCACGCCGATCAAGGCCATCAGTCTCAGTAGGCGCCCGTGGTCCCGTCCCTGGCAAGGGACTCAATGAGTCCGTTGAAGTCATGTCCGCGTGAACACCGTATTCGTGCGCCTTCCAGGGGACCGGCGGTCGACTGGATCAGGTAAGGATCCCGGATTTCGGCGGGAAGCCCGCACCGCGCCAGGCCGCGCGCATCCAGGTAGGCCGGACAGTCCAAGAATACCGTCGTGCCGATTTCCATGAATCCCCTTGTTCATGAGCCGTCCAGGCGCACGTCGCCATTGGTGCGAATGCCGTCGTCAGGCCACTGCGCCGCATCGGCTGCGACACGGGGTCGGAAGCCGCCCGCAGATCGGTGATCAGATGCCGCCAGCCGGGGCTGAGCAGGTCCGCGTCGACGCCGGTGAATCCCAGCGCCTGCGCCTGCCGGGCCGACAGGGACAGTGCGCGCACCGCGCGGTCATATGGGGAGACCAGGCGTGTACCGCCCGGCGTCGGCGCGGGCAGGCGCCGGGCGGCCCACCAGGCAAGCAGGCACCGGCGGGGATCCGCCATGTCCAGCGCCACGAGGCTGGCCGGCAGCATTGCCCCTTCCCGCCACCAGCCGGGATCGATATCACCCAGGAAGCGGGCACCAGACACGATGCGGTCCGATCCGTACAGGCCAGGAGGCAGCACCGGAACTGGCTCTGCGGATGTCAGGGTGGCTTCCTGCCGCGGATCACGGCAGAGCCCGCGGCTGGCCATGGCTTTGATCCAACCTGTGCCTGACCGGTTTCACCAGAGCAGTAATGGCGCATCAATGGCGCAGGCAGGCAACTGACCTGCTTCGACGAACTTTTGGTGACGCTCGGGCGCCTCATGCACCAGGCAAAAATGCAGGCCATTTCCTTTTCCTATTCCGAAAGTTCACCTGAGTGCGGCTGCGGTTGCCAGGCGTATGCTGAAAAAGCAATGGCCATTTCGGCTGCGGGATGCTGGTTATGTCGAGAAGCGCCGTAGGGACCCGCGGAGCGAAGCGCGGACATTTGGCCCAGCGCCGCAAGGCGGTGGGTCTGACCCAGGAACAGCTAGCGGAACAGCTGGGCGTTGAGCGCAGCACGGTGGCCCGCTGGGAACGTGGCGAGACCCGGCCGCTGCCATGGCTGCGGCCCAAGCTGGCCACGGCGTTAGGGGTGTCGGCCGATCGGGTCGAGGAGCTGCTGGCCGCCGGCGACACCCCGGCCAGCCCGCGAGGAACGGTCGCCGCGGTTCCGCGGCAGCTGCCCGCGGCGGTGGCCGACTTCACCGGCCGGGCCGCGGAACTGCAGGCGCTGACCCGGATGCTGGACCGGTCGGGGACCGGCGCGCCGGGCACGGTCGTGATCTCGGCGATCGGCGGGACTGCAGGGGTGGGCAAAACCGCGCTGGCGCTGCACTGGGCGCACCAGGTCGCGGACAGGTTTCCGGCCGGGCAACTGCATGTGAATCTGCGTGGCTTTGACCCTTCGGGCACTCCGGCTTGCCCCAGTCAGGCAATCCGCGGGTTCCTGGACGCGCTAGGCGTACAGCCCGAGCGCATCCCGCGCGACCTCGAGGCCCAGGCCGGTCTCTACCGCAGCCTGCTGGCCGACAAGCGGATGCTGATCGTCCTGGACAACGCCAGGGATGAGCAGCAGGTCCGCCCGCTGCTGCCGGCGAGCCCGGGCAGCCTCGTGCTCGTCACCAGCCGTAGCCAGTTGAGTGGGCTTGCGGTCGCCGACGGGGCGCGGCTGGTCACCTTGGACGTCCTCTCGCACGCCGAGGCGGTTCATTTACTGACCGCCCGGATCGGCGCCGAGCGGGCCGCTGCCGAGTCCGCCGCTGTCGACCGGATCGCCAGTCTGTGCGCGTGTCTGCCGCTGGCACTGGGGGTCGTTGCGGCCCGTGGCGCCGCGAGGCCCGGCTTACCGCTGGCCGCCCTCGCGGCCGAGCTCGCCGCTTCTTCCAGTCGGCTCGACATGCTGGAGACCGGCGACCCGGCGACCAGCGTCGGGGCCGTGTTTTCCTGGTCGTACCGGCAGCTCAGTACCGACGCTGCGCATATGTTCAGGATGCTGGGCCTGCACCCCGGCCCCGACATATCTGTCCCCGCGGCCGCCAGTCTGACCGCCTGCGACCAGCCCGAGGCCCGCCGCCTGCTGCGGGAGCTGAGTCGCTGCTTCCTAGTCGCCGAGCACGTCCCCGGCCGTTATGCCTTCCACGACCTGCTGCGCGCCTACGCCCTCGCCGAAGGCCGCAGGCACGACAGTGAAGCTGAGCGGAACGCGGCCACCGGTCGGGTCCTCGACCACTACCTGCACACCGGCGGTCCCGCCTCCACGACGCTGGACCCGTCCCGCGGTCCTCTTGCGCTTGCCCCACCCAGCCATGGCACGGCTCCGGAGCCGCTCGCCGATCACCGGAAGGCATTGGCCTGGTTCGAAGCCGAGCATCACGTGCTGCTGGCCGTCGTCACCGTCGCCGAGAGCGCCGGGTTCGACAGCCACGCCTGGCAGCTCTCCTGGGCCATGGTGCCCTACCTTCGTAACCGCGGGCACTACCAGGAACGGGCCGCTGTCATGCGGACGGCGCTGGCCGCCGCGACGCGTCTCGGTGATAAGGCCGGGCAGGCCGTCTCCGCTCGCCTCCTCGCAGCCGCCTACACTGACCTGCGAGACGATGAGCAGGCTGTCGTCCACTATGCCAGCAGCATCACGCTGTACCAGCAACTCGGGGACCGTCGGGGCGAGGCCATTATCAATCAGAGCCTGGCCATGCTCGCGGACCGCCAGGGCCGCTACGCCGACGCGCTCAGGTATAACGAACGAGCGCTCGTGCTGTACCAGGCCATTGGCGACAAGGCGGGAGAGGCCAGCGCGCTCGGCGGCGTTGGCTGGTATCACGCGCTCCTGGGCGACTACGAGCGTGCCCGCGCGTATTGCCGGCGGGGGCTCACCCTCAGCGGCGAGCTCGATTACCGCCTCAACGAGGGGCACATCTGGGACAGTCTCGGTTATGCGGAACAGCAACTGGGCAACCACGCCGAGGCCGCTGTGTGTTATGGACGTGCGCTCGACATCCTCCGGGAATTCGGCATCCGAGTCAGCGAGGCGACCACTCTCACCCACCTCGGCGACACACGCCATGACGCAGGCGAGCTAGCCGAGGCCTGCGATGCCTGGCAGCAGGCGCTCGTCATCTTCGACGACCTGCAGCACCCAGACGCCGAACAGATCCGCGCGAAACTCGCCAGCGCGGCTGGCTATGCGCCCTCGGACCCATCCCGGTAGGTCACGGAACCGGCAGACGGACGCCAGCCCGGGCTCGGGAATGGAAGCTGGATTCTGCCTCACGCGCAACCGGGCGATCGACAGCCGCCGCGATGGACAGCCCCGCTCCGGTGTCAGTGGCGAGGCCTACTGTTGCCGTATGGAGACTCGTGAAGCAGCGCAGCGGTGGGCGGATGTGTGGGAGCGAGGATGGCAGGAGCATAACGCCGTTGCGATT
>Ga0126378_10002188_pt1 | contig 14437 bp, 19 predicted proteins | sample PanSoiMetPlot_23_FD_92587 | JGI IMG/M metagenome (GOLD analysis project Ga0126378, IMG submission 92587) | Tropical forest soil microbial communities from Panama - MetaG Plot_23 | ecosystem: Environmental > Terrestrial > Soil > Tropical forest > Bulk soil | place: Panama | collected 2016-02-17 | reverse complement strand
CCCGCGATGTCACCCCAGATACGGCGGAAGAATCCTGCTATCGGCCCCCAGTTCGTAATCACCAGGTAGGCAAGGGCGATCAGGGCTCCGATCGCCACCGCGATCAGCAGCAAAGGCCAGGTCACCCCCAGCATGGCGATGGCGAGCACGACCATGACCCCAGCCAGCACGGCGAAGGCCCCGGCCAGCCCGATCACCGCCGCCCTCCCCGCAGGCGAGGTCTCGATGAAGTGGCTGATTGCCGTCACCACCGGGGTCATCGCCTTGGCCGCCTGCGCCAGGATGGGCAGCAAGGTCTCGCCCATCGTGTTGCTGAGACCCGCGATCGACTGGTTGAACTGCTGATGTGCTAGGTAGGCATCGTGCGCCGCCTTGACCTGTTTGGTCGAGAGCGTGGTGCCCATCTCATCGGAGTTCTTCTGGAGTTCCTTGATGCCGTCCGAGCCCTCATTCAGCATCTCGATCATGGTCTGTCCACCACGACCGAATAGCTTCATGGCCAGGCCCGCCTTCTCCGCCCCGTCCGGCATGCTGGCGAACCGATCCGCCACGTCCAGCATCATGGCGTTGGTGTCACGGAGGTGCCCAGTGGAATCCTTGACCGGCACGCCTAGGGATCGGAAGGCTTCCGCTACCCCCTTGGCACTCCCACCGGCCCTGTCCCCCAACAGGTTGACCTGTTCCATGTTCTTCGATAGGAACTTGAACGCATTGCTGACATCCGTGCTACTCAGCCCTAGTTGACCGGCGGCACCGATCCAGCGTGAGGCCATCTCTGGCACCAAGCCGAACTTGACCGACATCTCGTAAGCGGCCTGGCCGACTTCCTCGGTATGGGCGACCGCCTCCGTGGCGAAGCTCTCGATCCCGATCCCTGCCCCCAACACGGCCAACTGACCCAGGCCGAACGACTGCGCCATGTTGCCGACGTTCTCGCGTACCTCGCGCATGGGGGCGGTGGTCTTCTCGGACATTTCCTTGATGCCGGTGCCGATGCCACCCATCGCAGAGCCCAGTCGCGAGAAGATGCCACCTGTACCACTTGGCCCTAGTTCCTGCTCTGCCGTGCGCCGGACCTGGCTCAGTCCTGCCCCCATCTCGGAGGCCGCCTTGCCACCTACTCCGCCAGCCCCCATGGTCGCGCCCATGGTGCTTCCCAACCGTGAGACTGCCGCCTCGGCCTCCGCCACCTGGCTGAAGTCGAGTACGATCTTGCCTCGAATCGGCGGGACGTCAGGCATGCTTCACGCTCCGTCGCCCTCCGGACAGGGTGAAGCCCCCTCCGGAGACCTGGGCCATCGCCGGGCGCATGTACGGTTCGGCCCGATCCTTATAGGTGCCGAACTCCATGGGCGTGGCTTCCCGCACTCCACCCCCACCAGCTACTATCGCCCCCACACTGCGCCGGATGCCTTCTCGCTTCATCTCTTCGAAGTGGATCGAGTTCTCCAGAGCATCCGTACGCTTGGGGGCGAGCTGCCGGGCGACCTCCACGGCCCGCTCCCCCATGCTGGTCATCTGCTCCTCACCGTCCTTGCGGACCCCCTCCAGAGCTTCCCGCATGCCAGCTAGGAACGCCTGGTCACTCCACTCCACACTGCCAGCCATCAATGATGCCTCATGCGCTCGTACTGGCGCCGCTCGCGCTCCACATGCTCCTCATGCTGGCGGCGCAGGACCATAAGCTGATAGGGAGTCATCGTCCAGAACGCTTCCGACGCGATCCCCCATTGAGTGACCGCTTGGTAGTAGACCGCCTCGTAGTCGGTTGGTCCCTCGGGGGAGATGGGTTTCCCTGGTTCCGCTGCCCCGCCTGGGCCTGCTCGTAGAGACCCGTCGCCTCCATCGCTTCGAGCACGGCGTGGGAGTAGTTCTCCATCTCCGAGAACTCCATCAGGTCCACGACCTCGGTGCCTGCCGGCAGCCCTCGCACGCAGGCTGCGAGAAGGTCGGTAATGGCCGTGAACATCTTCCCCTCGACCCCCTTCTCCAACTCGCGCCCGAGCGCCATCATGCTTCCCCACTTGGCCTCCAGGGTGACCACGGCGCGATTGTCCACCACGAAGTCATAGCGCTGTCCCGCCAGCGTCACATGCGATCCCTGTCCCGCCAACTTCTGACCTGCCGTAGTACGAGAAGGCCGGCGCGGCTGAGGCCGGTCAGCTTCCCCGTTGTCGGCCGTTGGGAGGGGCAGGAAGTCCTCGTCTTCCGGCTCCATCCTCATGGCCGATCACACGATGGCCGCGGCCGTCTCGTTGGCGATCGCCTGGACCCATGCGTTGGGCGGCCCGGAGGCGATGGTCCCGACCAGAGGCACCGCCGTGTACGAGAGCGTCTGAATCTGGTAGTCCTCTTCGGCGAACGCCGTCATGTCGATGGTGCTCGGCATGCACTTGAAGAGGATGAAGTGGACATCGCCGCCGATGTAGTCCACCTGCTTCGACTGCCCCTCCGTCTTGTAGTACTGGGGCAGGTTCGTTTGCGAGAGGGTGACGATCGACTTCTGGGCCGGCGTGGTGCCGGAGTCCGTGACCGTGCCAGCCACGGAGACACCCAGCACATCGAGCGACAGCTTGGCGTACTTCAGGTCGCCCTTGACTTCCTTGAACACCGAGTCCGCCGCCAGCAGGGTCATGTCGCCCCGCAGTTCCTTCATGTCCAGCCCAAACTGACAGGTCAGGGACTTGACACCAGGAACATCCATCTTGCTCCCGAAGGTGGGCGGCTGCCCGGCCGGGTCCGTGGTCAGTGAGTAGACCGCCGCATCGTTGACACCGTACAGCTTGGTGACGTGCGACAGGGGCATCTTCTATTACCTCCGCTCCGTTATGAGCCAGACATCCGTCCGCCTACTCCAGTCCAGTGCAGGTGGACAGACGGTGGCACCTACACGCTGTCAGTATGAACCCTTCTGGCGAACTCTGCTCGTGCTCTGAGCAAGGTGTCCACGGTCACCATCCGCATCGCCCGACAGTTGGGGCAGCGGACGCATATGGGCAGGTTCACCTCGCGCCGGATGGTGGCCGCAGGATCGATCATCTGATAGACGCCGAAGCTGCCGCCTCCCGCTCTGTCCAGCTCATGCCGGAAGGCGGCTTCCTGGCGGAACTGAGCCACCTTGCGCCGCTCCGACATCTCGGTCTGATACTCGCTGTCACGGTGCTCCAGAACCCCTCGCTTGTCCCCACTGGCCCGCCTCCCCGTGGCCGGATCGATGAACACCCAGCCCGGGGCCACCCGCCACACCGGGTTCGGATTCGCCCCGATGACCGATGCCCCTACGGAGCCCAGGTAGGTATCGCACTGCGCCTTGCCGCAGAAGATTTTCACTGCCCCCGCCTGACCTCCAACGTGTAGGTGTGGTCATGGATGTTGTCGGTATCGAAGATGCGACGCATGATCGAGGCCACCTTGACCACGTACACGATCCCCTGACCCACCTTGCCGGGGACGTCTGGGTTCCCTGGCAGGTAGAGCCGAGAGCCGTCCAGCACCGCCGTCAGATGAGGGCTCAAGGTCCAGTCCACCAGTAGTTTTCCCTTCCGCCCTGTCACCCTGCCGTCCAGGTCCCGCCAGTCCTGATACAGGTCAAGCTGCACCGTCTCCACCACGGTGTTCGCCTTGCCATCCTCCCAGGGGTCCGGCACCATGCTCATCTCGTCCAGGGCCACCACATAGGGCCGCCTGGGCTGCGGGATGGGTTGGTCGGCATACACCGCGTAGCCCAGCCCCTGAGTCTCAAGGTATGCCTTCAGCAGTGCACCCGTGGTGACCGGCATCACGCCCCGTCCTTTCTATCCTGGCCTAGTACCACCCGGTCAAGCTCAGTAGGCGAGGTGCCAGGACCACCTGCCCCCGCATCATCGTCCACCAGGTACTCGTCCTCCTCGTCCAGCGCCAGCCCCAGGAATGCCGCCCTGGCCGCCTCATATCGCTGCCGGGCCAGGTCACAATCACGCTCCCCCTCCACGATCAGCCGGTGCAATCTCTTCTCCGCGTGCTGAAGCTGACGATAGGCGACTCGGTACTCGGAGGCGATCTCCCGCACCCGTTCCTGGTTCTCGAATGGATCGACCTTCATGCTGTCCCCTCCGAATGCCCCCTGTGAGGCGCTGAGGCCGTCGCTGTGGCCTCTTCGACCCCCATGGTAGTGTCCAGGGCCTTGGGGCCGCTCGGGATGCCAGGCTGGCCATCTCAGCGGCTCAAGACGATCGGCCCAGGTGTGACCCTGGGCCGATACACGGAGGGGGGGAGGGAATGCATTCCGCCGCCGGTCCCAAGTCTACCGCAGGATGCGTCCTGCCAACCATGTGCCCAGACCCCAGGCGAAGCCGAGCACGAAGCCACCCAGCAGGACCATGAGGAGCCACTGCCACCACGTCATCGTGGCCGTCAAGCCGAAGTCCATCGCACCTCCTATGCGCCCACCAACTCCGACACGATCACCGACATCCACGCATTTTTCTCGTCTATCACACCCACTCCGTCGATGTGATACACGCGCGGTGGCTGACTCGGTGCCCGCTGCTCCTCCAGGAAGCGCAGGTCATGCCCGGTTGGCTTCCCTCCAGGCAGCGGTGGAGTGGCCAGGTCGGGCCGATAGCGGCAGGTGACCGAGTGCGTGATTGTCTGTCCCGCTGCCCTGGCCGCGATCAAGCTGGTGACACTGAGCGGTGCCACCCTGGCCCGGATCTTGTCGTAGGTCACCCAGTGCTCTTCCGGGCGCCCCTCGCTGTCGAACTGCTGCGGCCCTTCCCTGCGCTGTAGCTGGAGCACTGACCGTAGCTCACCCACCCTGGGCGATGGGAATGGACGTGGTGGTCGCGAGATCACCGGGTGGGGGTCTCCGCCAGGTCCGCGATCAGGTAGTCGAGCAGGCCCGGTGGGGGCGGATCGGCCCGCTTGTCATACCAGTGCGCCATCAGGACCAGTTGCGCCCGGATGAAGTTACTCGGTACTGACCGCACGTCCGGATTGCCCACCACAATCTGAGCGCTGACCACCGGCAGGGGCCGGCTCGCCGCCACCGGCCAGGCTGAGCTATGGGCCAGCGTGATCCGGGGCGGGTCCCCTGCCGTGTCCAGGCCATAGTCGGTAGGTGTCATCGTGTGCGAGATGCCGTCCGTCCCTGTATAGCTCAGACTGTCAACCGACTGGAGTGGCCGCCGGCCTACTTCGATCGGACCTCCGTAGGCCGGGAAGCCATCCCAGTACTGAACTATCGTCATGGTCAGAGCCACGTACCCGGTCGCATCTTCGATGTACTGGCGTGAATCACGGATCATATCCGTGATGAGGTCGTCGTCCTCGTTGTGTGTTACATACAGGTAGTTTTTCGCCCGCCGGAGGCCCATGGTCTCACTGGCCGGGGGGACCGCGACCTTGACGTTCGTCTGAGCCACCACCATGGGACTTTGACCGGGGTACATCGCCTATGCCTTGGGCCGCCTCATGCCCGGGGCTGGCACCGCCGCCTCCTCGGCCCGGTAGGTGAGGCCCGCCTCGGCCGGCTCGAAGTAGCGGGGGTTGGCCTTGACCAGTGGGTGGCCTGCCGCAACCCGGGTCTTGCCTCGGAGCACGACGAATTCCTGCATGCGTCCGTTCGGACCTGCCGGAAGCTGACAGGCGAACGACTCGGTCGCGACCATCACGGTGCTGGGATCGAGCTTGTCGGTGATCTCGCCCGGAAACGTCATCGCTCCTCCTACTATGCTCGCTCGAACATACCCGGATGCATGTCGAGGAAGATGCTCCCTGCCGGCGCCTCCTCGCCCGCCATCAGCGTCTCCTCGTTGCCGTCCGCGTCGGTGTGCCGCATATCCTGAAGCGCCTTCAGACCGCTGCCCTTGGCCTTGGACGACTTCTTCGGCTCCTCCGTGGATGCCTCCGTGGTCGGCTCCTCTGACGGGGCCTCCGTGGACCCACCTGCCGCCAGGTCCTTCGCCTTCGCCATCTCTCCTCCTATGCCGAGTTGGTCTCGATGCTGAGCGTGTAGTTCACGCCCGGCCCTGCTGATCCACCAATCGTAGAGCGGCGCCGAAAGAATTGGGTCACCGGCAGCACCCCCCGATAGGTGCCGGGTCCTGTGATGTTGGTCGGTGCCGCAGCCAGCCCAACCGCCAGACCATTGGCGCCAAGCACCCCCAACGTGTACCAGTTGACGCTGTCGCTCGACCCCTCGAACGTGAGCAGCAGGGTCGGCGATGTCCCCTGCACTGCTGACACCACGCACTCGATATGCGCGACCCCAGCATTGCCAAGGTCGAGCATCGGCCCTGTCGTGTTGGCCGTCTCCATGGCACCACCCGAGCCACCGCTGTAGCTGGCGCCCCGCTTCATGATGTTGCCGCTCGCGTATTTCGTCATGTGCTATCCACCCCTAGGGGGGAGCGGAGCCGGGACAGAATGGCTCCGACTCCCCAAGGGCGAGAGAACCGTCAGCCGGTGACCAGGATGCGGAAGCCATTGGGGTCGATCACCTTGGCGGTGTTCCGCCAGAAGGCGTAGAACCCACGCTGTCCGGTGGGCCGCTGCGAGGGACCGAACAGGTGCGGGATGACCTCGATGTCCATCCCGATCCGGTCCACGATGATGTAGTACCTCCAGTCGCCGAAGGCCACGATCTTGCTACCGGTGGTCAGCACGACCGGCATCTGCGAGCACTCGTGGGCCGAGTACCCGAGCAGAAGCTGGCCGATGCCACCCGGGGTCGGGACCTGGTTGGCCAGACCCACCGCCAGAGGAGCCGGCAGCGGGGTCCACAGCGCGGCACCACCAGCGGTGTCGAACTGGCGGATCTTGCCGTACATGCTCCTGGCTGCCACGAACTGGGCACGAGGCCGGAAGCGGGGCGGTAGTGCCGCCTCCAGGGTGTAGAGGTCGCCGACCGCGAAGCTCGCCACACCCCCAGCCGCCTGGGTCGATGTGGCGCCCACCAACACGCCCTGCGGGAACACTGTGGTACCCACGCCAGTGGTGAACTGGGCCGCCTCCAGGTCGTCCTTCGCATCCTGGATCAGGGAGGCGAGTTCGGACTGGAGCGCCCCCCAGTCCTGGGTGATCTCGATTGAGGCCGGGACGAACACGTGAGCCCGCTGCACAGTCGCAGAAGGCTGGGCCAGGGTGGGCGAGTTGTCGCTCGCCTCCGCCGCCTCTGCCGCGTAGCTGGCGGTCACTCCGGCCGACGTGACGCCGAGCCACTGGTTGCCCGTGATCTGTTCCACGCGTGCGATGGCACGGTAGGGATTCACGGACAGGTTGGAGGTCGGGATCACGGTCGGGTCCAGGGTGTAGGGCACCGCGTACCCGCCACCACCTGGGGTCAGCGTGGCCATCGCCCGGACCGCGTCGTAGGCCCGCTGCTCCTCGCTGTTCAGGTTGACCACCACCTGACCCCTCATCAGGGTCTCGACCACCTTGGTGAAGGCCCTGCGGTAGGCCGGGTGGCCGGTCGTCAGGATGCGCCGGGCGACCAGCGAACCCATGATGTCCTGGTCTTCCCGTCCCAGCAGACGGTGGACATGGGCGATCGCCGCATCGCGGTTGTAGAGGTCCGGATAGCTGGCGATCTCGGCCGCCCGCTTGGCCCGCTCCCGAAGCTCCCTGGCTCCCGACCCATCCTCTACGAAGGGGTTGAAACGAATGCCCGATAGGTCATAGACCTGCGACTCGGACATCCGCGAGATGGACACCACCCCGCTACTCACGGAGCTTGTCTGGCTGGGAGGGGACGGCATGTAGGTTCCCCGCTCCACGTTCTGGTCGCGCTCCCGAAGCTGGCGCAGACGCCGGTCCCTGCGTCCAAGCTCCTCTTCCTCCGCGACCAGGTCATCGAGGCGGCGGTTGTTGGTCTCCCACTGCTCCGCCACGTCGGCCGGGAACGCCTCCGACTCGAACTCGGCATGCTGCTCGCCGATCCATCGCTGGAGCGCCTCGATCTCGGCCCTGCGCTCGTCTCTGGTGAGCGTCGGCAATTCGATTCCTCCTCGTACTACCGGAGCTTCGCTCAGTGGCCCCGGTGTGGATTGCGGACGACTTCCAGCGCTCTCGCGGGCCGAGATGCGGCGCGAGCCTCCGGGTGAGTTTCCTCGGCGCGGGGCTCGGGTGCTGTACCCGTGTGCTGCTGTAGGTAGTGCGCTACGAACTCCTCCATGCGGTCACGGCTGAATCCGAGCGTGAGTAGTATGACATCATCGGTCAGGCTCCGCATGCGATGCCCCCGCATGCCCGCCGTCGCCCCCGCGTACTGAGGGAAGGTGACCGGGCCGAACTCCATGAGTTCCAGCTCCGTCACCTTGCGCTCCGGGATGCCCTTGGGATTCCAGTCGCTCGCCCCTGGCTCCTCTGCGACCTCCTCGCGCAGGACCCGGAACCGGAAGCTGGCTCCGTACTGATTGTCACTAAGGGCCGGCAGTAGGTCCCGGTTGTAGGTGGTGTCGTACAGGGGCACCTCGTAGTACACGCCATGCTCATCGGTGTTCAGTTGCTCGATCGGCCCCAGCACCTTCGATCCGATCACCGGGTCCCGACCGTGCTGGAACAGGCAGCGGATGTTGTCACGGTTCTCTGCGATCGTCTTGTCGAAGCACCCTGGGGCCAGCGACTCCATGAAGTTGCCTTCCCAGAATGAGTCGATCTCCGTCCACTCGTTGAAGAGGGCGAAGTGCCCGAACAGGGTGGGCGGGTCCTGGGGCGTCTCGTCCTCGCTCCACTGACCAGCCCGGAAGTCGGTCAGGAACACACCCCGCACCAGACCATCCCTGGGTGGAGCCCCGTTCCGCCGTGCCCCCAAGGCCAGCTCGCGCGCCGAGTTGGCCTTGCTCGACTTCTCGATCGCGTTCTGGTGGGCCTGGAGATGCTTCTCCGCAGCCGCCCTGTTGGTGAGCCCCATGACACCTCCTCGCGCCCCGTGCAGGGCCGCCAGGGCGGCGGAGACCCCCTTCGCATTGGGTGCTGCTCCTGGCCTGCTGTGATGGGGGAGCGCCCAACTGCTGGCGTTCTCCGGCGGCCCTGACTTGCGGCCCGCGCAGATCGAGCCGAAGCATGATGCCGGGGTCGAGGAGTTGGTACAGGCCGACATCGCTCCTGGCCCATCCCACGACCCATTGTCCACTCCAGCACGACCCACCACGTGCGAGGGCGAGGCCGAGTGACCAGAGCCGTCATCAATGCCCTTCTCGTCCTCGTCATCCTCGACCGACGCGGAGGCGGATGCACTTGCCTCCCCGCCAGGCTCATCGCTGTCCTGTAGGCCCATGATCGACAGCACCTCATCAACGGTCACGTTGGCCGCCACCACGAGATCGATGCCCTGCTGGGTCTCTCCGCTCTGGAATGCTTCGAGCGCCTCATCGAGCACCGCATCAAGGGACTGCACGACGTGCCCGGAGTCTTCATCCCACTCGACGTCGCCTTGCGCCAACTGCCGGAAGCTCATCTTCCGGAAGCTGTCCGCAGCCCGGTTGCCGGCAGCATCGCTGGTCTTCATCAGGTAGCCGGCCACAGTCCGCAGGCGGGCGGCTCGCTCCCGGCCCGTGCAGCCGCAGTCGGCCCCATTCCTCTTGGACTGACCGGACATCCTACTTACCTCCCTTAGTAGGTGGTGGGGGCGGGGCGGGCTTCGGCTTCTGGCCATTGGCTGGTGGAGCCCCGACCGGGGCGGGCGTGGTCGGAGGCGCTGCCTTGCCTGGCGGGGGTGGTGGTTCCTTGCCCGGTGGCAGGGGTAGGTCACTCATCTGAAGCGGCATAAGCTGCACGCTGTAGAGGCCGGTGTGGACGAGCCGGGTCCAGTCGTGGTTCATGACCGCATCGACCACGGTGTCTGGCTTGTATCCAGCTTGAATCAGCGAGCCGATGGTGGCCGCCTCCGTCTGCTCGATCAAGGCCAGGTCTTTCCCATCCTCCCGAAGGAAGGGGATGTCGCGGTCGTCATACCAAAGGCGAGACCCCGATGGCACCTTCATGATCGATTCCAGGCTGCCGCAGAAGTTCCGCCAGAGCGGCCGGATCGTCATATCTCCGAACGCATGCCTGGCCTGCGAATAGTTGGAGTACGTGGCTGACGCCAAGCCTTCACTGAGGCCGGCCAGCACGGCAGGCACCCCAGCCGCGGCCGCAATCCTGGTCTCACCATGACCCTGGACCGCTTTGAAGTCGATCTGTTCCATGGAGTTGCCGATCACCTTGGCATCTGAGCCGACGCCCAGGTAGAGCGTGCGGTACGCGTTGGATGCCCCAGCATGGCTCGCTTCCATCTTGGCAACCCACTTGTCGAACCGCTCCGGGCTCATGTTCTGGCCCACGCTGACCACCAGGTTGGGGGTCGCCCCGTGCTCGAAGTACGAGAGCTTGTGCTGCATGGCCGCGTTGTCGCCGATCACCTCACGCAGCACTGGCGTCAGCCAGGACATACCCCGGAAGCGGAAGGCCGGATCAGGAATCGGCGTCCAGGCTGCGACCTCGTCCGGCATGTAGAACTCTGGCTCCGCCGTGCTATGCGGGCCTAGTGGCTCGTAGATGTAGCCCAGCAGTTCGGAGTCCGCATCCCAAAGCATGGGGTCATCGGGGGAAGGCTCCACGTCTGACCCCGCCACCACCGTCACCCAATCGGGACGAAGGCGGAACAGGTTGTCCGTACTCTGGGTGCCCAAGCGCTTAGCCTGCGCTGCCCCGATCCCCCTCCGAGTCACGTAGAACCCACCACCCAGGTCGGCATCCTGGATCGCCCTCGCCGCCAGATCCCCCGTGGTCCCGCTCGTCCAGGGGTGTTCGAGCACGCTGAGTTCCTGGTTCCCGAACAGACGCCCCGGCCTACCCCGCAATGCCGACGCCACCACTTCGATCAACACTTCGTCATAGCCGGCCGCCCGCAATGAGGATGCGATGTCACTGGCTGGTCCCGCCGACGAGCCACCCCCGAAGTCACTCACCCGCTGCCACTGGAACCGGATGTCACTGAATACGAGGAGTCTTCGTAGGATGCACGCGAAGACGACCCCATTGTTCCGGTACATGCCCTGCACGTACCCCTCGAAGGTCGGGTTCGGCCACTCCTGTCGCTGGCCCAAGCTCTGGGCCTGAAGGAACGGATAGGTCAGCCCACCCCACTGGAACCAGGACAGATAGTCGTCTATCGAGATGGTGGGGTTCTGTCGCTCGTGTGCATCGAGCTTGACCATCCATCCCCCATCTCTGGCGTCGAGCTTGGCGATCCGCCCCTCGTAGTCGCTCATCATGCCCCCTGTGGAGCCCTGAGACCGCCGCTGCGGGGTCCTGCGGGTATCCGCCTAGTCCAGTGCGGGGAGGGGGCATGCCGCGTCGCCACGGTCATCTCAGCCGGTATAGTATCTCACGCCCACGCCACTGGTGGGTTGCTCCCGACGTCCCCGTAGTACCAGGCGGCTCGATGATAGGCCATCACGAAGGCGATGGCAAGATCCTGGTAAGGCCGAAACCCCTTGGCATTACTACGGGTGGCTCGGGATAGATAGACCCCCCTCGGCCCCTGTTTGGCGGCTGCGTTGGCGATATGCCGGGCCAGACGCTTGTCGCCGTTGTGCGTGAAGCTCTGATTCGCCACCGCCTCGAACGCACGCTGGCAGGCGGGCACCATGCGCTCTGGCGAGTTGGGGAACTCGACCACCGGCAGCCCCTCCAACTCCAGGGCTTGGAAGGTCCGCGCCCACCTGGCCGGATCGAAGGCAACCTCGACCACGTCGTATGCCCGACAGACCGCCCGCAACATCTCCTCGACCTCTTCGATGGGGACCCGCCAGTCGTCCGTGGCATCCTGGGGTCGCTCCCAGACCTCCACGACCTCGACCACTGGCCGCTCCTCCACGCTGACCGCCACGATGCCGGTCGCATCGTTGTTGAAGCTGCCGTCGAAGCCGACCACGACCTCCGCCCCCAGGGGGATCTCGCGCCTTCGATCCTCACATAGTTCCCAGGCCCCCTGCGGCAGCCAGGCCACCGCGCTCGCCACCCACTGGTTGCAGCGCTTGGTCCGGAACTCGGGCTCCAGGGTGATCGACAACGCGGCCTCAAAATCCTCCTCGGCTACGATCGGTGGGTCGTCCGCCAGTCCTGGGTTACCCTGGAGCCAGGTGGAGCGGAGACGATGGTCGGCATCCAGGTTGGTGGGTTCCCACCAGGCGAAGTAGAAGGCCGGATCAATGGCATCCCCGTTGATGATGGCCTGCCCGTGCTGGTATAGCTGATAGCACAGGGTGTCGTGGCCCAAGGCATCGAACCTGACCCCGGCGGTAGTAATCCCCACCATCAACGGCTCGACCCGGGAGCCCATGGCCAGAGACATCACGTTCCAGAGTTCCCAGTTCGGTTGAACATGGACCTCATCGAAGATCACCAAGGTCGGGTTCAGCCCCTCTTTCGTCCCCGCCTCGGCCGAGAGCACCCTGTAGATCGACCCCGTCTCCGGAACTTCGATCGCATCCCTGTAGATGCGACACACCGATAGTAGCTCTGGCTCCATCTCGATCATGCGCTGGGCCGTGTTGAACACGATCCGGGCCTGCATGCGGTCCCCGGCACAGGAGTACACCTCTCGCCCCTGGGGTCCATCCGGGTAGTCGCTGAGCAATCCGTACAGGGCCAGAGGCGCACCCCATCCCTCCGACTTGCCGTTCTTCCTGGCGGTCCCGATCAGGCCCCTGCGGTGCCGCAGGCGACCGTCAGGCCGCCGTGCCAGCAGGCCCCGATAGACCATCTTCTGGAAATCCCGGAGCAGGATCGGCTGGTTCGCCCTGCTCGCGATGCTGTCCTTGGTGGTGCGACAGAAGGTCTCCACCCACCCGATCGCGTGCTCGCCGTCGCCCTCCGCCATCTCCAGGTCACTGACCGGTGTCAGCCACCTGGGAGGCCAACCCCCCATCCGGGCCGGCTTGGCTGGTCGGACCCCCTTCCGTCCCCGCTTGTCTACTATCGCCATGTCAAGGAAGCTTCCCCCTGGGGCCGAAGCGACCCTCCCGCATCCCCATCTCCAGCATCCGCTTTCGCGCCGCCATCGCCTCTCGCTCCCCACCCGGCAAGATCCGGAGTACCCACCAGACCATTCCTACCGCGTCATCGAGCACGTCCTGAGACACAGGCAGGAAGACCGGCATCCTCTGGAGCGTGAAGGTCACCGCCCCACCCGTCCACTCGCCCGCCGTGATGTTGGGGCCTGGACTCATGGCATAGCGCTCCAGCCAGGCTCGCTCCTCCGGAGTCAAGTCCCGCATCATCGCGTGGTCGCCAGGGTCGCCCGAGCCGCCTCCAGGTGACAGGTCTGACAGACACCGTCCTTGACGATCGCCTTCGGGTGCTTGGGGCAGGTGCCCATGAGCAAGGCCGCAGTCTGGGTCCTGGTCACCTTGGCCTCGCTCTGGCGTACCACCTGGGCGATCTCACGGTGCACACGGGTCGCCTTGACCCTGTCCCCCGGCTTGATGGGGGCGTCCTTGCCCGTCAGTTGGGCCAGCGCAGCCGCAGTGTCCAGAGAGCGGGAGGGCTTGCGCTTGGGCACAGGCGGGAGCCCAAGGTACTGGGTCAGAGCTTCCTTGACCAGTCCGACCACGGTCAGGTTGCGGCGCTTGGCCCCCGCCTTGACCTGGTCCCAAAGCTCATCCTCAACCCGAATGGCACGAAGGGGAGTAGGCATTTTGTCATTGTATAGCAGATAGACACGTTCTGTATAGCTCTGGGCGGAATCTGTATATCAGCTATACAGATTTGGCTGACAGCTATACAGGATTCTGTATAGCTCAGTCGTTTCCTGCGCGGCGCCGCATAGCATCGAGCTTGCTCACCCGATTGACCTCCGCCACCCCCAGGCGACCACGGTCAACCGGTGTCAAACCCAGGGCACCCAGGCCCGCCAATACCTGCATGTCAAGCTGTCGGAGGCCGATTCGGTCATACCGATTCCGCTCTCTGAGCACCTGAATCCGCAGGGCCACCCGCTCGTCAAGCTGCTCGCAGACGATCTGCACCGTCTCGATGTCGGTGATCGAGACCCAGTGGTACGCGGTCGCCCAGATGCGATCCCAGAGGTTCCGCCCAGAGGTCGCCAAGGGCCGCAGGGGCTCGGGAGCTTCCCGCACTGGCTCCAGCTTGACCAACTTCCCCTCAGGGACCATCCCCTTCGAGGGGCGGGTCTCCCCTCGCATCCGCTTCTGCTCAGAGGGGACCGGGTTCCGCCCGGGGACTGCGCCCACCCGTCGCAATGTCGTCACCGCCCCAGTCTAGCACTATCGCCCCTCGTGTATAGCTGCTATACGGGAATCGAATTCGATCGCCGTATAGCAGGTCGCATGGCAAACTAGGCGGCGATCGTATAGCACGCCGCGCGGTAAACGTGCGATTTCCGCGGCCGCCGCGCGGTAATCGGTGGGTTGTCGCGGATCGCGGCCCGGTTGGGGCCTCGGCTCCGCAGGAT
>Ga0126378_10002186_pt1 | contig 14440 bp, 9 predicted proteins | sample PanSoiMetPlot_23_FD_92587 | JGI IMG/M metagenome (GOLD analysis project Ga0126378, IMG submission 92587) | Tropical forest soil microbial communities from Panama - MetaG Plot_23 | ecosystem: Environmental > Terrestrial > Soil > Tropical forest > Bulk soil | place: Panama | collected 2016-02-17 | reverse complement strand
TGGCAGGCATGAGCAGCTCCGGCAGCTGGCGGACGCGTGGGTAAACCAGCACCTGGTTCTTCTGGTTGAGCCGGGACTCCTGACTGAACAGACCGAAGGGCTCGCTTACTCGCAGCAGCGTCGGGCCAAACGTCACCCAGCCGCGCTGCCGGTACACACCGCGTGAGGTCCATGTCACCGCCTGCTTGCCGAGCGAGATGACGCGGCCCGGCTGGTACTCGGAAAGGCGGCTCATGTCCATGACCTCGACCCACGGGGCCGGGACCCGGCTGCGCTTGCGAACGGTGAAGGTCTCCTCGAACCCCTCACCGACAGTCGGAGTTCCAGCATCGAGGACGCGCTCGATCTGGATGCCACGCGCAGCCAGCTTCGGCCAGAGCCATGAGAGCAGGAAGAGCAGGACGAGCGCATAAGCCAGTACGTAGGCCGGCTTGATGGCAGTCAGGTATGCGAAAAAGGACAGAAGCGCGAGGCTGAGGCCGAGCAGGGCCCTGCTCATGTCCTTTCGCGTGTACCTCCTGGTCGCGGTTCGGGAGAAGAAGGAGAGCCACGCGGCCTGCTCGGTGTGAGGTCAGGCGTCATAGCTCATCTGCGGTACGTGCTCGCGCTCCATCAGCTGCTGCAGGATTCGCGTCGGGCTCGAGCCTTGCATCTCTGCGTTAGGCCGCAGGATGATCCGGTGGCCGAGCACGGATTCGACCAGAGCTTTCACGTCGTCCGGCATCACATACTCTCGACCGAGCACGGCCGCCCGCGCTTGCGCCGCGTGATACAGGTTGAGCGTCCCACGTGTGCTGGCCCCGAGCGCGATTTCCGGATGCGTCCTCGTCTTCTCGACCAGCCTTGCCATGTACTCCTTCAGCTCGGTCTTTACGAAGACGTCGCGAACCGCCGTCTGAGCCGCCCGCAGCTCTTTCGGCGATATGACCGGCTGGAGCTCATCGAACGGTGACTCGACTTTTTCCTTCCCCAGCAGCTCGACCTCCTCCCGAGAGGTCAGATAGCCGAGCCGGACCTTCATGAAGAAGCGGTCCAGCTGTGCTTCGGGTAACGGGAATGTGCCCGAGTACTCGACCGGGTTCTGGGTGGCCATCACCATGAAGGGCGACGGCAGCTCGTTGGTCTCGCCGTCTATTGTGACCTGGCGCTCCTCCATCGCCTCCAGCAGGGCCGACTGCGTCTTCGGCGTGGCGCGGTTGATCTCGTCAGCCAGCAGGATCTGCGCAAAGACGGGGCCGGGGCGGAACTCGAAGTCGCCCTCCTTCTGATTGAAGGCACGGACACCGGTAACGTCCGAGGGAAGAAGGTCAGGCGTGAACTGGATGCGCCGGAACGTGCAGTCAATGGACCGGGCCACCGCCTTCGCCAGCATCGTCTTGCCCACGCCGGGGACGTCCTCGATAAGGAGGTGCCCTTCACAGAGCAGCGTGATGAGGCACAGGCGCACCTCTTCGTCCTTGTGGACGATTGCCCTGGCCACGTTTGCCAGCACCGGGTCGACCACCCGTCGAACTACGTCGAGCGAAGCTTCCTCAGCACCTAGTCTCATTCCGACCTCCGTTCCTCCCACGGGATTATATGGACGCCCGTGCTGGGCATCGCGTAACGAATCACCTGGCCCTGCTCGTTTGACATAGGTTGGGCAATCTGCTAGGGTTGCGCGCGGTCAGCTTCCGCCTCTTGGGAGGGCGAGTCTGACAGGGGGTAGACGATAGGTTGACGGCATTGAGTCGCTACTTTGTGCATACCGTCGTGCTCATCGTAGCGATCGGTCTTTCTGGGTACGCGTCCTTCTCCAAAGGGTTGCCCGAAGTAGCCACCCTGAGGCTTGGCGCTGTCAACGCCCAGGGGCTGGCTTTCGGTCAGGGCGGGGCCGCCGGCCAGGTGGAACTGGGCCGGGCGGGGACCATCGTCAAGCCGATCGGCATCCCTACCGACGCGCCGGTACAGCACACGCCCACCAGGTACACCGTGCGACAGGGTGAGGACGTCTACGCCATCGCCAAGAAGTTCAACATCAGCGCCGACGAGCTGCGCTGGTCCAACCCGGAAAAGTTGACCAAGACCGATGTCGTGCGCACCGGCGACGTCCTCGAAGTCCCACCCGTATCCGGCGTGGTCGTGCTTGTAAAGGCCGGCGACACCATACAGGCCATCGCGGGCGCCTACAAGGTGGACCCTCAGGCGATCGTCGACTTCAATTACCTCCGCGATCCCAACCACGACGGTAACTTCGTCCTCACCTCCGGCGACATACTGGTCGTGCCCAACGGTCGCGGCCCGCTGCTGTGGCCGCGGCGTGCGACCGATGACGCGCCTCACCTTGGCCCGTTCTCGAATGCCAAGTTCGTCTATGGTCAGTGCACCTGGTACGTCGCCAGCCGGCGTTACGTTCCCTGGAGCGGCGATGCCTGGATGTGGTGGGCGAATGCCCGAGCCATGGGCTTCCCCGAGGGACAGGTGCCTGAGCCAGGGGCGATCATGGTGACCTGGGAGAGCTACTACTACGGACATGTAGCCTACGTCGAGCAAGTGAATCTCGACGGTAGCTTCATCGTCTCGGAGATGAACTACAGGGCCTGGGACGTGATCGATACCCGGCTCATCCACAGCACCAAAGAGGTTCCGCTCATCGGGTTCATCTACTGAGCGGCGCGGCGAAAGCTGCGGTAGCCGAACGGCGTGTTCACGATCAGGTCAAGTTGGTGAGGCGTGGCGGGTAGGCCCGGCTCCGCCGGGCCGATTGACTTGTCGCCAACGCTGCCAGACGCTGCCCGTCACCCACCACCAGTGGGACGGCGACTACCGTTTTGTGCTAGCACGGTGGTGGGAGTCCGGACCCACCCCACGAAATCTTCGATTTCCCGGGCCCCCACGAAGCCTGCTTCGTCGGGTGGGTCACGGGGACCCCGAGGAAGGGGGAGGCCTGCCTTCCCCTGCTGTCATCCCATAGACCAGCCTCGCGAAAGCTGAAGTAACCCCGGCGAGCAACGATCATATGGTCCAGGAGCCGTACTCCGAGGATGATGCCGGCCCGGCCCATCAGTTGCGTAAATGACACATCCTCGGCGCTTGGCTCGGCAACGCCCGACTGATGGTTGTGCGCGATGACGATGGCGGCCGCCCTTCGCTCGAGCGCAGGCCCGTACACCTCCCGGGCCGCGACTGCTACGTGCATCAGCCCTCCCTCGGCGACGACCGCGAGCCCACCCAGCACGCAACAGCGGACATCAAGGGTAAGCACGCCCAGCGCCTCGGTTCGTCCTGCGCGCAGGACGGCCAGGTGTGGCAGGAGATCCCGCGCAGTCCGTACCGGACCCGAAGGTTTGACCGCCGGCTGAAAGCGACGAGCAAGCTCCGCGCTGGCCAGCAGCCGGCGGCGGGCGGCGGGCTTGAGGCCAAGCCGCGTCAGCTGATCGGGGCTGGCCTCCAGCAAGACGCCCACAGGCGTGTCCCCGATGGCGAGGGCCGCGAGATGCCCGACCAGGTCGTGGATGAGGGAGCGGTCGTCCACCGCGGCGAGCGGCGGACGGCCGCGAAAGGGGGTAGCCGCGTGGGCCGCGGGCTGGTGACCGGCGTTGCAAGGCGTCTGCGGGGGCTTAGCGCGGTGTTCCGCGGCGGCTGGCATGACACCAACCTAGACCCGGCGGGCCACGGCCACAACACCAGTTGTTAAGGGGACCTCGCCGGCAACGCGCCCTCACCCGGTCACCGCAGAGACGGCCGGACGCCCGGTACGCGGTTCCCCTTACGAGACTTCCTGGTCCTCGTCCTCGACAAGCCGGAGCTGGCCGTCGGCCTTGAGCCCGAGACTGCGCGCGAAGAACCCGGCGACGCGCTCGACGTAGAGCGGTCGGTCCGCGAAGTAGCCGCCAGTGTGTGGAGCCCCCTGCACGACCCAGATCTCACGGGGTCCCCGGTAGGCGTCGTAGAGACGGCGGGAGTGATGGACAGGGGTGGTGACGTCGGCCCCGCCGTGAATGAAGAACAAGGGCCTCTGTTCCAGACCGCTGAGCACTGCGATGGGGCTCGCCTCGGCGAGCCGCACGCCGTGGCGCAGGCGTAGCCAGAGCGACACTGCGGCGACCAGGGGAGCGCCGGGCAGCAGGGTGTGACGTCTGACGTTGTCACGCAACACCAGCCGGAGGTCGCTGAATGGGCTGTCCAGCACCAGCGCCTCTACTGAGGGGTCACCGGCGGCCCCCAGGAGGCTCACCACCGCACCCATCGAGTAGCCCAGCAGACCGATGCGGGCGTTGCGGACACGGCGCCGCGCGAAGGCGATCGCAGCGGCGAGCTCCTGGACCTCACGAACGCCCAGAGTGATCGTCACCTGGTCGCTGCCCGGCATACCCCGGTAGGAGTAGCAGAGAACATTGAAGCCCTTGCGCCAGAGCGCGACCGAGACGCCCAGGAGGTCATGCCGCCGGCCCTTGTGACCAGGACTGATCACGATCACTTGAGGCGAGCCGGTCTGGCGGAAGAACCAGGCACCGAAAGCGACCCCATCCGCCGTCGTAAGGTCGACCTCCTCGTAGTCGGCCTGGAACTCCCAGGGCGTGAAGAGAAAGTCGTCCAGGAACTCGGGGGCCGAGGGCACGAAGAGGCGCCGGTAGAGAACGACCGAAAGACCCGCGTAAGCGGCGATCGGGAGCCCTATCAAGGCTCCCAGAACCATGTATGCCATGAGCTCGGCTTAAGTCTAGGTCGGCACGGAAGGACGTGAGGGGATCACATTGCGGGCCGCGCTGGCTTGGCCCTGTGACCCGCACGCGCCTCCTCGAACCGGCCCAGCACGAACAGGACAAGGCTGAGGCGATTGAGGTAGCGGCGGGCCTGGGAATTGGCGATCCCGCCCGCCTGGATCAACGTGACGCAGCGCCGCTCGGCGCGCCGCACAACCGTGCGGGCCAGGTCCAGCGCACCAGACGCGGGCGTGGAACCCGGCAGGATGAAGCCTCTGGGTATCTCGATCTCGCGCTCCAGAGTGGCGAGGAGGTCGTCCAGCGCGGCCACGTCCACCGGGGACGTGGCGCCGAACTTGCCTGGGTCGGCAGGGTTGGTCGCCAGCTCAGCCCCGAGGCGGTAAAGGCCGCGCTGGAGGTGCTCGGCGATCTCGCGGACGCGTTCGTCCGAGGTCAAGGCCTTCGCCAGGCCGATGGCGCTCGAAGCCTCATCGACGGTGCCATAGACCTCGATGCGAAGGTCGTCTTTGGCCACGCGTCCGCCGCCCAGGAGGCCGGTCGTGCCGTCATCGCCTCCGCCCGCAAGCTCGTGCATCGCCTTCCGTCGCTCGGGCACGTCTCAAGGTTAGTTGCCGGCGGCGCACCGCTTCAGATCGCGGGACCCGAGCGAGCACGCCGGCGTGGCCACTTGCGACGTGCGGCCGCGCCATCGTGGCTTGGACGCGCTTGCATTTCCCTACAGCGGGACAGTAGACTAGCTGATAGGCTGATTGTCCGGTAGACATTGGCCCAGTGCGTAAAGCCACGCGATCATGATGGTCGTTCTCCGGCGTGGCCAGTGAGTTCACTTGCCGGACGGCGCTGGAGGTCAGACCATGTCCGTGATCCCTCTGCCCCGGGTGGCGCCGGATGACGTGCGCGATCGCGCCGTCCGACTGTTCATGTTCCTGACGGAGTACACCCAGCTCCGTGGCAGCACCGTGCTGACCACGGACGCTTATGACGAGGTCATATGGCTGGCCGACGTCTCAGAATTGCCTGGCTGTCTTTGCGCCGCAGTGGAGCCCACGCGCGACGGTGAGGTCTGGCTGGAGATCCGCAAGCCAAAGCTCCAGCCCCCGCCGCCGCCCCCAGAGCTGCTCCGACCCTGGCTGCAGCAGTTCAGCGACTCCGCGCTCGGGGCGCCTCCGCTGCGCGACTCGATCCCGGATGCCAACCCCCGCTCCGGGACCACCCCCTCCGAAGACGGCGTGCCACCGCAGATCCTGCTCCAGGACCAGCCCGAGATCCGCACCGCCTACGACGAGTACGTGACGCGCGAGTGGGCGCCGTGGGCCACGGGCGACCGCCCGCTGCAGCGCGTTCAGCGCGTCTACACCGACCTCTTCCGCCTACGCCAGTCGCAGGAGCGGCTGGGCGAGGCCTACGAGGTTGTGATGGGCATGGGCCATCTGGCCTGGCGGAAGCCGTCCGGTCAAGTAGTTCGTCGCCACCTCGTGATCGCGCAGACCGACGTTCGCTTCGACGCCGACCGCGGCACCATCAGCGTCACGGCAGCCGCAGACGGCGCCCGGCCGGCACTCGAGCAGGACATGCTGGAGCCTGGCGAGAGGCCGCCGCCACCCGTGTTGGACGAGATCGACACAGATCTCGCGGCTGTGGGCGATGACGTATTCGCAGACCCGGCGGTAGCCAGCTCGGTCCGGCGCTGGGTGCATGCCGCGTCCGCGCGTGGACGCTTCGATGAGACGCTGCAGGTGCAGCGGGAGACGACAGACGAGCCGACCGTGCACCTTGCTCCAGCCGTGATCCTGCGCCGCCGCAGTGAGCGCTCGATCGTTCAGGCGCTGACGTCCATCGCCGATCAGCTCCGCGCCGGCGCACCCATCCCAGAAGGAGTTCGCCGGCTGGTGGATCTGGCGGAAGGTGCCGTCGAGGTCGAGACCCCGGACGGCGAGCCCAAGGCCGAAGATACCGAGGACATCCTCTTTCCACTGCCGGCCAATGACACCCAGCTGGACATAGTGCGCCGGCTGCAGGCTCGCCCGGGCGTGCTCGTCCAGGGCCCTCCTGGCACCGGAAAGTCGCACACCATCGCCAACCTGGTGGCTCACCTGCTGGCACATGGCCGGCGGGTGCTGGTCACGAGCCATACGGCGCGCGCCCTGGAGGTGCTGCGGGACCGAATCCCAGCCGAGGTTCGCGAGCTGGCCGTGGTCGTGCTCGGCAACGACGCTCGCGGCCGCGAGGAGCTCCAGGCGTCCGTCCACAACATCTCGGAGCGGTACGCAACCTGGGACTCCAGGCGCTCATGGGCCCGTATTGGGCGCCACCGCCGCGAGCTGGAGGCCGCCAGAGCTGCGGAGTCAGATCTGCGCGGGCGGGTGCGCGCGCTGCGTGAGGGCGACACTCGTCGTCATCCCCCGGCCTTCGGGGGCTACGAGGGCACCGCCCAGGAGATCGCGCGCCAGCTGCGGGCTCGCGCCGCAGACCTGAACTGGGTCCCGGACCCGGTCGAGGCAGCTGCCGAAGCACCGCTGACCGACGCCGAGGCAGTCGCGCTCCTGGAGTTGCTTCGCTCGATCGACGCCCTGGAGGAGGCAGACCTGGACGCGCCGGCAGCGGACGTTGACTCCCTGCCCAGCCCAGAAGCGTTCGCCGCCCTCGTGGCGGACGAGCGCGAGGCGGCCGAACAGCGCGACGAGCACCCCGACCCGCCCGACCCCGCGCTGTTGGCTGCCGCACCAGAGGCCGCCGAAGCTCTGGCCGCCTCAATTGTCGAGCTGCGCCGGCGGCGCGCCGCGCTGAGCCGGCGCTCCGAGAGCTGGGTGGCCGGCGCGGCCAGCCAGGTGACCGCCGGCATGGCCGGACGCTGGCGGGAGCTTGAGCGGATGACGCGGGAAACACTGGATGTGGTCCGGCCATACGTGCCGGATGCGAGCGCCAGCCAGGTCACCGGCGTGGAGGGGCATGATCTGGCCGCCGTACAGGCCGACGCCACCGCGCTCAGTGCGCACCTTCGAAGCGGCGGCAGCCTGGGCCTTGGTCCGATCCGGCCGGGACCGGTGAAGAGGGCCCGCTATCTTGTTGACAGCGTCCGGGTCGATGGGGCGCCGTGCCGGGACGCGACGGCGCTGGCCCGCGTGGCCGCGTGGGCGTACGTGCATGACCGCCTGGTTCGGCTCGACGGCGCCTGGGCGGCGCTCAGGCAGTCGAGCGCGGGTGGCGCAGCTCTTCGCTGCGCCGAGTACGCAGACGTGACCACCACGCTTCAGGACGTGCTGGCGCTGGAGGAGATCACCGCTGCCGCCCTGCACTGCGTGGCGTCGGTGCCGGACCTGGCCGCGCCGCCCTGGGAAGACGACTCCGCGCTGGGCGAGCTCCTGCGAAGAGTCGAGGGCGTGCGCCGGGAGCGCCGGCTCCAGGCCGCTCGCAGCCGCCTGGACGACCTGCTCGCTGTAGCCGGCTCCGGCAACCCGGCGGAGGCGGCGCTGCGCGCCGCCATCGCCGATCGCGACGCACTGGCCTACGCCGTTCAGCGTTCGGCGCTGGAGCGGCTGGCGGCGAGACGGGACGGCCTCCGCCGGCGGCGGGAGCTCGCCGAGCGACTGCGAATGGCCGCCCCTCGGCTGGCGGCACGTCTGGCAGCGACGGTGCCGGATTCAGCCTGGGACGGCAGGGTGCGCGCATTTTCAGCGGCCTGGGACTGGGCTCGCGCGAACGCCTGGCTGGCGGCTCAGGCCGACCCGACCGTGGTCTCCAGGCTGGAGAGGGACCTCGATGACGCGAGGCAGCGCATCGAGCGCGCAACCCGCGGACTGGCTGCCGAGCTGGCCTGGCGCCACTGCCTGGACCGGCTGTCGGAACGCGAGCGCGCCCACCTGGAGGCCTGGGAGGAGGCCGTCCGCAAGATTGGCAAGGGGACTGGCAAGCACGCCCCTCGATGGCGGCAGCGAGCCCGCGAAGCCATGAACGGCTGCCGCAGCGCCATCCCGGCCTGGATCATGCCAATCTTCAAGATCGCCGAAACGGTGGATATGACTGCCGAGGCCTTCGATGTCGTGATCGTCGACGAGGCCAGCCAGTCTGGCCCCGAAGCGCTCTTTTTGCAGTTCCTCGCCGGGCGGGTCATCGTAGTCGGCGACGACCAGCAGATCAGCCCCGACAACGTCGGCGTCGACCGCGAGAAGGTGCAGTTCCTGAACACCCAGTACCTGCATGACGTCCCACTGGCGATGCACTACGACGCGGACACCAGTTACTTCACGCACGCGGCGATCCGGTACGGCGACCGGCTCGTGCTCCAGGAGCACTTCCGGTGTATGCCCGAGATCATCGAGTTCTCGAACTCGCTCTGTTACAGGGACCGCCCACTGGTGCCTCTGCGCCAGTTCGGCAGCGATCGGTTGCGCCCGGTCATCCAGGTCCGGCGCATTCACGACGGCGTCTACACGGACGGCCATGTCAACGAAGCAGAGGCCGCTGCCATCACCGATCAGGTCGTCGCCTGTCTGGACGATCCCAGCTACGCGGGCAAGACCATGGGCGTTGTCAGCCTGGTCGGTTCGGAACAGGCCAAGCTGATCGCCAGGATGCTGACCCAGCGCGTCGACCCGGCCGAGCTCGACAGGCGCCGCCTCATCTGCGGCGACGCCTACGCCTTCCAGGGCGATGAGCGCGACGTGATGTTCATGAGCCTGGTTCAAGCCCCCCGCGCCGGCCACCGGCTGTACGCGGGCACCCACGACCGGGACCGTCGCCGGTTCAACGTCGCGGCCAGCCGCGCCCGAGACCAGCTCTGGCTGTTCCACTCGGCAACGCTCGACGACCTCCACCCCGCGGGCGTAGCCCACCGCCTGCTGCACTACTGCCTCCAGCCGCGCATCGAGCCGGCACCGGCAGGGAGCCTGGCGGTCGAGGCCTGGCGCCGGCGGGTCGCTGAGCGCGTGAGCGGCGACCAGGTGCCATACCCATTCGAGTCATGGTTGGAGCTGGACGTTTTCCTCTGTCTTCAAGACAGGGGCTTCCGGGTCATCCCACAGCACGAGGTGGCCAGCTACCGGGTCGACCTGATGGTGGAGGGTCGGAGCGGCCGGCTGGCCGTAGAGTGCGACGGCGACCAGTGGCCCGGCGATGACGCCTTCGAGCGTGAGCTCACGCGTCAGAGGATGCTGGAGCGCTGCGGCTTGCCCTTCGCCCGCATCCGCGGCGCCGCCTTTTACCGCGACCCCGAGGCTGCGTTGGAGGCACTGTGGGCCGACCTGCGCCAGTACGACATCCGACCAGCTCGCTGAGTCCCCATACTGTCGGAGTCGTCCAGAAAACGAGCGGGAGGTGGCGAGTCATTGCCGGTGCCCAACCAGCGGGATGCGCAGCTCACGTGTTTGTTGCTCGCGGGCTGGCTTGCCGAGCACATGCCGCACGCCGAAGGACTGACCGTATCGGGGCTCCACACCCCATCAGCGAGCGGATTCTCCAGTGAGACGCTCCTCTTCGATGCCGAATGGACGGAGGACAGCGTGAGGCGGCGGCAGGAATTCGTCGTCCGGGTCGCACCCACCGCATACCAGCTGTTCCCCGAGCCGCGGTTCGAGGACTACTGCCGCGTCATGAGCATCCTCGGGCGCCACTCTGCCCTCCCGATCCCGCCCGTTCGCTGGTACGAGCCCGACCCCGGGCTCCTGGGCGCTCCGTTCGTCGTCACAAATCACGTGACAGGCCGGGTGCCCGCTGACAACCCTACCTACCACGTCGATGGATGGGTCACCGAGGCGTCGCCCGCCGAACGGGCACGGATGTGGTGGCGGAGCATCGACGTACTCGTCGAGATCCATCGACTGGACGTGGGCAGGCTCGGTCTGGCCTTCGTCGACCGGCCCGAGTACGGAAGCCCCGGAATCGACCAGCAGCTCGGCTACTACGAGCGGTTCCTTTCCTGGATCGGAAGGCCCGCGCCGGCAGTCTGTCAGACCGCCCTGGACTGGCTGCGGCGGAACCAGCCCGCGGAGCATGGGCCGCCCAGCCTGCTCTGGGGTGACGCGCGCCTTGGCAACGTGATCTTCAGTGACTTCGAGCCACGCGCCGTGCTGGATTGGGAGATGGTGACGCTGGGCCAGCCGGAGGTCGACCTGGCCTGGTTCCTCTACATTGATCGCCACCACAGCGAAGCGTCTGGCGCGGCCCGACTTGCCGGCTTCCCGAGCCAGGAGCAGACCATTGCCCGCTACGAGCGGCTTCTGGGCCGGCAGATGCGCCACATGACCTACTACGAGGTGTTTGCAGCGCTGAGGTTCGCCGTCATCATGGCGCGTCTCGGGCAGCTCTTCATCGAGTTCGGCTGGCTGCCTCCGGACAGCGACTACCCCGCCGACAACAGTGCCGCGAGGTTGCTCTGCACGGTCCTGGAGGCACGATGCTGACCCCGCTCGACGACTACCCCATCCACCAGATCGCCGAGGTGATGCGCCACGTCGGCACGAGCGACCGCAATTTCTACGATCGCTACTACTTCAACTGTCACCGGTGCAGCCCGGATCTGTTTCTAGCCGCCGGCATGGGCCAGTACCCCAACCTCGGCGTCATGGATGCGTTCGCTGTGGTGACAAAGGGTGGGCTGCATCACGTCGTGCGCGCTTCCCGGGAGCTTGGCTCTGATCGAATGGACACGAGCGTGGGCCCATTCCGGGTCGAGGTGCTGGAGGGGCTGCGGCGGCTGCGGATGGTGCTGGAGCCGAACGAGTGGGACCTCGACTTCGACCTGTCCTGGGAGGGCGGCATCCCTGCCACCCGCGAGCCGCGCCACTTCGTACGCCAGCAGAACCGGGTCGTCTTCGACTCGATCCGCCTGGCCCAGACTGGACGCTGGACAGGCGCTCTGCGCGTTGCCGGCGACACGCTCGATGTGACACCGGATCGCTGGTGGGGATTCCGGGATCGATCTTGGGGCATCAGGCCCGTGGGCGAGCCGGAGCCACCCGGCATCGGCGCCACGGAGCCGCCGGCGTTCTTCTGGATCTACGCCCCGATGCAGTTCGCTGACTGTTCGATCCTCATGATCGTGCAGGAGGACCGGCACGGCGGCCGCATCCTCGAGGAGGCGGTCAGGGTCTGGCCGGCGTCTGCCGGACGTTCGCCTGAGCCGCTGGGCCGGCCTGAGCACCGCCTGGCTTACGAGCCGGGCACCCGCAACGTCCAGGCGGCCACGCTGGCGTTCACGCCTCCGGGCAGCACCAGGTTCGACGTCCGCGTCGAACTGCTGTTGCCACTCCACCTCAGCGTGGCGGGCTACGGGGGTGACGCGAGCTGGCGGCATGGTTCTTACCAGGGTCGCCTCAAGGTGGAGGGGCTGAAGCTCGACCGTAAACGCGCGGAGGACCAAGCGCGACTGGTGGGCCTCGTCGACCACCTCGCCCGCTTCGAGTGGGACGGTCAGGTGGGGTGGGGCCTGTTCGAGTTTCTGGCGTTCGGCCCTCACGAGCCGTCGGGGTTCTAAGGGCGCCGGCGTGGTCGCCCGTTAGTGGCCTGATGCCGGGCGTTGAGGGGCGTGGGCCCGTGGCTTCAAGCGGACCTATGGCCGGTCTCTGACCACGCGCGCAGCTACTTCGCCGAAAGTCGCGTCCGCTAGCGACCCCAACACAAGGTCGGCTCCGCTGAGGTCATGGCTTGCCGTCAGCGTGCTCGGCACCGCCACCACGTACAGGCCTGCGGCGCTTGCCGACCGCACCCCTGCGGCCGAGTCCTCGACGGCTACGGCTTCCGCTGCGCTGACGCCCAGGCACTGCAGAATTGCCAGATAAATGTCGGGTGCGGGCTTGGCCTCCGCGACATCCTCGGCGCACCGGATGCACCCCCAGCCGTCAAGTCCCAGTCGCTCCAGATGTCCGACCACCCACCGCCGGGACGAGTTGGAAGCCAGGCCGAGCTGGACCCCCATCTCGCTCGCCTCCTGGCGCCAGGCGAGCACACCCGGTTCGATTGGCAGGGCCGTGGCAAGCTCAGCCTCCCGGCGCCGGTGTGTGGCACGAATGGTCTCGCGGTCAAGAGCCCGTCCCACCCGTCGCTCGAGCTCGGCCATCGCGTCGAACGTGCTCAGTCCATGTCCGACGATCGTCTTCCAGAAGTCCAGAGGAAGATGCTCGCCGTGCTTCTCATACACCTCAGCCCACGCCTGGTAGACCGGCACCTCGGTGTCGAGGATCAGGCCGTCGAAGTCGAACACGAGGGCGCGAACCATGATTCAAGTCTGGCGTGAAACTCCACGATCCGGTCGTGTTGTACATATAGCCGGTGCCTGGATCGATACTCGGCAGCACTGTCCGCCGTCGTGAGGACCCGCGGCTGATCACCGGGCGTGGGCGCTTCGTGGATGATCTCACCTCCGAAAATGACCTGTACGCGGCCTTTGTCCGCTCCCCCATCGCCCATGCCCGTCTCGGCCACCTCGACCTGTCACGGGGGCGGGCCACCCCAGGGGTCGTCGCAGTGTTTGCGGCCACCGATCTCAACCTTCCGGCGCGGCTTTCCTTCGCAGTCCTCCCTGACGTCTTCTCCCGCCCGCCGCTCGCCGTCGACACCGTCCGCTTCGTGGGCGAGCCGGTCGCTGTGGTGGTCGCGGAGACTCGGCGTGCCGCGGCTGACGGCGCCGACGCGGTGACCGCGGAGTACGAGCCTCTGCCGGTAGTTGCCATGATCGAGCAGGCCGCCGGCGATGGTGAACCTGCCGTCTTTCCTGCACATGGCAGCAACATCGCCCTTGCCGCGGCCTACGGAGGCGACGAGGACGCGTTGGCGGGAGCTGACGTCGTCGTCAGGGCCAGGTTCGTCAACCAGCGAGTCGCTCCCGTGCCGATGGAGCCCGACGTCTTCCGGGCCGCGCCCGACCCTGACTCACAGGTCCTCCGGATCTGGGCATCGACACAGAGCCCCTTTCAGGTCCGAGACTTCGTAGCCGACTGCCTCGGCCTGGCTGAAGACAAGGTGATCTGCGTCGCAGCTGATGTCGGTGGTGGCTTCGGCGCGAAGCTGGCGGTCTATCCCGAGCAGGCGGTCGTGGCCGCCCTCGCCCAGCGGCTGGCACGGCCGGTCCGCTGGGTCCAGAGCCGCTCCGAGTGTTTCCTGGCCATGAGTCAGGGCCGCGGCCAGGAGCAGGAGCTCGAGCTGGGCGCTCTGCGGAGTGGCGAGCTCGTCGGGCTGCGCGTCCGGATCCAGGCGGATGCTGGAGCCTATCCGGGCCTGGGTGCCTTCCTTCCCTACTACACAGGCCAGATGCTCTCCGGCCCCTACCGCATTCCGAAGATCGACTATGCCTACCAGGCCTTCGTCACCAACACGACGCCGACGAATGCATATCGCGGGGCAGGCAGGCCGGAGGCCACGGCGTTGCTTGAGCGCGGTATGGACATGCTGGCCGGCGAGCTCGGTATGGATCCAACCGAGCTTCGGAGGCGCAACCTGATATCAGCCGATTCCTTTCCGCTGACAACCGCCGCCGGCGCCCACTACGACAGTGGGGACTACGAGCGGGCCCTCAACTGCGCCCTTGATCACGCCTGCTACCAGGAGCTGCGTGCCGAACAGCGCCGCCGCCGCGAGGCCGGCGATCGGAAGGCGCTGGGGATCGGACTCTCAACCTTCGTCGAGATCACGGCGATTGGATCCCCTACCGAGTTCGGATCGGTCGAGGCGACCACCGACGGCAGCTTCCTGGTCCTGGCCGGCACGGCCAACCAGGGTCAGGGCCATGAGACCGCTTACGC
>Ga0126378_10002185_pt1 | contig 14440 bp, 18 predicted proteins | sample PanSoiMetPlot_23_FD_92587 | JGI IMG/M metagenome (GOLD analysis project Ga0126378, IMG submission 92587) | Tropical forest soil microbial communities from Panama - MetaG Plot_23 | ecosystem: Environmental > Terrestrial > Soil > Tropical forest > Bulk soil | place: Panama | collected 2016-02-17 | reverse complement strand
GAAAGCTGCCAAACTCCGCGCGCTTATGCAGGGCAAGACCCTCCTTGCCATCGGCCCGGGAGTTGGAACTCACAGAGAAACACAGAAATTCATCACCTCCCTTGTCCGCCGGACGCAATTGCCGACGGTTTTGGATGCCGACGGCTTAAACGCATTCGTTGGGCGCGCTAAAGACTTGGCCAAGCGAAAGTCGCCATATCTTGCGGTGACTCCTCATCCCGGCGAGATGGCCAGACTCCTTGATGTTTCGAACGCCGCAGTTCAGACGGACCGTCTCGAAATTGCATTGAAGGCAGCAAAGGCCTGGAAGGCTCACGTGATCCTGAAGGGCTTCCACACAATTCTGGCCACGCCCGAGGGCCTGGCTTTTGTCAACACGACTGGAAATCCCGGCATGGCCAAGGGTGGTTCGGGGGACGTGTTGACGGGAATCCTTGCCGGAACGGTGTCCCAGCTGGGGATCCCACATTGGGAGCGCGCCTTGGCACTTGGCGTTTACCTACATGGCAAAGCGGGCGACGACAAGACCTCCCAACATGACGAGATGAGTCTCCTCGCTGGCGAAATCTCGGAAACCCTACCGGACACCTACCACGCACTACTTTCGGAGCTGACCGGCCTTGCCTGAAGAAATCATCACGCATTCCGCTGACGAGACCATCCAATGGGGCAGGGAATTCGCCAAGCGCCTGCAAGCACCTGCCCTGGTGTTACTTACGGGCGAGCTAGGCACCGGCAAGACCACGCTGACAAAGGGCCTAGTTTCTGGCCTCGGGGCGGCAAATGAAAACGACGTAACCAGCCCGACCTTCACGCTCGTCCACGTGTATGGCCAGCCGGCCCAAGCCAAGGTCTATCACGCGGATCTTTACCGCATCGAGAGTTTCCACGATTTCGAAACCCTCGGCTTGGAGGACATGTTTGCAACTCCCGCCGTTGCAATTCTCGAATGGTCGGAAAAGTTTCCCCTTCCGTCACCCTGGCCTTTGGTTCGTATTCGCCTCGAACACCTAGGGGCGGACTCTCGTCGAATTTCCGTTCTAGACCCCTCCAGGCCCGTTCAAACTGCCTCTCGCCCCTAACTATCTGGTTACGCCTGACCTTTGGGTTCCTTGCCCGGCCACGACCTGGCTGCTAGCTTGGAAAGAGCCCTGTGATCCAAGGACATGTCCAACACGCTCTCCATACTTAGCTCGTCCCAGCCATCCGGAATCGGCCTGAAGAGCTATAACGTTTCCCTTCCCATGGGGACGCTGGCCATCGGGGTAGACAATATCCACCACGACGTTTTCCTCAGCCCCAAGTTTGTCCAAGCCGCCCGCGACTATCTCCTTGACCTCATTCGCCAACACACGAACACCGTGCAATCCTCCGGCATGGAGCCACGGCCGTCGCGCGGGCCGGATTCGGTCGCGTTTCGTAAATTGCTGTCCGAACTCTTGCAAAGTTCGCTGACCCAAGCCAAATACCACAAGAACATTGAGATTGACGTTCTTTTCCGCCTGAGCCTGCTGAAGTTCCTCACTTCCGAAATCGGCAATCAGTTCGCGAATCTCATTCTGGAAGGGAAGGAATGGGTTCGCCAGCGCGGCGAGCACTTCGAGCGCAGCCAGCAGGCGCATGTCATCAAGGCGCGCCTGTCGGAGTTGCAGGCTTCGCGGCGCGGAGTGGTTCGCAAGGTGGGACAGCAGGTGGCCCAGATTCTGGCGGACGTCGAGGAAAACACCACCGCCAAGACCCGCCGCGCTTTGTTCGGCGAAGATTTTGCTCCCTACTACGAGCTTTGCAAAAACCGCCTGATTTTCCTGGATGGAGGCAAGGACGACGTCTTTTTCCTCGAGCATTATGTCCTGCTCGGCAATTACGCGCGCGACCCGGACCGCTTCGAGGCGATGGATGCCCTCTTCCAGGAGTTTTTCCGCGAAGCTGGCATCACGGTATCGGATGATCCCGCGCACAAGGAAGCTGTCGAAACGCATTCGGCTTTGATAGAACGGGTTCAGGCCATCCGCAATGAGATAACCAAACTTGAGGAGCAGCGCGAAGCCACCCGAAAGCGCTTGGAAAAGGGAGAGGGTTTTTTTAATAAATTCCTGAGCTCCGACAATCCGGCAGACCTGAAGGCCTCCCTTCACGATATCGAAAGCCGCCTTCAGCACCAGGAACTGAAGCTGGAAGAACTGGATCCACAGGTCGAAGACGCCCGCCAAAAACTGGATTTCTTCCGCAAGGGCAAAGCATCCCGGCTCGGAGAGTTTCTCGACGATCCGGAAAACGCGCAGCGTCTGTTCGATCCAAGAACCGGTCCCGAGGAGTCAGCGCCCCTTCGCGCGCAACTTTTGACGCGTCTTCTCGACCGCCTCGAACAGCACGAAATGCTCTTTCATGTCCTGGCCAGCTATGAGGTTCGTCCGATTGCGGCTGAGTATTGTCCGCCGCTGCACCTTCAGCAGCTTCGCAGGGCTCTGGTATCCAAGGACGAGCTGAAGCAAGTCGAAAGGGTAATCAAGCAGGTTCCCGCGAAGAAGTTGTCGCTGCGAAGCATTGAGGAACTCTCCCGAAGAATTCAACGTTACTCCCGCGACGAAATAAAGGAATTCATTTTGCGCTTCGCCGGCGACTTCTTCCGCCTGCACCGGGACCTGCGCGACGCCGAGCACCTGACCACCGGCATGGAGCGTATCAACCTGGTCACGACGGAAAAAGCCCGGGAACTTTCGCGCATGAATAACCGGTTGTACGAGTGTGTCCTACAGGAAGAGGCGCGGCCGGAGCAGGACAATGTCATTTCGCACGTCATTATCAAGGCGGACGTGCGCGGCTCGACGCGCATGACACAGGACCTGCTCTCACGCGGCCTCAATCCCGCCTCACATTTCAGCTTGAATCTGCACGAACCCGTAAAGAAGCTTCTCGACCGCTTCGACGCAAAGAAAGTCTTCATCGAAGGCGACGCCATCATTCTCGCCATCTTTGAAACCGAATCCTCTGCGGCCTATGCGCGTCCTGTTGCGAAAGCCTGTATCCTGTCGCGCCAGATTCTTGCGGTTTGCAATTCCTACAATGAGCGCGCTTCTTCGAGCGATTTCCCCGCTCTCGAACTTGGCCTCGGTGTAGCTTTTCAAGGCGATGCGCCTACGTATTGGGTCGACGGCGATTCGCGCATCATGATTTCCAAAGCGCTCAATCTTTCCGACCGTCTCTCAGGGTGCGCCAAGCTGGCGAAGCGCATGCTCTCCAGACAGAAAACCCACTTCTCTATTTTCCAATTCCTAAACACCATGGAAGGCGCGTCGGCGGAAGAACTGGACGAATTCCTTGTGCGCTACAACATGAATGGCATCGAGCTCAACGAGGAAGGCTTCAAGAAGCTTTCCGAAGAGATTTCCCTCGATTCTATCGAAACAAAGCTGGATCTCCCCTGGGGCAAGCAGAACGTCACACTTTTTTTCGGCGAAGTCCCGCTCGGCGAATCCGTCGATTTGCTAGTGCTTCGCAAAGCGTTCGCCCGCCAGTTGCTTCCCGACGGAAAAGTTGGCCGCGCCACAGAGCATTGTTACTACGAGGTTTGCACCAGCCCCGCCCTTTACGACCTTGTTGCCGCCCTCATTCGCACCAATCAAGCCGCGGCGCTCGTTTCCCAACGCGGCTAAATCCCAACGTAGCCAATTACCAATCCGCTCGCCTTGAGCACTTCCCAACGCCTCCTCTATACTGCTCGCGGAGGCGAAAGGGGTCCGGTGATCTCCCCGGCCTTCAAAGCCTGAAAAACTCCCTGCGCGTGTCTGCGCGTCCCTGCGATACCCTGCTAACTTGTTGATTCTTCTCGACGGCCCACTGCGCATCCTTGCGTGTCCCTGTGCTATTCTGCAAAACGAATAGCACCTCAGTAGCACCGTAAGAAGCAGGGCCAAGATGGACAGAAGGGAAAGAAGACGCCGGACTCGCGAGCGCAAAAAGTTGGAGGAGAAGCTAAGGAAGGAAGGGCTGCGCTCAGCGACCGATCCGCCTGCGTCCTCACAATCACGACTCAGACGAGTTTTTCGTCCCGGTGCGTTAGGGGGACTTGCCGGAGGCGCGCTGGCTTTGCTCGGCGGTTGGGCAGTAATTCGCCCGCACATCTCCGTGGAACCTTACATTCCCCTGAACCCAATCGACCCGTATACGACTCAGTTCACGGTGAAGAACGAGAACGCGTTATTTGAAGCCCACGACATCAATTGCGTTTGCTGGCCTCGGAGGATGGAAAGCAGCAACAGATTCAGCGTTCTAAGTCTCGGACCCCTGCCCAACGTGCACCACCAGATAAGGGCTTTGGCCCCCGGCGCGAGTGCGACCGTCGATTGTCCTCCCATCATTGGTGGCTTGGGGTCATACGCGGGGCAGGTTCAATACGCGGAACTTGAGATAGAAGTTTCCTACTCGCAGTCCTGGTGGCCATTCGGCCGCGGCGAGAGATTCCCGTTTGTTTCGAAGCGTGACGTGCAAGGGGCTGTTCATTGGGTACACATCACTCCAGAAGAGGAGAAGCCCCTCGTTCCCGCGAAAAACTAGTTGCTAAGATGCCAGCGAGGGCCTTCCACAGCGAGGATTGGTCGCGCGTGATTCCGAGAGAGTCGAGAGTCTTAGGTTTTGGAAGCATTGTCGATAAATGCGACAATGCTTTCGCTGACTGGCGGTCGCCTCCCGGCGTAGCGATCTTCCCGCGCTTCTGCCCCTCGGCGATCAGTTCACCGGCTCGGCGACTGGCGCGGCGTGTCGCGCCACGTCGCAGTGACAAAAACCGTGACAAACGTCCTGCGGTTCTTGTGCTAGCTTTTCTTGGCTCCAGCGGCGAGCCAGCGAAGCGCCTCTTCCTTCAGCGCCTGCCTGTACTCGCCCTCGAGCTCGGCGACCTGAGAGGGAATCGTCGCGTTCCTCGCGCGCAGCCACTCTTCTGTGAACGCCTTGAGGTGAGCTTCGAGGTTTGCTCTGAGCGCGACCTCAGAGTCCGCCGCTACGCTCACGGCCTCGCGAAAGTGAGTCTCGCAGAGCCGGAGCTCGAGCGGCGGCGCTTTGAACGTCCTGCTCGCCGCGAGTCCGCAGCCGAGGTGCCACTCGCAAGTCTTCACAGGCGACTCCATTTCCTCACGAGCGCGAGCTGCTCGGCGAAAATCTCGTTGCGCAGCGCGTCGTCCCTCAACACCTCGCGCGGGGCGAACGTCCGGATCGCCTGGAACGCGAGGCTCTCGACAGAAGGCGGCTCGGGCGGCGCCTCTTCCGGGAACTCGAAGCGAGGCCCGTAGCGGCGCCCTTCCTTCTGCTCTGCGAGCATCTTTCGCAGGGTGAACGGCATGGCAGTCAAATCCTAAGACGCAGCGCAGCCGGAATCAAGACTGCGCGAGCAGCGCGCGGTCGAACTCCGCGAGGGCCTCCTGCGCTGCCTCGACGCTCTTTCGGCAGCGAACGACTTCCTCGGCCCAGAGCGGGTCCGGGTTGTGGGAGGCCGTCACCTCGACGCTGCGCAGCGCCGCCTGCGCCTGGCGGAGCAGCTCGGCGGCGTGCGCCCGCCTGACCTGCATCCACCTTTCGACTACGGCGGTCACTGGCCGAAAATTTCGTCGAGCTGCGGGTCGTCCGTCTCGTGCGCTTCTCAGCCATCGTTCTGCCTCTCACTCCGCATCATTTCTGCTCCTACATCGGCTCCGAGAGCCGGAGAGTCGCACAGCGTTTTCAGTCACTTGCGGCCGTTTTCTCCGCTTGGTGCTACAGCGGTGCCGGTCGCTTTCTGCTAAGACACCGAAACTCTGTCGTCCCGCGCGTGCAGTGGTTTTCCTGCGACTGTCAAGCGTCCTCTGACCAGCGGTCCGTTTCTTTCTGCCCAATAGGTGATAGGAGTTTGGGCAGAAACCTACTTCGTTACGAAAAATCGAAGTGGATCACCTCTTTTCCCTTTTCCGACCTGTCGAACCATGCCCGCTTTCAGCAAGGCGTCAACCGCTCGCTGGACAGTTGACCGGGGCACGCCCGATTTTTCCGCCAAGACTTCGAGTGTCACGGCCTCGCTCTCTGTTTCAGGCACGACTCGCATGATGGAGCTCTTCGCCTCCTCGACGGCGACCTCGTGCGGCGCACCGAGGGACACGTAACCCTCCTTCGTGAGTTCGATCAGCAGCTCCTCGGGCGTCTCCGAGAATCGGCTCAAGGCTTCGAGTCGACGGATGGTCTTGCGCATGCGGCCCTCAGGTCGTCTCAGCGAGACGATGATGTCGGCGGCACCGGCGAACGCGGAGCTGCCGCGTCCGCTGTCTCCGACTTCGCCGCCACTTTTTCGCTCGTGCCGGAACACTAGGACGGCTAGGCCGTCGGCCGCCGCGCGTTGAAGCGGCTCCATCGCCGCGAGGGCCGCACCGGCGTCGTTTTCCGAGTCTCCGGTCAGTCCTGCGAACTGGCCGAGCGTGTCGACGACGAGCAAGGCGGCGGCGTTACTTCTGCACTCGCGCGCGGCAGCGGCGGCGACTTCCGGCCAGGCTGCACCGCGCACGTCGAAGTAGGTCAGCACGCGAAACCGTTCCTCCGCGAGAAGGCCAGCCGTCTTCATGGCCTCGCGGAACGAAGCGTCGGGCTGCTCTGTCAGGTAGACGACGGCCGTCTTCGTCGCGTCGCGCCCTAGGAACGGCTCTCCGTTTATCACTGCGCGGGACAGCGCCAGACCGAGCGAGGTCTTGCCACTCTTCACCTTGGCGTCGACCTCCGTGAGTGCGCCGCGCGCGACGTATCCCGGCACGATCCACTCGACCTCCGAGGCAGTTGCGGCGGCGACCTCGGGGGCAGTCCGGAACCTGAGTTTGCTTTCTGCCCAAACCTCTCCCTTTAGTTGGGCAGAAAGAATCCCAGCCGCCTCGCGCGCCTTCGTCACGTCGCCGTTGGAGCTGAAGACCGACTCCGCGAAGCGCTGGCTTTCGTACAGGCAGCGGCGAAGCCACGCCTTGCTCCTCACGATCTGGACGTGATGCTCGACGTTCTGCACGCGGGGAAAGCCGTCGGTGATCGCCGAGACGTAGGCCGCGCCGCCTGCTCGGTCGAGGTCGCCGCAAGATGCGAGCGATTCGACGAGCAGCACTAAGTCGTTCGCGGGTTTCTTGTCCTGGCGCAGTTTCCGAAGGTGCCTGAAAACTACTTGGTGTTGAGGAACGAAGAAGTCGGACGGGTCGAGAGATTCCAAGACTGCATGCGCGGCCGGAGAGTCGAGCAGCACCGCGGCAAGGATGCTCTTCTCCGCTTCGGCGCTGTGCGGTAGTGGCGGCGCAATCGCGTGCTTCACGGTCCGCCTCCACGCTCCAGGTCGCGCCCGCGCGACGGAAGTGTCCTAAGTTTGTTCACGCGAGCGTCCCCTAGCGCTTCTCCCGCTTCTTGATGAAGGCGAGGATCGCGTCCTCGCTGACTAGACGCCTCTTGCCCACCTTCACGCTGGCCAGCTCCTTGCGGGCGAGCAGTTCGTCGAGCGTGCGGAGCGACACGCCCAGTCGCATGGCGGCGATCTCGCGCCGGTACAGCAACGGTCTCACTTCCATCTGAGCGGCGAGCATTCTTTCCTCCTAAAAAATCCTCTTGCAAAAGCGTGCAAGCAGGGGCAGAATCAGGCAGGTACACGTGGAATGTCAATACCACATAGCCATTTACACGCAAGAAAAAGAAGCTACTTCGGGGAGTTTGAGTCGTCGGCGCTGCTCGAATGGCTCAACGACTCGAAAGCTAGACCAACCGGAGACTGCGTGGAGGAGCTGATTAGACTCCACAAGAAGGTCCTAGCGAGGCAGCTCGGCGCGGACAAGAAGATTCGCGACTTCGTCGCTCGCGTCGTGAGAGTAACGAAGCTGGCCGTCGCGCCGGTGCTGCGGAGCGTCACGGTGAAACGCTGCGAGTGCGACTGGACGATGGTCGGCACCATGGCTCCTCGGCAGGGACTGGCCTTCATCCGCGCGCTGCACTTGGCCGACAAGGGACTGCTCGGCCGGATACGAGAATGCGGTCGGGAAAAGTGCTCGCGCTGGTATTACGCGAAGTTCCCGCACCAACGTTTCTGCTCGCTCCGCTGCCAGCAACGCGCCTTCCGGGACGACCCCGAGTGGCGACTGAAGCATGCGGAGGACGTGAGGCGTGCGAGGCACGAGGCGAGATTACGTGAAAAGCTGACTTTGGGAGGTGCCCGATGAAAGAAGAGAAGAAGGTGCGCGGCGTGTTCGAGAAGGTCCGCGGGTCAGGGGCGTGGTGGATTCGCTACATCGACGCGGCGGGCGTCTATCACCGCGAGAAAGGGGGATCCAAGAGCGCGGCCCAGAAACTCTACAACCTGCGAAAGGGCGAAGCGCTGCAGGGGAAACTGCCCGAGCTGCGCAAGCGCGCGATTCCGTTCTCGGAGATCATGGTCGACGGCGTCGACTACATCAAGAAGCGTTACACGCGGCCGGAGGACGACGTTTCTCGCGCCGAAGTCGTCAAGGAGTGGTTCGGCGGAAGGAACGCAGCGAGTCTCACGCCAGACGAGATAGAGCGCAAGCTCGATCAAGCTCAGCAGGAGAACGGATGGAGCGCGTCCACGCGCAATCACTACCAGAACGTGCTCTCGCTCGCTTACCGGCTCGCGCGGCGCGCGGGCAAGGTGAAGGAGAGCCCGATTCACGGCAAGCTCCGGAAGCAAACCGAGAACAACTCCCGCGTGCGCTTCCTGTCGCCGGAGGAAGAGAAGAAGCTGCGCGCGGCCATCCGCTCAAAGCCGGAGTGGGCCGAGCACGAGCCGGAAGTCGACCTCGCAGTGAACACGGGGCTTCGACGGGGCAGCATGTACGTCGCGCTCGCTTGGCAGAACGTCGACCTCGGAGAACGAGTCGCGATCATTCCCGAGACAAAGAACGGAGAGCAGGTCGTCGTTCCGCTGAACGACGCGGCGTTGCGCGCTCTCGCGATCTTCCGCTCGCGAGGAGACGGGACGGGTCGCGTCGTGCGCAACGCGGCGGGGGAGCCGGTGCACACGAACGGCCACTGGTTCCGTCCGGTCGTGCGCGCCGCTGGCATCAAGGACTTTCGCTGGCACGACCTGCGGCACACCTACGCGAGCCGACTGCGACAAACAGGGACGCCGCTCGGGAACATCGCGGAGTTGCTCGGGCACCGAGGGCTCGCCATGACGAAGCGCTACGCGCACCTCAGCATCTCGAACCTGCACGAGGCGGTCGCCAAGATCGCGTCGACGAATAGCACCACAGTAGCACCGGAGCCCATTTCTCAGCCGCTCGCGACTGAGCGGATTCAGTAAGTGATTGTGTTCTGATAGACTTGCAAAAACGGAGGCGAAAGGGGTCCGGTGATCTCCCCGGCCTTCAAAGCCGGCGATTCGGTCCTTCGCGGGTCGAATGGTGGGTTCGACTCCCACACGCTTCCGCCATATCTTCTTGGTTCCGAACTACTTGCGTCCGCACGAGGGAGCGCAAGGGAACAGAAAAAACACCGCAGAGTGGCGGCGCTGGGATCAAAACTCAGGTCGGCGTCTGTGGGAGTGCAGGACGAATTGATTTCTGCTTGTCTGCAGCAGACTCGGTAAGTTGATCCTGACGGCTTGGGCTATCCGCGGCCGTCTTAGACGGTCAGCAAGCCGACGATGTCTTTTGCCACGCGGTCGCGGATAAAATCTGTCGTTTGTTCTCCTGCAAGAAATGTCCAGTTGAAGCGCAGCGCTTGAGGCCCCTGTATTCTTACCGCGATCGCCGGGTAGTCTTCAGGTTGATAAACGATCACCCTCCAATCTCCTGCTCTTGCGCCAATCCCTTCGCGGACTGCGCCGTTCACAGCCTCTCGCGCTTCAGGGGACGGGATATTGTTCAAGGCGATGATGCAGGCCGTTCTTGTACTCCTCTAAATGGCTTTCATAACCGCGCGTGCTTATTCCTGGTTCTGCGCCTAGCGTAGATTCATTGCATCTTGTAGAGACAATCTCCCCGAGATACCTTTCGCCGTCCGCTCTCTGATTAACTCGGGCGCTTGCTCATTGCCGAAGAAAGTCCACCCGAAACGCATCTCTCTGGGTCCTGCGATTCTTACGGCCAACCCCGGGTAGTCTTCGGCTTGATAAACGACGACTTCCCAGTCGCCTTCTCGTTCACCGATTCCCGCACGGATTGCTGCACTCACTGCTTCGCGTGTTTCAGGTATCGAAATGTTATTCGAGACGATCGTGCAGGCCATCTTTTTTGCTCCTCTAACTAATGGCTTTCATTGGATACGGACGATCGCGTTCGGGTCACCATTTACAAGAGGCAGAAGGTCCAAATCGCCAGCGTTGCCCTGGCCTGCCGCGGCAGTCCTTCGGCAATAGCGCTCAAGGACAGGAGCCGGAAACACATTGCCAAGCGTATCCCGTTCAGCAAAAGAACGAGCCATGTCCAGAAGGAAATCATCACGCTCGCGTTCTTTTGCGTCTTGCTGATCGTAGGACTCGGTGGCGACGCGAAGCATCTCGGCTTCAATTGCTGTTTCGACCGCTTTTGCACTGCCGCCGACGATGGTTAGAAACGGCTCGCAATCTCGCCACCAAACGGAAGCGACATAAACCGCGGTTTCCTGCAATTCTCGCCTTGTCTTCATGTTCCTCTCTCCAAGTGCTAGCAGCAGCTTGCCTAGTTTTAGAATTTGCTCCAACTGAAGCCCGTTACGTGGTACGGTCCCGCCTGAATTACGGTGGTTTTGAGCGAGTTGTCATAGTGAAAGGGGGCCTTGGAGCTTTCGTTGAAAGTACTGCAGACGACGCTCCCGTAAAATCCCACGGCACCACCGGTCTCCGCTACAGGAGCGTTTGGCGCGTATATGACCGCGGCAAACGGCGCGCCCGTGGTCGAGATGCTCGCGTTTCCAGCGTAGACAATCTGCATTTGATTAGGGATCCCGCTGAAAGCACTTTTGCCGCTACCGCAAGTGGTCGTAGTATAGGTGCCAGGGTTCCCCGTAACGCCCCCGCCGCACAAGTTAATTCCGCTGAGGCCGCCGGAGTTCATCACCACATTTCCGGCATAAAAGCCTTGACCGGCAAGGTTCAACACCACTGGCCCAGAGTCCACAACGATCTGCCCGTCTTTGGCGAAATTCAGGCTGTTGAGGTTGTACGTCCCGGCGGCCATGTGAACGACGTCCGCGTTGCTGACTGTTACGTTTCCATAGTCCCCCGGAGCGAGCGTATAAACGTTGACCGTTGTTTTACTGCCATTGTCATAGATACTGGTCGTACCGTTGTACGTGCACCCAGAAATACTACCGCACGTCGAGGTACTGAGGGTCTGGGCGGTAGTAGGGGGAAGGGGGCTCGGGTAACACGGGAGACTGGCGCAACCCCAGGGAAGCGGGGGATTGATCTTTGCTGGGAGCAGACTTGCGCCCTGATAGGAACCGCTACTTGTGATCCCGTCCGGGCAAGCTCCCTTCGTCACGTTATTGGAGTCGTAGATCGTCCCATCGATGACCGCGCCGGAGGCAAGAGTGACGTTCCCGTTCGTGGCCAGGTCTCCTCCGCTGGCTACTACGTTAGTCCCGCCATAAGGCCCAGTGGTCGAATTATAGCTGTCGGCGCCGTCGCTGCCACCAAAGTAGATCGCTTTGCAGGCCGTTGACGTAGCCTCAAGAGCATAGTTGAAGACTGGCGTGCCGCTGCGCTGGATAGTCTCGACCACTTGCACTGAACCGTTGCGGACGCCGTTGATGGTTCCCACAGAAGCGATCTGCCAAGTCTGTATGGTACCGCCGCCGCCGGGTAGCCATGAAACTCCGGCTGACGGAGTCATGCTGAGCAGCGTGACGGTGGTCGAATAGGTGTCTTTCGGTGCGCCAGGGAGCGCTTGAGGGTTCATCGGGAATTTAGCCGCTACCGCTGCATCCGGATAGTTCGTGGCGCCGGGTGTAGAGGAAAGCACAACGGGGCCAACGGCGTCGCACCCTGCGGTACAAACGACGGGGGATTTGGTCAAGTCCAAGTCAGCCGCTACCAGGGCCGCCGAGGGAGAAGTGTAGGTGTAAACGAGCCAGTTTTCGGTGGCTTGCGCCCCGGCTTCGGCCGTGTACCTCGCCTGAGTTAGCAGCTTGTAGTTGGCGCTGGCCCAGACTTCCGTGCTGGTGGCAAAGATAAGAGAGGCAACAAGCGTGGACAGCACCAGCAGGACGATCAGGACGATGACGAGTGCGACTCCGCCCTCTTTATTCCTATTCAGCGTTGTGCGCAACATGTTTTCTCCTATTAGTGTGTTATCCACACTTAATTCGAAGAATTACGACAGCGGAACTCCGGGCGGAGTGGGCTGCAAACGATTCGTAAGAACGCCCGACTGAGCCAGGTCCAGTCCCACAAGAACATTCCGAGGCGCGAGGTTCATAAAGGATTTTGTCAGTGTTTGGAACGCTCCGGATTGGGGATCGCGCGCCGAACTCTGCACCGTCAAGCTGACTCCCAGGCTGGGCACGAAATTAAAGCCTGCCGCGGCCGTAGCGGCAGGAATCGTGAAACAGGTGTTTCCTAAGCCGCCAGGGTTGGTAACAAGATTTTGCAGCAAGACCGTCGATGGATTCTTTGCCGCTGCGGGAAGAAGAGTGATCGAGCGCGTCAGTGTTCCCGTTCCCGCGGCATTCGGGTTACAGTCGTATTCGACGTAGACCAATGTTCCGTCGCCGTTGATGTCTCCAATGAGCTCCAACTGGGTCGGTGTGGACGTAGAAAGAATGCCTTGAGGCAACACGCCCGAGGCGTCGACTGGAGCGTTTTTGGCATGACTGTTTGCGAAAATGCCCGTCAACGAAATGGTTGAGGGGATTGCTTGAATCTGGACCTGTTCCTGGGTGGCGCCAGCATCGACCATGAGGATCTGCCCGACAAACATCCCGGCGGTTGAATCCACAAAAACGGTTTGGGGGGTCACGGCACTCCCGGTGACGGGCGCGGTAAGTTGATGGGGAGTGATCGGCAAACTTCCGGCTTGTCCAACTTCCTGTGTCATCAGTTCAGCCGCGCTTCGCACGCCGGAGCTCATGTCCGACCTTAACGTCGTTGAGCCGTAGTTCTTGGAGAGCCCGTCCATGGCGCTGAAAGCCGCACCCGCTACCACGAGCAGCACCACCATGCTGACCATTAGCTCGAGGAGCGAAAAGCCTTCCGAGCAGCGTGATTGTCTTGAGGACATGCCATCCCTCTCTTATTGGTTGTTGCTTTTCATGGAAATCAGCGTGGAGGAGGGCGCCGCCCCTGGCCCTTGCGCGCTGGAAGCATATACAACGACAGTAATCGTCTTCAGATTCCCCGCAGCGTTGGTCGTAATGCTCCATTGACGCGTGTACAAAGCGCCTGTGACGCTCAGGTTGCCGTTCACGTCCAGGTAATCCACGTAGTTAAGAACGGCAGCGCCCCGCGCCGTGCCACCCACGGTTGCATTGCCGGCCATGACGCCGCCCAGCCCGGTTCCACCGGTGGGCGCTGATGGATAGACCGTAGTGTTGGTGCTGCCGTCGAGGTAGCTCAAGGCTGTCAATTGTTCCATCTTGTCCTGTGCGTATTCAGTTGTTCGGGTAGCGATTTCTCCTTGGCTCTTGTTCGTCCCGGTGCAGAAGCCAAATACGGCCGTCATTCCCGCCCCCATAACCATCAAGAGCATGACAGCAATCATGGTTTCGGTCAGGGACCCTCCAGATTCCTTCCTGCGCGTTTGCATAGACACTCTCATTCCTTAACCATCGCCCCTTCGCTGTTTGCGAAGATTAATGCCAAGCATTCATTTTCGCGTTATAGCTCAACGCGGAGGCCTTGCCGCTCGCTGAGACCGTCACCGCAAAGGTCTGCCCCGCATTGTTGGTGAAATAAACGGCGTCATTTCCCGTGGCGGTGTTGTTGACGCCAGGCCGGGGATCGCCGGGCGTGACGGGAATGCCCCGCGAATTGAAGACGACGCACGCGGTGTTAGCGATTGCGCTCCCCGCATTGTCCAGGCAAGTCGGGGCCTGAGCCAAAATGCTGCTTGGAGGAGCAGCAGTGACGCCACCAAATCCCGGAAAGTTCCCTTGTGACAGGTTGATGTCCTGCGGTGCGCTCACGGCAGCGCTTATCGGCGCATCGCACGCAACCGTGGTGCCATCCGTCTCCCAGCAAGCATTGGTCTTGTTCCAGACGTCAACGCGATAGGTGTTAGCCGTCAGATTCACGGACAAGCGTGCCTCGGTAAAGTCCGCAGCCGCACGCATTCGGGCGAGAGAAATCTGGCCTGCAATACCACGTGCATCGCCTTGGGCCCGGTAAGAGCGGAGCGTGGCCAATAAATTCGGCACGGCAATCGCAGAAACAAGCAATAGGACGAACATAGCCAGTACGAGCTCGACCAGGCTGAACCCACGGATGCGTTTGGCGGATTTGGACATGAGAATCAACTCCTTATTTTCT
>Ga0126378_10002183_pt1 | contig 14443 bp, 9 predicted proteins | sample PanSoiMetPlot_23_FD_92587 | JGI IMG/M metagenome (GOLD analysis project Ga0126378, IMG submission 92587) | Tropical forest soil microbial communities from Panama - MetaG Plot_23 | ecosystem: Environmental > Terrestrial > Soil > Tropical forest > Bulk soil | place: Panama | collected 2016-02-17 | reverse complement strand
CTGACTCCGGTTGAGCGCCAGACTCAGATCAGTCTGTGGGCACTTGGAGCGTCACCCCTCATCCTCGGCGTGGATCTTACTCACCTCGACCCAACGGATCTGCAGAAGTACCTGAAGAACTCCGCAGTCCTTGCTGTTGACCAGGATTCCATCCCCGCGAAAAGGGTGCTCAACACTGGCAGCCAGCAGGTGTTCGCCAAGAGGGAGCCCAACGGAGACGCGATCGTCGGTTTGTTCAATACCGGCGAGAAGGCAGAGGAAGTCTCCGTTCCAGCATCTACCGTAGGCCTCCCCGAAAACAAAAGCGGCTATTCCTTACACGACCTGTGGACCGGCGAGGCGAAGAAAACAAGCAGCACCATCAGTGCCGTTGTTCCGTCGCATGGGGTCGTCCTGTACCGCGTCATGGGACTTTAAACTACTTGATTGCTGACCACCCAATGCTTGCGGCAACCTGTCGAAAATTGGGGACACACTCCGAAGCCCGTCATATGTTTTCGGATCCAGCTTCCTTCTGCCCTGATTAGATCAGGGTCAAAAGCCGAGGGCCGCTGCCTGAACCTTGGCGTTGCAATCCTTCAATGATGACTTTCTGGTCTTCAATTTGATGCCTGTCGTTCGCCAAAACTCACGCTGCCTTTGGAATCAATCACATAGCTGCGGTACCCCGCTTGCATTCTGCTATAACTGCCCCCCCATGCTTCGACATGTCAAACTCGGTGTCGCAACGCTGGTTCGCCTTTTTCGCTCCCGACAGAGTCTCCTCCTTGAGAATTTGGCATTGCGTCTCTGGTCCGGTTGGAGGCAGTCGCTCATCTTGGTCAGTCCGGAAACAGTTGTCCGTTGGCACAGACCCGGGTTTCGCCTGTATTGGAAGTTGGTTTCCAAGGCCAGTGGACCGATTGGAAGAAGACCGGCTTCCCAGGACGTTCGCGATCTAATCTTCCGTATGGTTGCTGACAACCCAACCTGGGGAGCGCCGCGCATCCATGGCGAGCTGCTTATTCTCGGATTTGAGGTTTCCGAGCGAACGGTCTCCCGTTGGATGAAACGGGCGCCGAGGAATCCGGAACCCGCCAAGCGTTGGCTGGCGTTTCTCCGCAATCATCGGGAAGCCATCGCTGCGATGGACTTCTTTACAGTCCCCACGATCACCTTCGGAGTGCTTTACTGCCTATTCGTCATTGGCCACGATCGACGGCGGATTCTGCACTTCAACGTCACCAATCACCCGGCGAGCCAGTGGATTGTGCAGCAGCTACGGGAAGCGTTTCCGTTTGACTGTGCGCCGCGGTTTCTTATCTTTGACCGCGATACCAAATATGGAGCAGAGGTTCCGGCTGCGGTTCGATCCCTGACGATCACTCCCCTGCGAACCTCGTTCGAGTGTCCTTGGCAGAACGGCATAGCCGAGCGCTGGATCGAGAGTTGCCGGCGTGATCTGTTGGACCACGTGATCACGCTCAATGAACAGCACTTGAAGAGGCTGTTGTCTAATTACGTCAGCTACTACCACGAAGATCCGACACACCTGGGGCTTGGAAAGGGAACGCCGAACAACCGATCTCGAGCGACGGCTTCGGGTCCCATCCTTGTTACGGAACGACTCGGCGAGCTGCACCATCGTTACGATCGTTTATATATGCACCGTGGGTAGGCTGTAGACGCAGAAGTCTAGAAGTCTTACGCGGATTCCTGCGTCGCGTTCTCACTGTTCGCCAATGACGAGATCGAACCGTTTTCGCACCGGATGACGTTTTGGCGATGGACAGCCATGCGAAATATCGATGGCAAGGAGAAGATTCGTTAATTTTTGTCCTTGACAGGGGAAACGGCGGCGCGAATAATCCAAAACCATTAGGGACGTAAGCGCTTACGTGCGCTTTGGCGTTTCAAGAGTGGAGACCTTCCTAGAATTTCAGTTCCTTGGGGACCTTGCGAGGGAGTCCAATTGCGAGGTGATAACAATGTGCGGAAAACCAGCTAGCTCGACAAGCTTTCGTTTTGGCTTCTTGGTGGCGTTCTGTGCAGGCGTGCTTTCACTGGCCATTTCTACACCGGCCCAGATTGGCAATGCGACCTTGAGCGGGGCAGTCATGGATCCATCTGGCGCTGCTGTGGCCGACGCCGAACTGACGCTGACCAATAAGGCGACAGGATTTGAAATGAAGGTAACGTCCAACGAGAGGGGCGAATATACGTTCCGCAATGTGACTCCCGCCACCTACGATTTAAGGGTTGTCAAAGCGGGGTTCCAGAACTACATGCAGAAAGATATCGTTTTAACGATCAACCAGTCCGGACACACCGACGTCTTGTTGAAGCTTGGTGCCACGACCGAGACCGTCACGGTGGAGGGTGAAAACACTCTCATTAACTACGACAATGGTACGCTGCAAGGAGGAATTGATCCCGAAACAGTCAAGGATCTGCCGCTGATCGTATCGGGCAAGCCGCGGTCTTCGGCAAGCTTCGCCGTACTTCTGCCCGGTGTATCGACTGGCAGCAGCAATGAAGCATTCAACGCCCGCATCAACGGCGGTTTGCAGTCCGGCGACGAAGCGCTTTTGGACGGCGCAACCATGCAGGAAGGCTTTATGAGCCAGAGCGGCATGGTCTCGATCCAGGGCGACTTCCAAATGTCTCCCGACATGGTACAAGAGGTGAAGGTCCTGACCTCGGACTATGCGCCCGAATATGGCTCATCCACATCGGGACAAATCACCATGGTGAGCAAGTCCGGCGGCAACAGTTACCATGGCGCTGCCTTCGAATATGCGCGCAACAAAGCGTTCAATGCGGCGCCCTGGAATGCAACTTGCGGCACACCAGGTTGCGATCGGCGTCCCCCCGACAACGAGCACGACTTCGGTGCAAATATTGGCGGCCCGATTAAAATTCCGTTCCTTTATCACGGGACTTCCAAGCATCATTCATTTTTTTATTTCGACTGGGAATCCTTTCACCAGGCTGGCGGTTCGAACGTTCCCACACTCTCTATCCCTTCGGTGCTGGAGCGAGGCGGGAATTTCACAGACTGGAAGGATAGCAAGGACAATCTAATCCCAATTTACATGCCTGGGAATGCCAGCGCCGCGTGCCGGGCCGCCGCCGGCGTGGGACCGGGGCAGCAATTCCCGGGGAATATCATTCCTTCAGGATGCTTCAGCCCAATTGCCCTGGCTTATATAGCGCAAATACCGCAGCCGACGAATCCACAGCCATTCAACAATTACACACTTTCTAAACCTGTGCCGGATACGCTGGTTTCTAACAGCAACGTGTTCATGACACGCATCGATCACAACTATGGGGACAAGGACCACTTCTATTTCTTCTGGTGGCGCCAGTTCACGGGCTACAACACAGCGACCGAGCTTCCCCCGATCATCTCCACAGAATCGCCTACAAGGCCGCAAAATTCGCCGATTGCGCGCTTTAACTGGGAACACACCTTCTCGAGGACCATGACGAACCATATGACTATTGGATATCTAAACCGCAATGAAGGCTACGGTTCCGAGCCTCAGATCCTGGCTGCCGCCCAAAAGAATACTCTACCGGCAGTCCCCGGGGCGGCAGGCAATAACTCTCTGCCCCAATTTACGTTCACCACTTTCAATCAAATCTCTAACAGTACTGGTCCTCCGGCGGGCAACGTCACGACACGCCCGACTTGGGACCTGAACGACACCGCAAATAAGACGTTCAGGTATCATACGATCACTTTTGGTTTTGATTGGCGAAACATCCAAGGCAACATTCACCAGCACACGAACGAGGCAGGAAGCTATGGCTTCACTGGTTCAGCCACCGCTATACCCAGCCTTAACAGCGGCGCTCCAATTGCAGATTTTCTGCTCGGGGCAGTGACGAGCGGTTCGGTTGACCGACGAATAGTCAGCGCTTGGTATCCTCGCCAGATTTCCTGGGCGCTTCACGTAAACGACTCCTGGAAGGTGACGTCAAAATTCACCGCGAATTTCGGGGTGCGATGGGATTACTTTTCTCCTTCCCGTGAAAAATACAATCACCTTTCCTTTTTCGATGCCAGCGGGATGAATCCGGATGGCATCCCAGGCCGGTTGGCATTCGCGGGAAACGGATCGGTTTGCCAACCTGCTTGTTACGGCGCGGAGTACCCGGAAAAGGCCTGGCACAAGGGCTTTGCGCCACGGCTCAGCGTGGCCTACGCGTATGATCCAAAGACCGTGGTTCGCGCCGGCTACGGCGTCTTCTTTACTCAAGCCTTCTATCCTGGCTGGGGCGGCGGAATCTCGCTTGATGGATACAATCTAAATCAATCCTTCGGCACTCTGAAAGATCCGACGACAAACCAGAACGACCCCACCTTCTATCTGGACAATGGCGTCCCTGCTCCGGCAAAAGCCCCGCCCTTTATCTCGGGAGCCTTTGATAACGGTCACGGTATCCTTTACCGTCCTTTGGACGCCAACCGACGGTCGTACTCCCAGCAATGGAACCTGACCATCGAACGCCAACTTCCACAGAATGTTTTCCTGAGCTTGGCTTATGTAGGAAACAAGGGTTCGCGGCTGCCATCCAACTTGAATCCCGTCAACGTTCTGAATCCGTTCGATTCGAAGATTAAGGCTCTTGAGGCGAATTCAACTCCCATTGACGCCTCTTGCGCTACGGGCAATCCAGCACCGGGAGCCAATTGCACTTACGTGCCTGAGCTAAACGTCCCGTTCACAGCGGATAATCAGACGCTCTTCGGAGTCAAGCCGCCATACCCTGGCTGGATCGCTGAGCTCAATGCTGCCGGCAATTGCTCCCCGACTGTCGGTCAGGCTCTGCTGCCGTTCCCGCAATTCTGCGATTCGCTTCAGGGACTCAACGAGAATCACGGTAGCTCCATCTATCATTCCTTCCAGTTGAAGTTCGAGAAGCGTTACAGCCAGGGCCTTTACATGCTGGTGTCCTACACGAACCAAAAGCTCATAACGGACGCTGCCGACAATACGCAGCGTGCTGCTTCGACATGGAACGGCTCGCAAGGGGTGATCTCGCCGTTTGAAGAGAAGCGCAATCGTTCCCTTGCACCCGATGATGTTCCACAAACACTGTCCGCAGCTTTCGTTTACGAACTGCCTCTCGGGAAGGGCAAGCGCTATCTGCACAGCAACAATGTTCTTGATCGCGCGGTAGGGGGCTGGCAGATCAGCCCTATCATACGCTACTCGCGAGGCACGCCGCTGTGGGTTCGCTCGGGCACGTGCCTGACCGCCTACACGTCACAAGGCTGTTTGCCCGGACGCCTCTCAGGAGCGAAGCCATTCTTGCAGGATCCGAATAATTTCGATCCTGCAAAGGGGCCGCTCCTCAACGTAGCTGCGTTTGAGCCCCTGACTTCGTTCGAGCCTGCCGGGGCGTGTCCGGCTTGCACCGGAGTGTTTGGATACACGGGCACAGGCCCGCGCATTTTTGGCTTCCGAGGACCAAACTACAAGAATGTGGATTTTGCGCTGACCAAGAACACAAAGATCACCGAGCGAGTCAACTTTGTCTTCCGTGCCGAGTTTTATAACGCGTTCAACGTCCATTTATTCGTTGACGACGGTAATTTCAACATAGGTGGGAATAACGCATTCAACACAGACATCAGTTCGCCGAGCTTCGGTGCGTGGACTGGCAACGTCAGCGCGCCGCGAAGGATTCAGTTGGGTGCACGATTTGAATTCTAGCAAACGCCAAGGCTAACACCCCAAACGGGCCGCGCCCCGATGAAGAATCGGGGCGCTGTTTTTTGTGTGATAGTCTCTAAGCGGCTTAATAACCGTGAGCTTGCGGTGAAGGCACTCCTGTTGCTGCCGGTGCCTCGCTGACCCTCTTTAGCTCTTGGAAGCGGTTAATTTCCGCTTTCGAAAGTGGCTCGTTCCCCAACCGGTGATAGATTCTCCCAAGCAGATAATGCGGCTCGGGATAGGCAGGATCCAGGGTGGCGGCCTTGCCGAGAGACTGAACCGCCGCCTCATAATGCCCTTGCATCTCTAATACGCGGCCGAGTTGATAATGCGCTTGCGGAAGCCTGGGATCGTAGCCGACGGCTTCACGCAGATTTTTTTCAGCCTCCGAAAGCCGATTGAGGGAAATGAGGGAAACCGCCAGGTCGAGGTGAGGCCAAGGAGACGGCTTCGGTTGCAGGCGGTTCAACTCGACGGCGCGGTTGTAGCTTTTGACCGCCTCGTCGAACTTACCGAGGTAGTCGTAGCAAAGCCCCAAATTGTCGTAAGCCCGCATCATCTTCGGATCCAGCTCGATGGCCTTTTGCAAGCGGTCGATGGCCGACTCGTAGTTTCGCGCGTCGTAGTCGAGTCGACCGAGCCAATAAAGGTACAGCGGATTCCGCGGTTGGGCAGCAGCGAGCGTCTCCAGTTCCGGCCGAGCCCAATCGCGCCGGTTCAGTTTGACGAAGGCCATTGCCAGTGTGAACCGGCTCCGGTCGTCGAGTGGAGCAATGGCCTCGGCCTTTTTCCACGCAATGGCGGCGTTCAGGTATTGGCTGTCGAGAAAGAAAATACCGGCGGCGGTGACGAGCAACTTGGAGGCGCGGATGGATTTTGAATCGCGCTCCGCTTCGTCGACAAGAATTGTTTCCGCTCGCTTGTAGTCATGCCGATTCAGAGCCGTCTCTAGTTCGCGGAGTTGAACGGTGCCGAGTTGTAAGTCAGTGAGATCACGCGGAGCGTTGGAGGAGGCTGCGTTGTCCTGATGCGAGTCGCGGGTTTGCGCCCGCATCTTGACTGAAAATACAAAGCAGCCACCGAAGACGAGAGTAAGCAAGAGAGGTGGCCTATGCAGCAAACGAGGCGTCTTGAAAGATACGGCGGTCACGGCGATGCAGGGGAAGCGGCCGCTCTTGCGGCTTCGATTTTGGCTTGTGCGTCTAGGGCCGCTTTGCTTTCCGGTACAAGGCTTAGCTCGAGTTCGATGGCGGCCTTAGCCGCATCGAATTTTTTCAGTTCGAGACAGAGCAACGCGATGGCCAAGTGAATCTCTGGCAATTTCGGATCGAACTTTGCGGCACGTTGAAAAGCTGCAAGGGCCTGGTCATATTTTCCCTGAAACGTATATTCCTGTCCCAGCGCCTGCTGCAATCGCGCCGAATGCGGGTTGTTCTGGGAAATTTGTTGATACGACCAGCCAGAGACCTTCGTCCAAGCCCTGCCGAGTTGATAAGAGTATTCTGGCTCTTGAGGAGCCAATTCGACGAGTTTCTGAAGTTGCTGGACCGCGGCTATCCAGTTCTCGGAAGCTTCATAGGCTTTCGCCAGTTGAAACCGGGCCTGCGGTTCCTTGGGCATCAGCGTGACCGCGCGCCGAAGTTCACCTAGAGCCTCCTCATGCCTTTTGAGTGCTAGCAGACTGGAACCGAGAAGCAGGTGCGACGGGCCAAAGTCGGGCTGAAGGGCCAGAGCCTCGCGAAATCGCGCGACGGCTTCAACGTGCTTGCCTCGCTGCTGCGCAATGACACCCAGGTTGTGATAGACGAGCGGATGCTTGATCCCTTTACGAAGGGCACTGGAGAAGACTTCTTCTGCCGTGTTGAGGTCGCCGGATTTCAGCGCTTGTACGCCGGGAGTGACCAACGATTCGAATTCGGGCGGCGGGCTTTGTTGTGCGAAAGAATGGCTCGGCGCACAGAAAATCAGCATAACAAGAAATGTAGGGAGCGCGAATCCCAGACATGCAGATGGCATCTGCTTGAGCCTGATCTTTGACATGTTGATTCTTACAAAGGCGCCCCAGTGAGAAGTGTACGCTTTCACGGAACTCGAAGTTCTGAGTTCACAGAGACCTTGGATAAGAACGGAGATAGTATAAAACAGTTGGCAGAAGGACCGCACAGTGTAATGTGGCAACGCCTACGCAGAATAGTCTCGTTGGCTCGCGACATCGCGGGTCGGCGGAAGCACTCGCGGTGGTTTCTAGCGCGATGTCGCTGGCTTCCACCTGTGGCCATCACTATTTTTCTTTGCAGTGTCGGCTCAGGTTTTGCCCATCCCCAGCAAAATCAAGCGAGCGGAAGAGCGCAGATAATCCTGCGAATCCAACAATTGATCCAGGAGCACGATCTGCCGGAGGCGCGCCGCCAGCTCCTAGAAGCCGCCAAACAGTATCCTTCGGATGAAGGATTCGACAATCTTCTTGGAATCGTTGAAGCACAGCAGGGCAATTACTCCGCAGCGGAAAAGAGCTTTAGCCAGGCGGTTGCGAAGGCCCCGAAATTCACAGGCGCTTATTTGAATCTGGGACGGCTGTATCAAGAAAACGCAGCCGCCGATCAGCAGGCGCTACGCAAGGCACTCGACGTTTACAGGCGGGTGCTTGGCTATGAGCCCATGAACCAGGAAGCGAATTACCAGAGCGCCGCGCTACTCCTGCTACAGGGTGAATACAAGAAATCGCTCGATCACCTTTCGCGTCTGTCCTCGGAAAACCAAAACAGCGCTCAGACCTTGTCCATATTCTGCGCCGACTACGCGGGGCTCGGGAACCGCCAGGCCACCGATGACACGGCCAGAAAGCTCCTAGCCGCATCGGACTTTTCCGAAGCGGATGCCCAGCAAGCCTTCCTGGGATTGACTCCTGGCAAGTGGGAGGACCTGATTGTCACCCTGCTGGAAGGTCTGCAAAAGCGCCAGCCATTGTCGCCGCCGCTCTTGCAAACACTCGGCTTAGCCTATGAACGGACCAACCGGCTCGCACCGGCGCGGGCCGCGCTGGAAAAATCCTTTGAGCAAGGAAAATCCTCGGTTGGCGTGCTAGTCGAGCTGACGCGCATCGCGCGCCTCCAGAAAGACTATCAGGCCGCGCTCGGCTACCTGGGACATGCACGTGAACTTGAGCCTGAGAATGCCACCCTGCATTATTATTTCGGCGTGATTTGCCTGGACATGAACCTTATTGCGGAAGCGCGGAATTCGTTTGAAAAAGCCGTCAAACTCCAGCCGGAAAATCCCGAGTACAACTATGCCATGGGAGCAGCGTCTTCTTTTCGCCATGACCCGGCGGAAGCGGTTCCGTACTTTGAGAAGTTCCTAAAATTGAAGCCTCAGGATCCGCGGGGCAAGCTCGCTATGGGGGCCGCTCTTTTCCGGGCCAAAGATTACGACGCCGCCATTCCCTGGCTAAAGGAGTCCGCGGCAATTCCCGAAACTGCGACGAAAGCCCATTACTACGAAGGCGCGATTGCGCTGGAGGAGGGGCGGCTCCAAGAAGGCTTTGCGGAGTTGCAGGAGGCACTGAAGGGGCACGCGGATTACGTGGACGCGCTTGCCGAGCTGGGCCGATACTACCTGATGCGAAAAGACTACCAGCATGCGGAGAATCAGCTTCAGCGTGTATTGAAGATCCAACCGGACCACTATACGGCGAATTTTTATCTTCTGATGCTTTATACCCGCACCAAAGACCCGAGGCAAGAAGCTCAGGCTAAGCGCTTCGATGGGCTGAAAAACCGGCTTGCGGAAAAGACCCAGGAATTTATGCGTATCGTGAACGTCCGCCCCGTCGAAATCCCATGAAGGTGCATGGCTGCATTTACAGTCCCAGTGCGACTAAGCCCAGGCTTGTGTTTCTTTGGTTGTTGACGTCGTTGATCATGGTTCCAGTTCGCTCGCATGGGCAGAGACAGTCCCCGGCGTTGACGGAAGCCACGCGGGCTTTTTATAGCGGCAACTACGAATTGGCCGTTCAACTAGCAGAGAAACATCTGCGCAAATATCCCAGATATGTGCCCCTGCGAGTGGTTCTCGCTCGGGCTGAGCTTGCCCAGGGCAAACTGCAAGAAGCGTTTGACGAGTTGCAAAAAGCCCTGGCGGTGGAGCCGAAAAACATCGATGCTCTCTATTATCTGTCGCTTGTTTCAAGGGAGCTTTCGCAAAAAGAATATCAGCGGCTGTTTTCCATGGCTCCTGAGTCCGCGCGCATGCACCAGCTTCTTGCAGAGGCCGCCCAGGCCGCTGAAAACACCTCGGAAGCGGAACAGGAATTCCAGAAAGCCCTAGAGGCGAACCCGCGTTCGGCGGAGGTCGCGACGGAACTGGCCGACCTGAAGCGCTCACAGTCCAAATTTGATGAAGCCATTGCTTTCTACATGCAGGCCGAAAAAAGCGGACCGCTGACTTATGACGTCGCTTACGGATTGGGTGCCTGCTACACATACAAGCAAGAGTATCCCCAAGCGATTGAATGGCTGCGAAAGGCTGTGACATTGGCTCCCGACTCTACCGCAGGCCGGTTTGCTCTCGGCAACGCACTGTTTCAAGACGGACAGATTGAAGCGGCAATCCCGGATTTGAAAGAAGCGTTGCGGCTCGAGCCGCGGATGAAACAGGCGTATTTCCTGCTTGGCCGGGCGTATTCAAAGCTCGGGCGTCAGGAAGAAGCAAGAGCGGCCATCAAAAAGTTGGACGAACTCAACCGTTCGGAAGTGCCGGAGCAAGAAAAGAGGCCCGGCACCGACGTTGCTCCAAAGCCCGAGCAGCAGAGATAGAACTCGCAGAAGAATCGTTCAGTCTGATACTCCCGGATCCTGACTATTTGGAAACCTTCAGTAGCACAGCGCCATGCGTCGGCACCTCTGTCGTGTACGAGTCCTGCGCCTTGCCCAGATCCTTGTGATCCAAGAGGTCGCGGAGCTTGACTGAAGAAGGCGCGCCGATAGCTTTGAAATCCAGCGTCATTTTTATGGGGGACTCGCTGCGATTGAAAAGTCCCGCGGCCTGGCTGCCGTCGGCCAACGGCTTGGCCCAGATCTCCAGCGGCCCTTCTTGCCAAATGCGATGCCCTTGTACGCCTTTCGCATCCTGATCGACGGCAATCACTTCGGAATTCGTGAGGAGGTCTTTCGTTTCCCCGGACATGGACCGAAGATCGTTGCCTGCCAGCAGCGGGGCAGCCAGAATCGCCCACAACGCCATGTGCGTTCTGTATTCGTCGCGGTTCATTTTGCCGTTGCCTATTTCCAGCATGTCCGGATCGTTCCAATGTCCCGGACCGGCGAATTTCTCCAGCCCGTTTTGGGAAAATCCAATTACAGACATGCGATCATAGTCGTCGCTTATGTCTCCCGTTGTCCTCCACAAGTTGCCGGTCTTCGGCCCCCATCGCCACGGCGCTTTCACGCCCCAGTTGCAAATGCTAAACACGATGGGGCGGCCAGATTGCGCCAGGGCGTCGCGGAATTTCGCGTATTGAACCTCCGGATCTAGCCCCTCTGCGTTGCACCAATCAATCTTCACGTAATCAATTTCCCAGGAAGCGTACGTTTTGGCGTCTTGGACCTCGTGGCTCAGGCTGCCCGGCCGCTTTTCGCAAGTGCCCGTGCCCGCATCGGTATAAAGCCCAAGTTTTAAGCCTTTGCCGTGCACATAGTCTGCAAGCGCCCTGAGGCCGGACGGAAATCTTTGTGTGTCGGCGACAATAGTTCCCTGCGCATCACGACTCACCTGCCAGCAATCGTCGATATTCACATACTCGTAGCCGGCCGCCTTCATCCCGTTGCTGACCATGGCGTCCGCCATCTCACGAATGAGTTTCTCGCTCACGTTGCAGCCAAACTTGTTCCAGCTGTTCCATCCCATAGGGGGAGTCAGGGCTAGGGAACCGGAGGCTTGAGCGTAAACAGGCGGAGTCTCCAAGCCGACGGCCGTCCAAACAAGAGACGTGGATAATAGAATAAAAAGGGAAGAGCGCCGTGAAGAGGGCATGTCATTTCCTCGACAAAAAGCCAGCCGTAACCGCTTACGTAGAGCCTAGCACGACTTGCAAAAAGGTGCGATGCTATTCCACCGCGTTGCAATGAGCTTGTGGACGAACGAGGTGACCCACAGCCTCAAGAAATTTCGGAATCGCGGGCTTCCGGAAATTTTCAGTCACGAATTCTCTGAGCATTGTGCAACCCAAGTGACCAGGCATGCGAAGGAACACTCTCTACGGGGGCTATCTGCTGGCCGTTGCTGTTTCGGCCTGGTTTTGGCAATACGCTGCCTCTCAACAGCCCGACGAACGTAAGCCGCAAATGCCCCGGCCGACGGGCGTGGCCACTGGCGCCCCCCACGCCCCAGTGAAGGATGCGATGTCCCGACCTATCACGGCCGGGGGGTTTGTTGACGGTGCGCCAATCGTATTCGCTGACATCACGAAACAAGCGGGCCTCGACAAGTTCCACCACCGCTCTGGATCTCCGGAAAAGGCGACCATCCTCGAGACCCCCGGGTCCGGCGTGGCCCTGCTCGATTATGACAACGATGGCTGGCTGGACATTTATCTACTCAACGGCTCCACGTTCGCTGCCATGAAAGGGAAGGAGTCCGCTCCGAGTGCCATGCTCCTGCACAACAATCATGACGGCACTTTCACCGACGTAACCGCAAAAGCCGGCGTGGCCAACGGGCGTTGGGGCTTTGGTGTGGCGGTGGGCGATTATGATAATGATGGCTGGCCAGACATCTATGTCGCCAACTACGGCAAGAATCGTCTTTATCACAACAATCGCGATGGCACGTTCACTGATGTGGCGGAGAAGGCCGGTGTCACGCTTGGAGGATGGTCCGCGGGACCTACCTGGGGTGACTATGACCGCGATGGCCTCCCTGACCTATTCGTGCCTGGCTATGTGAAGTTTGATGCGGATCATCCGCCTGTTTTGGGCCAGCCCGGCCTCTCTCTGAGTTCCTGTCAATTCCGCGGCGTAACGGTCATGTGCGGACCACGCGGTTTGCCCGGCGAGAGCGATCATCTGTTTCACAACAACGGCGATGGTACGTTCACGGATGTCAGCCAAAGGGCGGGCGTTGCCGACCCACAGCATTATTACGGCCTCGCCTCCGTGTTTGTGGATGCGGATGATGATGGCTGGGTGGATTTGGCCGTAGCCAACGATTCCGTGCCTCGCTATCTCTACCGCAATCTTCACGACGGCACTTTCGAGGACGTAAGTTATCTGTCGGGTTTCGCCTTGACAAACGAAGGACTGGCGCAGGCATCCATGGGAATCGCCGTCGGAGATTACAACCGCGACGGCAGGGTGGATTTCTTTATCACGACATTCTCGGACGACTATAAAACACTCTTCCGAAATGATGGCGGCAATAACTTTTCTGACGTCACGTATCGGGCCGGGCTCGGCGGTCCCACGATCCCTTTCCTTGGATGGGGCACTGGGTTTCTAGACTTTGACAACGACGGTTTGCTGGACATTTTTGTCGCGAATGGCCATGTTTACCCATCAGTGGACCAGAGAGACTGGGGGACAACGTGGGCGCAGCGGCCGCAGTTGTTTCGCAATCTGGATGGAAGCAAGTTTGAGGAGGTTCCGCCGGCAACCGGAAGCGGCTTAGCAGACGTGATTCCTGCGCGGGGCGCCGCGTTTGGCGACATCTTCAATGATGGACATATCGACGTTGTGCTGAACAACATGGATTCCGCTCCTGTGCTGCTGCGCAACGTGGTCAAGAACAATAACCATTGGCTTGCCTTCAAACTGGTAGGAGGACCGAAAAGTCCACGGGATGCCGTCGGTGCCAAGATCTTTGTTACAACAGGGGGAGCGCGCCAGCGAGGCGACGTCATCAGCGGTGGTAGCTACGGATCGAACTCGGACCAGCGTCTTCATTTCGGATTGGGAATGGCCACGAAAGTGGATAAGGTTGACGTTTTCTGGCCCAGCGGAAAGAAAGAAGAGATCATTGTTCCCGGCGTTGATCGAATTCTGACAGTAGTGGAGGGACAGGGCGTCGTTGAGAAATAGTGATAGACAACTGAGTAGTGTTCCCACCCGAGTTCGATTCGCGGAATGCTTCTTTTCGGCGCGCATCGATCCCTTATTGTTTAGCCTTCGGTGCTCCCTCTGTTTCTTTTTCTTGGTCTCCTTTTCCATTGCCCAGTCCCAGAAGCCTGCTTCTTTTTCCAGTTTTCTTCCTCGCCAGGAAATACCTGGTGAAAAATTCGTAGGGCCGGGAGCCTGCGCCGCCTGTCATCCACAGAAGAGCAATTTGCAGACGCACACGGCTATGGCCCACGCGCTCAGGCCCGCAAGAGAAAGTGAAATATTGCAGTTGCACCCTCGGATGGGTTTTCGAGCAGGGCCCTACGACTACGAAATCGTAAGCGATGGCGAACAGAGCCTCTATCGGGTCACAGACGGAAAAGAAACAATTACTGAAGAGATTCTGTACGCGTTCGGGAAAGGGCACGACGGACAAACCTACATCTACCGCCGTAATGGCATACTCTACGAGGCCCGCATAAGCTATTACACGGCAATTGACAAGGTGGACTGGACAATCGGCGAGAAGTCGGCGTCAGACTACACACGTTCGTCGAGCACAACCTGAGAAGTTTCGGATCACACATCCCTTTCATCCGCTCTCTGGTTGCGAGTTCGAAGCTCTGTCATGCAAAGAATACAGTG
>Ga0126378_10002182_pt1 | contig 14445 bp, 14 predicted proteins | sample PanSoiMetPlot_23_FD_92587 | JGI IMG/M metagenome (GOLD analysis project Ga0126378, IMG submission 92587) | Tropical forest soil microbial communities from Panama - MetaG Plot_23 | ecosystem: Environmental > Terrestrial > Soil > Tropical forest > Bulk soil | place: Panama | collected 2016-02-17 | reverse complement strand
GAGAGTTTTGATGGCAGGCCGGGGCGCGGCGTACCGGAGTTGACTGACGGCTTGCTTCCTTACCGCTGGGGTTTTGGCGTGGACGAGAACTGCCCCACGAAGGTGGACCTTCGCGAGACGGTTCAGTTTCTTGCACTGCTCCCACGACTCGGAATTCGGCTGGTGAACCTTACGGGCGGAAGTCCTTACTACAATCCGCATATTCAACGGCCTGCGCTATATCCTCCGTCCGACGGATATCTGCCACCGGAAGATCCGCTCGTGGGCGTCGCCCGACACATGAAAATGACTCGAGAATTGAAACAGCAATTTCCTGACTTGCTCTTCTTAGGTTCAGCGTACACGTACTTGCAGGAATTCTTGCCGGCTGTAGCACAGGCTGCGGTGCGCGAGGGATGGGTTGACATTGTGGGCCTCGGGCGCATGGTGCTGACGTACCCGGAGATTTTGTGGGACGCAACCGAAGGCACATCGCTTCAGAGAAAGCGCATCTGTCGAACGTTCAGCGATTGTACGACCGCACCACGTAACGGACTGCCGTCTGGCTGTTATCCACTGGACAGCAGTTACAAAGACTCGCCCCTGGCAGAAAAACTGGATATCGCCAAAGGATCAAGTAGGAGAAAGCCAACGAGAGTTTAGAGACTCAAATAAACCGTCCCCGCACAGATGCAGACCACCATTGAGATGTTTTCGGATCGCAGGAAGCTTCGCCGCAGGGTGAACGGAATCGCGGCCGCGTTGTTGCCCTTCAACGCGGATGGAACGGTCGCAGTCGAGGCGTTTCAACAGCACCTGCGTCGAACGCATCAAGCCGGGCTCATGAATGCGGTCAACATGGATACCGGTTACGTCAACTTGCTGACTGAGGCGCAGAAAAAAGATGTTCTGCAGTGGACGCGAGAGGCGCTTGGGGAGGGTGTTCCATTCGTGGCGGGAGCATACATCGAGGGACAGAGCGGTGATCTTGTCACTCTCTATCGTCTCCAGATGGACTCCATCAAGCAGCTGGGAGGAACTCCGATTTTGTTCCAGACGGCCCGACTGCAGGGAGGAACTCCCACGGAAAAAGCCCAGGCTTATCGATGGATTTGCGAAGGATTCGGCGAAGTCCTTGCATTCGAGCTGAGCCCCAGATTTGCAGGAAATGGCGAGATCTTCGATGAGGAGACTTTCTTACGTCTGATGGATATCCCTGCGATCAAAGGCCTAAAACATTCTTCGCTGGACCGCTCGATTGAGTTTAAACGTCTTACGCTGCGCGACAAGCACCGCTCCGAATTTTCAATTTACACCGGCAACGATCTTGGAATCGACATGATCGAGTACGGCTCAGATTACTTATTGGGTCTGGCGACCTTCGCTCCAGAGAGATTTGCGGAGAGAGACAGGCTTTGGGAACAAGACGATGCCACCTACTACCAGATCTCGGATGCACTTCAGCATTTGGGAAACCTGTCGTTTCGAGATCCGCTACCCGCATACAAGCACTCTGCCGCCACGTTTTTGTTTATGACCGGGAGAATCCCGACGCCGTCCGCACATCCTAAGAGCGCGACGCGGCCGGTTTGGGAAATCGAAATTCTGAGGGATTGCGCCGCACGGTTGGGATTGCCCATCGTGAACACCGAATGTCCCGAGTGCGATCGCGGCGCCTAGTAGCCCTTAACCTTGACCACGAAGTAGTTGAATTCCGGTGCGCCATTCAACAGAATCTGATGCGGTATGCGCGGAGGAATCCGGACAATGTCGCCTGCTGCAAGAGGACGGCGTACGCCTCCCACAATCGCGCCATTCCTCTTTTCGTGCGGGCCGACGGTCTCGGCATTGACCATTTGTCCACCCAACACCAAAGTTGCGGTACCGGATTGCACGAAGAACACGTCGGCCTGCGTCTCGTGCCACTCGACCTGCCCGTCTCCGGCACGATGCACCAGCAGAAAGCTGTCGTTTCCGTAATCTGCCAATTGGCGAACCGCGAAACGATGAGGGTCTTTCGGTGCTTCCTGCCCCAAATCAGTCAGAACGGGCGAAAGACTTTTCAAACTCCACAGTTCGAAACCGGGCGGGGTACCTTCTTGCGCAGGTAGCGCCAGGGCGCAAATCAAAGCGCAGACACAAGTCAAGGTGCGTCTGTTTTTGGCGGTAACCCAGGCAGAGCAACGGCCTTTGAGTACGTTTCGGAATAGTCGTGTCATTGGTCAACCTGATCACACGATTTGCTAAACGAGGCCACCCTTTCTTAGCAAGAACACACGTCCGCCGCTCGCTTTGGTAAAGTAGGCGTGGCACTGCAGAAGATAGGGGCGGGGTGCTGGCGTGTCAATCAGGAAATGCTAAAGCCATCTTTCAGGCACACTGAAAGACGATCGCGTTTCGAAACGCTCGCGAGAAGGCGATGCCGCGTCCGACATCAGAAGTAGGGGAACCGGGCCATGGATATTCATCAACTTCAGTTGTTTCTAGCGGTCATGGAATCACCGAGCATGACTCGTGCGGCGGAAAGGGTATGCCTCTCGCCTGGCGCTGTGAGCCTCCAACTGCACAATCTTGCCGATGAACTGCACACGCAACTGTTTGTCCGAAACGGTAAAAAGTTGAGCCCCACACCAGCGGCCCTGCGCCTGGCCGAGCACGCGCGAAATCTCGTCCGGCTCACCAGTCAGATCAAGCAGGAATTTGAAACCGACGTGAACACGGACACTCGGCCCTTCCATTTTTCGACAGGTGTTACCACCCTCATCTACCAGCTCGGCAAGCCGCTTCGGCAGCTTCGCCAGCAGTATCCAAAAGCGGAGATTCGCGTCACGGTGAATCCGACCGAAGAGACCATCGAAGGATTACACAACAGACGCTTCGACCTGGGGCTCGTCACCCTTCCGGTTTCAGAGGAGGGTTGAAGATCATACCGTTGTTCGAAGAGGAGTTGCTCGTTCTTCGTCATACAAGCAAGAAGACCCGTGGTCGCCACATTGGCCTATTGCATCCGGAGGATCTGGCAAGTGTGCCATTTCTTCTCTATCCGCGTCGCAGCAATCTCCGGCAGATCATCGATCGAAGTTTCCAGCAGATGGGAATAACGCCGCGAGTGGTGATGGAAGCCGATGATACGGAAGCGATCAAACGGCTCGTAGAGTCCGGTTTTGGTTACTCCGTCCTGCCTGAGCACGCGCTACGGCAACGCGCGGGAGCATTCTTCCAGACCTTCCGGGTCCAGGGATATCGCATCAGCCGTATGCTGGGTCTCGCCATGGTGCACACGGATTACCCGCGAAAACTGACAGAGTCTATTGCCAACTCTCTCCAGCAGATGCTCAAGGTGTAGCCAGTTAGTTCTTGGCTACACTTTACCGTCCCATCCTAGGATGTTCAGGTACGTGAAGCCATCTGGTCGCATCATCGCTGCTCGGCGTTCAAGAACAAATTTCATTCAGTGATGCTGAATTCTATTTTCAGTTTTTATGGTTTGACACGCTTACGCTCGATTTCTATTCTCCTCGCTTGTTGCGAACTAGTTAGTGATCATCGGATCTTCACTGGTTCTTGACGGAGGTGCTCCGTTTGTCCGATCTGAAGGCCTGACACGCTGCTTTCCTCGCAAGACAACGCCGATGTAGGTGCACACTTAGCAGTAGCTACCTTTGAATTGCAAAATGGTCTCCGTATTTTTTCGGGAGAGTGTCGATGAAGAAAGAAGACAGCAGCGCTCTTGAGAAAATGATTTTTCGAAATACTCGCGGCCACATTGGGCGGCAGGTAGCAGTAAGTCCAGAGAACAGTTCGACGCGCCATTTGTGCTATGGCAGGATTATCTTGAATCAGTCTCACGCAAGGGAGTCGTTCTCAAACGGTGACCGAGAGACTGGTCTTGTTTGCCTCGATGGCGAGGCCGTTCTAAAGGTAGACTCACAAAAGATTGCGCTGGGCCGCTTGGACGCTGTCTACATTCTCCGAGATTCACAAGTAGAGGTCGAGACAAAGTCGACTGTGGATCTGGCAGAGTTCTCCGCCGACGTGAGTGGAAAATATCCGCTCCAGATTGTTCGCTACTCCGATGTCGAGAAAAATCCAGGTTTGAATTTCAACACAGGCGGACCCGGAGCCCGTCGTCATCTGAACATGTTGCTTGCCAAAAATGTTCAGGCCGGGAGGCTGGTCGCAGGCTTTACAGACTCAGAACCCGGCTATTGGACAAGTTGGCCTCCTCACGAACACGCTGACATGCTGGAAGAGATTTACGTGTTCTTCAACATGCCGGAACCTGCGTTTGGCATTCAGATGGTGTATAACAACACCGATTATCCTGAGTTGATTACAGTCGTTCGCGATGGCGATGCTGTTCTCATGCCCAGTGGTTTTCATCCGAACGTTTCGGTTCCGGGTCATCGCATATCATTCCTGTGGGCAATGGCGGCCCATCGTGAGGTTGAAGATCGCCAGTTCGGAGTGGTCAACGTGCAGCGAGGATTCGAGCAAGGGGGCTCTGGACTTGAGGCCGGACGAAAATAGCGACCAAAGGCTTCCCCGGTTAGGCCGAGTAGCGTGAATTCAGACTCCCGGATCTCTACTTCCACCGTTGAAAAACTGCAGGACGTCACCACGCGGATCGGGCATTTTCGCTGGGTGATATGCGCTCTCCTCTTGTTCGGCGTAACAAAGAACTACATGGACCGGCAAGTGCTGGGAGTACTCAAGACCACTCTGCAGCATGATTTGGGCTGGAACGAAATCGACTACAGCAATCTGGTTTTTGCGTTCCAGGCTGCATACGCAGTGGGAATGCTGGTAGTTGGGCGCCTAGTCGATCGTCTCGGAACACGTTTGGGGTACGCATTCGCGATGGTCTTTTGGAGCCTCGCGTCGATGGCACACGCCATCGGAGTCTCTTTCTTCAGTTTTGTTGTAGCCCGTGCAGCGCTCGGTTTCGGCGAAGCAGGTGTTTTTCCAGCAAGCATAAAGACCGTTGCCGAGTGGTTCCCACGCAGAGAGCGGGCGTTGGCGACCGGAATTTTCAACGCAGGAACCAACATCGGCGCGATCCTGACGCCTTTGATTGTGCCCTGGATTACCGTGACATGGGGTTGGAGGGCCGCCTTTATTTTGACTGGTGCGCTCGGTTTTGTATGGCTGATTTTCTGGCTGATGCTCTACCGGCCCCCAGAATTGCATCCGCGAGTCTCGAAGGCGGAGTTGGATTACATTGCGAGCGACCGTCCTGCGAAAATGTCGCAGATCGAATGGAAGAAGCTCATTCCGCATCGTGAAACCTGGGCTTTTGCCGCAGGCAAGTTCACGATCGATCCAATTTGGTGGTTCCTGCTCTTCTGGATTCCGGATTTCCTCCAACGGACGCATGGACTAAAGCTGATGCAGATCGGCCTGCCTATTATGGTGATTTATCTTCTGGCAGACGTCGGCAGTATCGCCGGCGGTTGGCTATCTTCCTCCATGATCCAACGCGGGAAAAGCGTTAACTTGTCACGGAAGTTTGCGATGCTCTTCTGTGCAATCTTTGCGATTCCTATTTTGTTTGCGTACCGTGTTGAGGGCTTGTGGTCCGCGGTATTTCTGATTGGACTTACGGCGGCTGCGCACCAGGGATTTTCTGCCAACCTTTTTACGTTGACGTCGGACCTTTTCCCAGCTCAGGCCGTTGGGTCCGTCACGGGGATTGGCGGAATGGCCGGCGCGGTCGGCGGGATGCTGATGGCGAAGATCGTTGGCTATATTCTGCAGTGGACAGGCAGTTACCGCATTCCGTTTCTCATCGCTGCATCTGCTTATCTTATCGCTCTTGCATTGATTCAGATTCTTTCACCGAAGCTCGATCCTGCTAACGTAAGCTGATTTCGACAATGATCCTGGAATCATTCCGCTTAGATGGCAAGAATGCAGTTGTGACGGGTTCTACCCGCGGCCTCGGCGCCGCTATCGCTGTCGCACTCGCAGAAGCGGGCGCAAATGTTGGTATTCATGGGCGATCTCCCGGTGCAAGCGAATCCTGTGCGAAGATTCGCCAATTGGGGAAGAAGTCGTTTTACTTCGGGGCAGATCTCGCCGACCATCACACTTGTTCTGATCTGATGCGTAAAACCATCGATGAGTTCGGATCGATCGATATTCTTGTAAACAACGCTGGCATGATCCGCCGGGCCCCGGCTGTTGATTATTCTCTGACTGACTGGAATGAGTTAATAGCTGTTCACCTTACTGCGGTTTTCCGACTCTCTCAACTTGCGGCTCAGCACATGATGCAGCAGGGCTCGGGCGGTAAGATTCTGAATATTGCCTCGTTGCTCTCCTTCCAAGGCGGAATTCTCGTTCCTGCCTATGCTGCTGCGAAGGGCGGAGTGGCGGTGCTTACAAAGTCGTTGGCGAACGAATGGGCGTCCAAGGGAATCAACGTGAATGCAATCGCGCCAGGGTACATGGTGACTGACAATACCAGCGCGCTGCGAAACGACCCTGTGCGGAGCCGCCAGATCTTAGATCGAATTCCCGCTGGCCACTGGGGAAAGCCGGCTGACCTTGCTGGAGCGGCTGTTTTTTTATGTTCTTCAGCGGGCGACTACGTGCACGGTCATGTGCTTGTTGTCGATGGCGGATGGCTTGCTCGGTAGCCAGAAGGGTGTTCCTCCCGGAGGGAATGCTTATCGCGTCGAAGATTGTCGCTGACTGAGCGATAACAATTAGTTTCTCAGATTCTTGGGTTTCCGATACGCTCATCACTGGCGGCGTATATCTTTTCGACTAATGAGATGCTCCTAAGTCCTTCGACGCCGTCACACATCGGTTTAGAATCTGCTGCAATTGCTTGGATAAAATCTTCGATAATGACTTTGTGAGGTGAATAGTCACTCACAATGGGTGAGGAGATATTCTCCATGTCGCCCGACCGCGAAGCCGCCCCGACGTCGGGTGGTGCATTCTTCAAATCGACGACCACGATCTGATCTTGTTCCAGAATGATTGTTCCTTCGGTTCCGGTGATTTCAAGACGCCTCGGGTAACCTGGAAATGCCGATGTGGTAGCTACCAACGACCCTATTGCGCCGTTGGCGAAGTGCATGATCGCAACAACGGTGTCTTCCCCCTCGATTTTGTGCAGTGTAGTCGAAACGGAAGACTGCACTTTCGTGACATCTCCGAACAACCACAAGAGTAAATCGATCGTGTGAATCGCTTGATTCACCAGAGCCCCACCGCCGTCCAGCGCAAGTGTTCCGCGCCACTTCGAGTGCGCATAGTACTCCGGAGGACGGTACCACTTCACTTTCGCATCGATGAGAACCAGTTTTCCCAAAACACCGCGATCGATCCATTGCTTGAGTTTGCGAATCTCGGGCTTGCCACGGTCCTGAAAAATTACTCCCAGCTTCACTCCTGATTGTTTTACCGCCGCGACGAGTTCACCGGCGCGATGAGAGGAGATGTCAATAGGCTTCTCGGTTAGTACGTGGAGACCCTGCGTTGCGGCAGCGATGCCGTGTGTCGCATGAAGGCCTGAGGGACTGCCGATCGCTACCATGTCCATTGGGCGATGGCTCAGAAAGTCATCAAAGTTTCCGTAAGCCTTGGCTCCAAACTCCGAGGAAAGCTTGCGCACCTTGTCGGAGTTCGTTCCGTAAATGGCGGAAATATCCGTACCCGAAATTGCCTTTGCGGCGCGCGCATGGGTCTCACTGATATTCCCTCCACCAATGAGTCCGATGTAAACGATCTTTGCAGAGGTCACTAATAGTCTCGCGATTGAGAGGTTGTACTTATACGTGATCGCCGCGAATATATCATGCGAGAGTTAAAACTCTAGGCGGCACCATCACTGTTGAGCGGCACTGAATAATCAGTTTAAGATTTCTATGTTGACGTCGATACTCCCGGTCATCCAGTCTCATGAATCGAGATCGTACGGCAAATAAGAATGGAATCGGGAACCAGTATTCTACTGGCTACTTGGAGAGCGATAGTCGCCAACCGTAATGACGAGAGAGGAGCTTCGTAGCAGACTTCCCGGTGTAATCGCTTTTCCTACAACCCCATTCCGTGCGGACCTGAGTCTGAATCTTCAGGGCCTACGTCAAAATCTCCGGGTGCTCATTCAACATCCAATCGCCGCAATTGTTGCCGCGGGAGGCACTGGAGAGATGTATTCACTTACTCCCTCCGAACATTGTGAGGTCGTAAAAGCCGTCGTGGAAGAAACAGATGGCCAGGTACCCGTCATCAGTGGCACCGGCTTCAACCGACAAATTGGAATCGCACTTGCGCAGCAAGCAGCCAATGTCGGAGTCGATGCGAGCTTGGCGCTTCCACCATACTATCCCAATTCCGATGACAGAGGTCTGACCGAATACTATGCCGCGATTGGTGCAGCAACGCCTTTGCCATGGTTCGTCTATAGCCGCGATTGGGTTAACCCCGCGCCCGCATGGGTAGAAGAACTCGCAGTTCGCGTGCCGACACTTTTTGGATGGAAGGACGGACAGGGCGACATTCGGCGCTATCAGCAGATTATCAGTCGGGTCGGGGATCGTCTGTATTGGATCGGCGGTGTAGGGGACGATTGCGTTCCGGGCTACTACAGCATTGGAATCCGGACCTACACATCCAGTATTGCCACGGTGGCGCCCAAGCTCTCGCTCATGCTTCACGACGCCGCATCTGTCGGAGATGCCGCCTGTTTGGGTCACTTGATGCGCGACTACGTCCTTCCGCTGTACAGTCTTCGTGCCCGGCGCAAAGGCTATGAGGTTTCAGTGATGAAAGAAATGATGAACCAACTTGGGATGGCGGCCGGCCCGGTTCGACCGCCCCTTCCTGAGCTCACGCCGCAGGACAAGGCAGACGTCCGGCTTTTGCTGGAAAAATGGCAACCGATCTTGTCGTGATCAAAAGTGAGACGGTGGGCTTCAAATTGTCCTAGACCAACGGGACCGTAATTCAGAGTGAAGGAAGGACCAAGAATGCATGGCGGAGATCGTGCGCGGCGAGAATTTCTTAGGCTGACGAGTGCTGGTGTCGTAGGGGTCGCTGCTGGGCGCGTCGCTCTTCCCGTGAGTGCGGCGGCGGCTCCAGCGGCAGGAAGAATACTCTACGACGTGAGAGACTTCGGCGCGGTGGGCGACGGACAGAGCCTCGATACTCCCGCCATCAACAAGTGTATCGATGCGGCGGCTGCGGCCGGTGGCGCTGTTGTGATTTTTTCGCCTGGCAGTTATCTCTGCTACTCGATACATCTGAAAAGCAACGTCGATTTACACGTTGCTCGCGGCGCAACCATTCTCGCAGCCGACGCTCCGACTGGGGGAGGTACGACCGGCTACGATTCGCCGGAGCCGAATCAGTGGGACAAATATCAAGATTTCGGTCACAGTCATTGGCACAACAGCCTGATGTGGGGAGAAGACATTTCAAATTTCTCAATCACCGGCCCCGGCTTGATCTGGGGAAAAGGGCTTGACCGCGGTAGCGGCGATAAGGCATTGCCTGCTGGCGTGGGGAACAAAGCCATCAGTTTAAAGAATTGCCACAATGTTCTCCTGCGTGACTTCTCGATTCTTCACGGAGGTCACTTCGGAATTCTCGCCACAGGCGTTGACAACTTCACAATCGACAACTTGATGATCGATACGAATCGCGATGCTATCGATATCGACTGTTGCCGGAACGTGCGCGTCTCCAACTGCAGTGTCAATTCACCATGGGATGACGGCATCTGTTTGAAGAGTTCCTTCGGCCTCGGTTACGCACGATCCACGGATCATGTCACGATCACGAACTGTTACGTGACTGGCGGCTATGAAGAGGGCTCGCTGCTCGACGACACATACAAACCAATCAGTCCGGAAAAGGCGCCACGCAACGGGAGGATCAAGTTCGGAACGGAATCGAATGGCGGTTTCCGCAATATCACGGTTTCCAACTGTGTGGCAGAAACCTGCCGCGGGATTGCTTTGGAATCTGTGGACGGCGCACTGCTTGAGGATGTCTCTATCTCCAACGTGACAATGCGCGATCCGGTGGACGTGCCTTTCTTTGTCCGGTTGGGTGCCCGCATGAGAGGGCCTGAGGGAGTTCCGGTTGGCCAACTTCGTCGGGTCAATATCAGCAATGTCGTCGTTTCAAATTGCGCTTCGAAACAGGCAGCGATCATCACGGGAATCCCCGGCCATGCAATCGAAGATATAAAATTCAGCGACATTTTGATTCATCACCAAGGCGGCGGCACAGCACAAGCTACAAACACGCAGGTTCCGGAGCTGGAGAACGTCTATCCCGATCCAAATCGTTTCGGAACGATACCAGCCCATGGATTCTTTTTTCGGCACGTCAAGGGATTATCGATGCATGACGTCGAAGTAAAGTATGCGACCGAGGATCTCCGACCCGCTGTCATGCTGGAAGACGTAATTGGCGCGGATTTCGTACACGTCAAATTGCAACATGCGCCGAAAATTCCAACATTCACGCTGAAAAATGTCGAAGACTTCGGCGTGAACATAAGTAGGCCGCTTCCAGATACGTACATCGAGAAAGCAGAGCAGAGGACTCTTTGAGAGTTTGGCTCGGTCGCCAAGCGGGTAAGTCAAGGACTTGGCACTCCAGAGAGAGCTTGTTGAACAGGACCAATACGAGAGTGCAACAAGCAAACCCCTCACGGAGAATGGTTCGGCTTGCACAACGCTAATAGCCTTTGATTTTGATTACGAAATAGGTGAAACCCTTGGAGCCCTCGAGCAGAATTTGGTGCGGAACACGTGCTGGAATTCGGACTACATCTCCCGGATTCAGTGTTCGGCGAACTCCTCCCTGGATCGTGCCGTTTCTCTTTTCATGTGGTTCGACATCTTCTCCGCCAACCATTGTGCCGCCCACTACCAGCGTGGCTGAACCAGACTGCACAAAAAAGATGTCAGCCTGATTTTCATGCCACTCCACAATTCCGTCCGCCTCTCTCCGCGATAGCATAAATAGGTCGTTTGGGAAGTCCGCGAGCCGCTTTGTTGCGATGTGGTGCGGATTGGCACTTGCATCGCTCTTCAGTTGCTGCTCCAGTTGCGAGAGAGATGCCGACGTCCACTGTTGCAATCCGTCTGGTGCTGTGTCTTGCGAATATGCCATAACGAATGCCAGTACGACGATGCAGCCGATCCTTAACATTGTGACTTCTCCATATTGTCTGCAATCTGTGCGATCACGAGTGGTGCAGAACAAAATGTCGCCACATGAACCTCCCGATACTAGAATCAGGGCCACCCGCAAGCTAGGTAGCGCTCCAACTTGTGTCAAGGCGGAAATACTAAAAATCGATTTTAGGGAGTCTAAAAGACGACACTCTCGTCCATCATCCCTAATGCAGACGGCGACATCGTGGAATACGCATGCTTATTGTGTGTCGCTAACAGTTTTCGATGACCACCGCTGCGATCAATTAATCTCCCACCTTGATAAGGATTCCTCGATTTGTATTGCCATGACCAGCATCTGCTCAATCTCCAAAAATGGTCTGGTATTATGCCCGCCGGTTTGAACGATAGTGCACAGAATGCGTCCGGGACAGATCACCGTACTCGCGTGCCAACGTACGCAGCGAAAATTTCGGAGCCTGAACAAATGTCTCTAAGTCGTCGTGAAATCTGTGCACTGCTGCCAATGCTATTTCAAGTCACGAAGAAAGCCGTTCAGGGCCAAGACAGCTCGCTCTCCTCGGGCGCGTTTCAATTTGAGCAGTTGCCGTTACACATCGCCAACAACAATGCTCAGATCCGCAATGTGATGCGGGGAAAACTGGCGACCGGTGAGGGAATTGAAGTTCATGAAACGACGCTCCCACCCGCCGGCACCCCGACAGCGACTACGCATCATCATCCGCACTCTGAAATGTGGCTAGTGCGCGAGGGCACAATCGAACTCACGGTGAATGGAAAAACCTATCCCCTTGAACCGGGGTCGATTGGTTTTGCTTGCTCGAATGACGAACACGGCATCCGCAACATTGGGAGTACCGCCGCGATCTATTTTCTCATCGCTGTTGGACCGGGAGCGGAGCTGCAAACATAAGTGCCTCTTTGTTGAAACTCGAAACAGAATCGTGATGCGAATACAACCCAATTTCCTGACTCTTGTTCTCATCGTGCTCGCGGCGGGTTGCGCTTTGGCGCAGTCGAGGAACCTGGCAGGGATTGCGCATGTCGCGTTTCGAGCTTCTGATCTTGACCGATCTCAAAAGTTCTTTGAGGATCTTGGCTTTGAAAAGGCGTTGGAATTCAGAGAGGGCGGCAAGGTGTCGGAGGTCTTTATCAAGGTGAACGATCGACAGTTCATCGAGCTTTACCCTCGCACACAAGCATCGCAGGCAATCGGATTCATGCACATTTGCTTTGAGGCAACGGATATCGAATTGCTGCGCAAAGCGTATATGAGCACGGGGTTGAATCCACCGGAGGCGAAAAAATTCCGGGCGGGAAATCTGCTGTTTGTACTCCACGATCCAGAAGGTCAGTTGTTGGAGTACACACAATACCTTCCGGATTCATTGCACGACGCGGATCGCGGTCAGCATTTGGGAAACGGGCGAATTTCGATGCACCTGCTGGCAGCGTCGACGCCGGCGAAGGATTTCGTGACCGAACGTGAGTTCTATTCGGGAAGACTCGGGTTTGGAAATACCGATTCTCCGACTGTGCTGCGGCTGCCTGGCGACTCGCAGGATGAGGTTGAATTGAAGACTCCCGAAGGAATGAGGCACAAATCACACTCTTGATAGAGAGCACAAAGACGACGAGTGAAACACTGCAGAAACGTGGACTCACGCCACAAGTCACAGCCGACCGCGTGATAGTGCGCGACCCCGACGGCAACGCGATTATCTTTCGAGCGACAGCGAAGAGTCGAAATATTGAACGCCATTGAACACAATGGCTTACGCATCTACAAGTGTGCAATCAAACGATGGAGGAGTGACGGTGCCAAGAAATAAGCGGTGTTGGTTCTTGGGAATCATAGTCATAATTGCGGCGGCCAATGTGGTCAGGGCACAGCAGCCGAAAGAGTTCAAGAATTGGCCTGCCGGAACTTCGCCGCAAGAGGTAGGCAAGCGGGTTGCTGAGCGATTTGTGGTCACGCCGCATACAAACTTCGGTCGGAAGGAACCACCGACCTTCATTACCTATCCCGAATCCGTTGCGTGGTACGGCGCCCTGACATTCGGCCAACTTAGCGGAGACAAAAACTTAACCGAAGGGCTCATTCGGCGTTTCGATCCATTGCTTGGTCAGGATGCGAATCTCGTCCCAGAGCCCAAACACGTTGACCTGACAGTTTTTGGAATTGTCCCATTGCAAATCTACATCGAGACTAAAGAACAAAAGTATCTCGATCTGGGCAAGACCATCGCTGACAAGCAATGGGAAAACCCGCAGCCGGATGGCCTCACCTCGCAAACACGATATTGGATCGATGACATGTACATGATCACCATGGTGCAGCTTCAGGCCTTCCGAGCGACTGGCGATGCCAAATATCTCGATCGAGCTGCAGCCGAAATGGTGAGTTACCTCGACAAACTGCAACAGCCAAACGGACTCTTTTACCATGCTTCCGATGTTCCTTTCTTCTGGGGGCGTGGAGATGGCTGGGTAGCCGCCGGCATGACCGAGATGCTACGTTCTCTTCCCAAGGATCACCCTCAGCGCGCTCGCATCCGCGCGGGCTACAGCAAAATGATGAAATCGCTCCTGCAATATCAAGACAAGGACGGCATGTGGCATGAGCTCATCGATCATCCGGAAGTGTGGCCAGAGACCTCTAGCACTGCCATGTTCACCTTTGCCATGATCACGGGTGTAAAGAATGGCTGGCTCGATAAGAAGACATACGGAAGAGCAGCCCGGAAAGGATGGCTGGGGCTCGTGAGCTATCTCGATTCGAATGCTGATTTACGCAATGTGTGCCAGGGTACCGCGAAGAAAAACGATATGCAGTACTACTTAGATCGCGCGCGCCTCACGGGAGATTTGCATGGCCAAGCGCCGGTCTTGTGGTGTGCATCCGCACTACTGCGATGATTCGTTCGACAGGAAGCGCTCTGGATTGTTAGTCGATGAATTTCTAGCGTTTCTCTTGGGCCGCAGATCCCGAACCTTCTGTAACAACGACAATCTGATTTGCTTTGCCGCCGGGAAACAGTTCCCTACGCCCACCCGGCCACTGCACCTCGATGCGATCGTAGGCAGTGTCATCGCCGAGGCCGATGTGTATGCGAGGCTGGTTTTGCGAAAGAAAGCCGGAACCGGTTTGGATTTCACCAGAGATGTGGTGTTTGCCCGCGAAGACCTGAACACGCGCACCAACGGCGCCTCGATTTACCTTCGTTCCCACGCACCGGATTAGAAGCCAGTTTTTCTTTGTTCCAAAGTTCTTGAGAAGACTAGGTCGGCCATCCAG
>Ga0126378_10002181_pt1 | contig 14449 bp, 12 predicted proteins | sample PanSoiMetPlot_23_FD_92587 | JGI IMG/M metagenome (GOLD analysis project Ga0126378, IMG submission 92587) | Tropical forest soil microbial communities from Panama - MetaG Plot_23 | ecosystem: Environmental > Terrestrial > Soil > Tropical forest > Bulk soil | place: Panama | collected 2016-02-17 | reverse complement strand
GGCGCGGAGGGGCACCGGGTCCCGATCACGGATTCCCACGCGTACCGGGAGCTCGGCGTCGTCTGGCGGCCGGGCCAGCCCGTCGCGGCGACGACCCGGGTGTTCCTGGACCTGCTCCAGCGCTCCTCCCGGCAGGCGCGTGGAGGCGAGCCGTCCGCGTCGACCGGCGGCCGGCCGCAGGCCGGGTGAGGCTGGCGGCGCTGAGATCGTTGGCTCCCGGCCAGACTGGCACGTTTGTTGTGGAAACGATTGCGGTCGTCTATAGTCCAGCCAGCGGGCCCGATCGGGCGCCGCCTGACCGGGTGGGAGGAGGCCTCATGCAGATCGAGCTGGGTCCGGAGCTGGAACGGTTCCGCCAGGACATGCAGTCGTGGGTCGCAGCGAACCGCCAGGAGGACCTGGCCACCGTGGACGCGGGCATCCCGACCGCACGGCCGGCCGCGCTCGCCGGCCGCCGCGGGGACGCCTACCGGGCCTGGGAGCAGGCGTCGCTGGAGGCGGGTCTGGTCTGCCCGCAGTGGCCCACCCAGGTCGGCGGCAGGGGCCTGTCCGCCATCGAGATGGCGATCCTGAACGAGGAGCTGGCCAGGGCCGCCATGCCGCGGATCAACCGGGGCATGGGTGAGTCGCTGGTCGGCCCGTCGATCATCGTGCACGGCACCGACGAGCAGAAGGCGCACTTCCTGCAGCGGATCGTGACGGGCCAGGATCGCTACTGCCAGGGCTTTTCGGAGCCGAACTCCGGGTCGGACCTGGCCAGCCTGCAGTGCCGGGGCGTGGTCGAGGGGGACGAGATCGTCGTCACGGGCCAGAAGGTGTGGACCTCCGGTGCCGACGCGGCGAACATGATCTTCTGCCTCTGCCGGACCGACCCCGCGGTGCCCAAGCACCGCGGCATCACGTACGCGCTGCTGCCCATGAAGGACAACGGCGTCACCATCCGGCCTCTGAAGCAGATGTCCGGCGCCTCTGGCTTCTTCGAGGTCTTCCTCGACGGCGCCAGGGCGCCCCTCTTCAATGTGATCGGCGGGCTGAACAACGGCTGGCGCGTCGCGATGACCACGCTGGGCAACGAGCGGGGCGGCAGCGCGACGACGCAGCACCTGCGGTTCGAGCGCGAGTTCTGGGAGCTGGTCGAGGTCGCGCGCCGCCGCGGCCGGGACCGCGACCCGCTGGTCCGCCAGCAGATCGCGTGGGCGTACACCCACGTCGAGATCATGCGCTACCAGGGCCTTCGCACCCTGGCCGGCCTGGCCGCGAAGAAGGAGCCGGGCCCGGAGGCCTCGATCAACAAGCTGTTCTGGAGCGAGTACCACCGCCGGCTGGGCGAGGTGGCGATGGAGGTCCTCGGCCCGGAGGCCCTGGTCCGCCCCGAGGGAGACGGGTACCGCACCGACCGCTGGCAGGCCGCGTTCCTGGGCAGCCGGGCGGGCACGATCTACGCGGGCTCCAACGAGATCCAGCGCAACATCGTCGGCGAGCGGGCGCTGGGCCTGCCCAAGGAGCCGTCCTGAGCGCCGTGGGCGAGCGCCCCGGCGCGACGCCCACGGCGCCGGAGCGGCTGGCGGAGTTCCTTCGGCCGCGCTCGGTGGCGCTGGTGGGAGCCACGGACCGCTCGATGTGGTCGTACTACACGTTCCAGAACCTGCGCGCGTTCTCGCCGGACGTGCCCGTCCACTGCGTCCATCCCCGGCACGACCAGGTCCACGGGCAGCCGGTGCACCGCTCGCTGCGGGCCATCGGGGGACCGGTCGACCTGGCCTACGTGATGGTCCCGACCGACCAGGTGGTCCCCGTCCTGGAGGAGGCCGCCGACGTCGGCATCCGCAACGCCGTCGTGCTGACCGCCGGGTTCGCGGAGGCGGGCCCCGACGGCCGGGCGCTGGAAGCCGACATGGTCGCGCTCGCGCGCGAGCGCGACATGCTGCTGCTCGGGCCCAACGGCAACGGATTCATCAACGCCGCCGACCGGGTGGCGCCGTACGGCCTGCCCATCGTCCCGCCGCTGCAGGCAGGCCCTCTCGGGATCGTGCTCCAGTCCGGCGGCCTGGCCAGCGTGGTCCTGCACATGGCGAACAGCCGGAACGTCGGCGTGAGCCGCCTGGTCGCCACGGGCAACGAGGCGATGGTGACGGCGACAGACGTGTTCGCGTACCTGGTCAGGGACGACGCGACGCGCGCGGTCGCGGCGTTCCTCGAGAGCATCCGGGACCCCGAGCGTTTCCGCCAGCTCGCCCGCGAGGCCCTGGAGGCGAACAAGGCGGTCGTCGTCATGAAGGTGGGCCGGTCGGCGGCCGGCCAGCAGGCGGCCCTGGCCCACACGGGCGCGGTGGTTGGCGACGTGGCCGTGGCACGCGCCGCGCTCCGCCAGCTGGGCGTGGTCCAGGTGGACTCGCTGGAGGACCTGCTGGTCACGGCCGGCCTGCTCGCGCACGAGCCGAGGCCGCTCGGCCGTCGCCTGGCTGCGGTCACCGCGTCGGGCGGCGCCTGCGACATCATCGCCGACCGGGCCACCGACGAGGGGCTCGAGCTCCCGGAGTTCCCGCCCGCCACGACCCGGCGGCTGACCGAGGTTCTGCCCGCCTTCTCGAACCCTCGCAACCCGCTGGACGTGACCGGCTACGTCGTGGTGGACGCGACGATCTCCTCACGGGCCCTGGAGGCGGTCGTCGACCACGCGGAGGGCACGTACGACACCATCCTCTACCAGGCGACGGTGCCCCAGAGCACGCCGCTGGACCCCGCGCTGGTGCTGACCAGGTTCCAGCGGCTCAGGGCGATCGTGGACCGCTCGCCGGTGCCGGTGGTCATCCAGTCGGCGTCGTCGACGGACGTCTCGCCATACGGCCGCACCGTCATGGACGAGGTCGGGCTGTACCTGCTGAACGGGATCGAGCACGGCATGACCGCGATCGGCCGGGCGGTCGACTGGCACGAGCGGCGGCGACGCCTCCTCGCGCGGCCCGCGCCGTCTGCCGCGGCGCCTGCGGACAGTCCCCGGCCTTGGCCCACGACCGAGGCGGAGGTCCGCCGGCTGCTCCAGGCCGGGGGCGTCCCCGTGGTGCCGGTGCGCCTGGCGGCGAGCACCGACGAGGCCGTGGCCGCCGCGGTCGAGCTGGGATTCCCGGCGGTGCTCAAGGTGGCGTCGCCGGACGTGCTGCACAAGAGCGACGTGGGCGGGGTGGCGCTGGACCTGCGCACGCCGGACGACATTGCGGCCGCCTACGCGCGCGTGACCGGGTCGGTGGCGAGGGCGCTGCCCGAGGCCAGGCTCGAAGGCGTCCTCGTGAGCCCGCAGCGGGCGGGCGGCGTCGAGCTCCTGGTCAGCGTCCGCCGCGACCGGACCTGGGGGCCCGTCCTGGCCGTCGGCCTGGGCGGGGTGTGGGTGGAGGCGCTGAGGGACGTGAGCCTGCGCCTCCTCCCGGTCACGGTGGACGACGTGGTCGAGGCGCTGGGCGAGCTGCGCGGAGCGGCGCTCCTGGGTGGGGCGAGGGGCCGGCCAGCCGTGTCCCTGCGCCGCGTGGCGGACGTGGCGGTGGCGATAGCCGGGGTGGCGGAGGGGCTGGGGCCGGCGCTGGACACGCTGGAGGTCAACCCACTCTGGGCGGCCGCCGAGGAGGTGGAGGTGCTGGACGCCCTGGTGACGTGGCAGGACCGCGGCGACTGACGCGGCAGGGCCAGCGACTGGAGGAGAAGATGGCGACGACGACGTACGAGACGATCCTGCTGGAGCGGGAGGGCGCGGTCGGGGTGGTCACCCTGAACCGCCCCGAGCGGCGGAATGCCTACACGGCCACGCTGGGCTTCGAGCTGCACCGGGCGTTCGCGGATCTGGAGGCGGATGACGCGGTGCGGGCGATCGTCGTCACGGGCGCCGGCCGCGACTTCTGCGTCGGCGCCGACCTGGACCGCGGCGGCAGCACGTTCCGGCGAAGCGCCGGCGACGAGCGCGACCAACTCGACAGGCAGCGCTCGACGGAGACGGTGCGGCCGTGGGACATGGACACCCCGATCATCGCGGCGATCAACGGCTCGGCCGTCGGCGTCGGCCTCACGCTGCCCATGCAGTGGGACATCCGGATCGTGGCCAGGGACGCCAGGCTCGGGTTCGTCTTCAACCGCAGGGGCGTGATGCCGGAGGCGAACTCGCTGTGGCTCGTGCCCCGCCTGATCGGCGCGTCGCGGGCCATGGAGCTGCTGCTGACCGGCCGCCTGCTGACCGGCGAGGAGGCGGCCGAGATCGGGCTGGCCAGCCGCGCCGTCGAGCGGGAGCAGGTGCTGCCCACGGCCCTGGAGCTGGCCCGCGACATCGCGGCGAACGTGGCCCCGGCGTCGGGCGCCCTCACCAAGCGGCTCGTCTACCGCTTCCTGGCCGAGCCGGACCGGGCCGCCGCCCTGGAGCTGGAGAGCAGGACCTTCTGGTGGACCGGGCAGCAGGCCGACGCGGCCGAGGGCGTCACCGCGTTCCTGGAGAAGCGGGCGCCCGAGTGGAAGCTGTCCAAGCACGGACGGCCGCCGTTCCTGGCGGCGCAGGAGAGCCAGATGACGGAGGAGGTGTCGGCCACGTGATCGACAGCGCGCCGCTGGTCAAGCTCGCGTTCACCCCGGAGCAGGACGAGCTGCGGCGATCGCTTCGCCGCTTCCTGGACGAGGTGTCGCCGGTGGCGGAGGTGCGCCGCCTGATGGACACCGAGGAGGGCTACGACCCGAAGGTGTGGTCGCGGATGGCCACCGAGCTCGGGCTGCAGGGGATCCACGTGCCGGAGGCCATGGGCGGCGCGGGCCTGGGCCAGGTCGAGCTGGCCGTCGTGTTCGAGGAGCTGGGTCGGAGACTCGCCTGCGTTCCGTACTTCTCGACCGTCGGGCTGGCGGTGAACACGCTGCTCGCCTCCGGCGACGAGGCCGCCCAGGCCGAGCTTCTGCCGCGGCTCGCCTCCGGCGAGGCGACGGGGACGCTCGGCGTGCTGGAGGACGCGGGCACCTGGGACCTGGACGGGCTCGGAACGCAGGCCCGCCGGTCCGGCGAGGGCTGGGTGCTGGACGGGCACAAGTCGTTCGTGGTCGACGGCCACACGGCGGACGTCGTCCTGGTCGCGGCCCGGACGCCGGCGGGGCTGGCGGTGCTCGCGGTGGAGGGAGGAGCGGCGGGGCTGGAGCGGGTGCCGGTGCCCACGCTGGACCAGACGCGCAAGCTGGCCAGGCTGGAGCTGTCCGGGACGCCGGCCAGGCTGGTCGGCGAGGCGGGCGGCGCGGAGACCTGGCTCCGCCGGGCGCTGGACCTGGCGGCCGTCGCCCTGGCCACAGAGCAGGTGGGCAGCGCTCAGCGCTGCCTGGACATGACCGTCGCCTACGCGAAGGTGCGGCAGCAGTTCGGGCGTCCGATCGGCTCGTTCCAGGCGATCAAGCACCGGTGCGCGGACATGCTGCTGCGGGTGGAGTCGGCGCGGGCGGCCGCCTACTACGCGGCGTGGGCTGCGGCCGAGGACGCCGACGAGCTGCCGGCCGTGGCCAGCCTGGCCAGGGCGTACTGCTCGGATGCGTGCTCGTGGGTGGCGGGCGAGACGATACAGGTCCATGGCGGCATCGGCTTCACGTGGGAGCACGACGCCCACCTCTACTTCAAGCGGGCCAAGGCGTCGGAGCTGCTGCTGGGCGACCCGGCGCACCATCGCGAGCTGATGCTGCAGCGCATCGGGATCTAGCAGGAACGCTCATCGAGCGATGGCCAGAAAGCCTGTGCCCAGGCCGACGCCCGAGACGCAGCCGTACTGGGACGGCGCCAGGGCCGGAGAGCTGCGGATCCAGCGCTGCACTGCGTGCGGCGACCACTACTTCTACCCGAGGCCGCTCTGCCCTCGCTGCGGGTCGGAGGCGGTGGAGTGGGTGACCGCCAGCGGCCGCGCCACTCTTCACTCCTACGTGATCAACCACCGGCCCGCGCCCGGGTTCGAGAACGAGGCCCCGTACGCCATCGCGATCGTCCAGCTGGAAGAGGGCCCGCGGATGATGACCAACCTCGTGGGCGTCCAGGCCACGCCCGAGCAGCTGGTGCTGGACATGGCACTGGAGGTCGCATTCCAGGACCGCGAGGGCACCTGCATCCCGGTCTTCCGGCCGGCCGGCGCGGCCCGGTGAGCGTCCGCGGCAGGGTCGCGATCGTCGGCGCGGCCGAGACCGACCGGCTGGGCGTGATTCCCGACTGCTCGGCGCTCCAGCTGCACGCGGAGGCAGCGCGCAACGCAATCCGGGACTGCGGGATCGACCGCCGCGAGATCGACGGGTTCGCGGCGGCCGGGCAGTCGCCGGTCGCCGTGGCCCATCATCTGGGCCTCGTGCCGCGCTGGCTGGACGGCACAGCGATCGGCGGCTGCTCCTTCCTCGTCCACGTCCGCCATGCGGCTGCGGCGATCGCCGCCGGTCTCTGCCAGGTCGTGCTGATCACGCATGGCGAGTCGGGGCGCTCCCGGGTCGGAGCCGCCCCGCGGGCGGCAGACCCAGCCTCGCCCGGAGGCCAGTTCGAGGCTCCCTACGGCGTCGCAGGCCCGCCCACCATGTTTCCGATCGGCGTGCTCCGGTACATGAAGACGTTCGGGCTGACGCACGAGCAGCTGGCCTCCGTCGCCGTTGCCCAGCGGAAATGGGCGAGCCGGAACCCGCGGGCGCTGAAGCGAGAGCCGATCACCGTCGACGACGTGCTCGCCTCGCCCCTGATCGCGTACCCGATGCACCTGCTCGAGTGCTGTCTCGTCACGGACGGCGGCGGCGCGCTCGTGCTGACATCCGCTGAGCGAGCGGCCGCCATGGGCCTGCAGAAGCCGCCGGTCTACGTGCTCGGGACCGGCGAGTCCGCGGAGGCGCCGATGGTGTCGATGATGGAGGACTTCACCACCTCCCGCGCCTTCCGCGTGTCGTCCGCCGGCGCGTTCGCCGAGGCGGGCATCGCCCCAGCGGACGCGGACCACCTGATGGTCTACGACGCGTTCGCGCACCTGCCGATCTACGGGCTCGAGGACCTGGGCTTCGTCGGTCGCGGGGAGGCCGGCGCCTTCATTGCGGAGGGCTCGACCGAGCCGGGCGGCCGGCTGCCGATGAACACCAACGGCGGCGGCCTGTCCTACACGCACACCGGGATGTACGGGATGTTCGCCATCCAGGAGTCGGTGCGCCAGCTCCGGGGCGAGGCTGCGGCGCAGGTGCCGGATGTGGAGGTCAGCGTCGTCCAGGGCGTCGGCGGGATGTTCATGAGCGCCGCCACGCTGGTCCTCGGCACCGCCGCCACGCTGTGACCCCGGCGGGAGGCAGACCAGCGCCTCCCAGGTCCCCCTCGGCTCCCCGTGCCGGCAGGCCCGGACGGCAGATGCGAGCGGTGACCGGCGAGGCGGGCTGCGCCATAATGTTGGCCCGACCATGGACCTGAAGCGTGAGGTGGTCGGCTCCCGGATCCTCGACCCGAGGCACGACTTTCAGCCCACTGCGTCCGAGGTGGAGGTCAGGTGGGACCCCCTGCTCGGCTACAGCGCCAGGATCGTCACCGGCGCTGTGTTCCTGCCTCGCTCGGAGTTCGACCTCGAGGAGCTCGCCCGCCAGACCTCGGAGGGCTGCTTCTTCTGCCCGAAGCGGGTGGAGACGGCGACGCCGCGGTTCGCGCCCGAGCTGGCACCGGAGGGCCGCCTGCGCCGCGGCGAGGCGCTGCTGTTCCCCAACATCCAGGCCTATACACAGTACAGCTCGGTCTCGATCTACTCCGCGGCGCTCCACTACCTGCCGCTCGACCGGGTGACCGGCCCGGTCGTCCGCGACAACCTGGCCGTCCAGGTCGAGTTCGTGGCGAGGGTGCAGCGGCACGACCCCGGCGCCGCCTGGGCCGCGATCAACGCCAACCACATGCTGCCGTCGGGCAGCTCGCTGTTCCACCCGCACGTGCAGGCGAGCGTCGACCCGCACCCGACCATGGTCCAGGAGCTGCTGGCGGCCGTACCCGGCGACCGTTTCCGCGACTACCTGGATACCGAGCGCCGGCTGGGCGAGCGGTACCTGGGCCGTCTGGGCGCGGTCGAATGGCTGACCAGCTTCGCGCCGTTCGGCTTCAACGAGCTACGCGGATTCGTCCCCGGGGTGGCTTCCCCGGCGGAGCTCTCCGAGAGCCAGATCGGGGACCTGGCGGAGGGCATCGCGCGGGCGCTGAACCTGTACGCGGAGCTCGGCCACCAGAGCTTCAACATGGCCATCTACGGCGCACCACCGGGCACGGACGGCTACATGCTCGGGCTGCGACTGGTATGCCGCTCGAATCCGCAGGCCCTGTATCGCTCTGACGTGGCGTACTTCGAGCGCATGCACTGGCAGGCGATGGTGGACATCACTCCGGAGCAGCTGGCTGAGAGGGCGGGCGACCGCTTCCGCGGCTGATGCCGCACGCGGCGCTGTCCCACTGTAGGGGAAGGGAGGAAGCTGTGCAGATCGAGCTCCAGCAGGCACGTGAGCGCGTGACCGTGCTGGCCCCCAAGGGCCGGCTGGACATGAGCACGGCGCCGTTGTTTCGCGAGCGGGTGAGGGAGCTGGTCGCCTCCGGCGCCGCCCACCTCGTGGTCGACCTCGAGGACGTCACCTTCGTGGACAGCTCGGGCCTCGGCGCGGTCATCGGCGGCCTGAAGGCGGCCAGGCAGGCCGGCGGGGACCTGAGGATCGCGAGACCGAACCAGCAGGTGCTGCTGGTGCTGGACCTGACGTCGTTGAACCGCGTGCTGCGGCCCTACGGGAGCCTGGAGGAGGCGCTCGCCGGGCTCTGACCGGGGCCGGCCAGGGTCGCGCAACGGCTGACTGGCGCCGGCCGGGATTTCGTGGTAATCAGGTGCCTACGACCGGGAGAGAGAGGTGGCAGGGGCGCCCGCGGCGCCCCTGGCCATGCTCGGGGGTCGTTCGCCTACCTGCTGGGGGGCGTTCGGGCGGGCCGCCGGAGCGCGACCCGTCCTCGCCGCCAGAGGCTGATGTCCAGCAACCTTTCCATGTAGACGGGTCGGGGTCGGCGACGGCGACCCTAGACTGAGCCTTGCGATGAGGGTTCCAGAGACGCTGCTGATTCCGGGTCCCGTGTCGGTGAGCCCGGCGGTGCTGGAGGCGGCGGGGGGGCCGGTCCCGGCCCACTACGGCGAGGATTGGGTGGCGGTCCATCGCCGCCTCACCACCTCGTTGAGGGGCATCTTCGGAACGGCAGGCGAGGTATTCCTGCTGTTCGGGCCCGGCACGGCGGCGCTCGAGGCATGCCTGGCCAGCAGCCTCGTGCCCGGGGACGAGGTGCTCGTGGCCGTCAACGGGATGTTCGGTGAGCGGCTGGCCGAGGTCTGCGGCGCGCTCGGGCTCCTCGTCCACCGGGTGGTGCCCGACGGTCGCGAACCCGTGAGCCCGGCGCAGCTCCGGCGGGCCGCCGCCCAGCACCCGGACGCCCGCGCCTTCGCGGTGGTGCACCACGAGACCAGCCTCGGCCTGCTGAACCCCGTGGGCGACCTCTGCACCGCCGCGCGCGAGCTCGGCCTGCTGACCGTCGTCGACGCGGTCGCGTCGCTCGGCGGGGTGCCCCTGGCGATGGACACCTGGGGCATCGACCTCTGCGTCGGCGTCGGCAACAAGTGCCTCGGCGCTCCGGTCGGCGTGTCGCCGATCGCGGTGGGAGCCCGCGCCTGGGCGGCGGTGGACGACGGCCGCCGCAAGCCCGCCGGCTGGTACCTGAACCTGGCCACGTGGCGCCGCTACGACGAGATGTGGGGGGCGTGGCATCCGAGCCCGACCACCATGCCCACCAACGCGATGCTCGCGCTGGCGGCCGCGCTGGAAGAGCTGGAGCGCCGTGGCCTCGACGAGCATCGGGCCCGGTTCGCCCGTGCTGCCGCCCGGGTGCGGGAGGGTCTGCGCGAGCTCGGATTCGAGATGGTGATCCCTGACGAGCACGCCTCTCCAGTGACGACGGCCGTCTGGGGCCTGCCCGACATGGACGTCCCGGACTACCTGGCCTGGCTGCGGACGGAGCGCGGCCTGCGCGTGGGCGGCGGGCTCGGCGACCTGTCGGCCAGGGCCTTCCGGGTCGGCCACATGGGCCGCGCGGCCGACGCGGACGTCGTGGACGCGTACCTCGGCGCGACCGCGGACTACCTGGCTCTCAAGCGCTGACCGACGGCCTCACATGGGGATGACGAGCCGGACCGTGGTTCCCTCGCCCGGCGTCGAGACGATCTCCAGGCCGCCGCCCAGGGTCCCGGCCCGGTCCTCCAGGTTCCGCAGTCCCCAGCCCCGGGCGTGGGCCTGCCGCGGCGAGAAGCCGCGGCCGTCGTCCTCGATCTCCAGCACCGCCTGCCCGGGCTCGCCCCGCAGCGAGAGGCGACAGGTGCTGGCCGCGGCGTGTCTGCCGACGTTCGAGAGCGCCTCCCTGGTGAGCTGCACGAGGTCGGAGGCCCGGCCGGCCAGCCGCGAGGCCACCCGCTCGTCAATATCGACCGCGCAGGCCACCCCGTGCTGCTCCTCGAACTGCGACGCCAGCTCCCGGAGGGCCTGGCCGAGGTGCCGGTCGGCCGCCAGTCCGGGCCGCAGGCCGAAGATGTAGTTGCGCAGGTCCCGGATGACCGCGTCGATCTGCGTCACCGAGGCCTCCAGCCGGTCTCGCAGGGTGGCGTCTGCGGTGATCATGGCCACGCCCTGGAGGCTCATGCCGACGGCGAACAGCGACTGGATGGCGCCGTCGTGCAGCTCCCGGCCGATGCGCTCACGGTCCTCGATCAGGGCCAGCCGCTGCAGCTGTTCGCGTACCCTGGTGTAGTCGATCGCGACCGCGGCCTGGGCCGCGAAGAGCTCGACGAGCCGGAGGTCGGAGTCGCTGAACGGTCTGCCACCCGGCTCGTTGGCCAGGGCGAGCGTGCCCAGCCGGCGCCCGTGAGAGGTCAGCGGGACGATCAGCGCCGGCCCGGCGCCGGCGGCTTCCAGCATCGGCTTCGCCAGAACCAGGTCCTCGGAGTCGTCGCTCGCCGTGGTCACGCGGCCGGTGGCGACGACCGAGCGCGCAGGGGTGCTCGGGACCGGCACACGCAGTCCCCGGATCGCCTCCGACCGTGCGCCGTCGGCCGTGCGGACGACCAGGGAGGCCCCGTCGGGGTCGACGGTGGCCACCGCGGCGAGGTCCGCCGCCACGAGCGCCCGCGCTCGGCCGGCGATCAGGCGGACCACGACCTCGTCGTCGCGGCCCTCCAGGATGGACTGCGCCACCTCCAGCAGCGCGCGGAGACGGTCGTCCTGGCGCTTCCTCTCCGTGACGTCTCCCATGATCTTGGCGAAGCCCCGAAGCCTGGCGGTGTCGTCGTAGAGCGCGGTGACGAGCACGCTGGCCCAGAAGCGGGAGCCATCCTTGCGCAGGCGCCAGCCCTCGTCCCGGTGCTGGCCCCTCCGTGCCGCCTCGCTCAGGGCGTGTGCCGGCCTGCCGGCGGCCACGTCAGCCTCCTCGTAGAAGACGGAGAAGTGGCGGCCCAGGATCTCGTCGGCTGCGTAGCCGTTGATCCGGGCGGCGCCGGGATTCCAGGTGCTGATGCAGCCCTCGGGGTCGAGGAAGACGATGGCGTAGTCGCGGACTCCGTCGACCATCAGCCGAAAGCGCTCCTCGGCCGCGAGCAGCTCGGCCTCGGCCTGCTTCCGCTCGGTGATGTCGCGCACCGAGGCCACCACCAGGAGCTCGCCCTCGTTCCGGATCGGGCTGAGGGCGATGTCCGCAGGGAACTCGCTGCCGTCCCGGCGCCGGAACCGGATGTCGAGATGGGAGCCCATCTGGCGGACCGTGGGCCTGGCCAGGTAGGCGAGGCGATGCTCGAGGTGCTGCTGGCGAAGCCCATCCGGCACCAGGTCCTCCACCGATCTCCCCCGCAGCTCCTCGCGGGAGTACCCGGAGACGGACTCGGCCTGCCGGTTCGCGAGCACGATGCGCCCATCTGCTCCTGTGACGACGATGCAGTCCGGCATCGCGTCCAGGAAGAGCTCGAAGGCTCCTGCATTCGTGGGCTGCGGTGCGTTCACCCTGCTTCGCGATCATAGCCCGTCCCCCGGGCGGGGCTCGGCCCCTCGCCCGCTGGGGACCGGGGAGGACGAAGGGGCCGTCGAAGCCGGGACCAGCGGCACTCACGACCGTCCGCGCAGCCGTACGACACTCGAGGTGCGGCCCAGCGCGGGCGCAGCTGCCTCCGCCGAGGCCGACCCAGGAGGTGAACCATGACCTGGACGGTCGACAGGGTGATGACCCGGCGCGTGGTCGCCGTGCAGCCGACGACCGGCTACAAGGAGATCGCGAGGCTGATGGCCCAGCACCACGTGAGCGCGGTCCCGGTGGTTGACGTGGTGGGCTCCGAGGGGAAGCTGGTTGGCATCGTGTCGGAGGCGGACCTGCTCGCCAAGGAGGAGGCGGCCGGCACGTCCGGCCGGGTCTCGCGGGACCCACGGGCCGAGGGACGGACGGCGGCGGACCTCATGACCAGGCCGGCCATCACGATCCGGTCCGACGGGACGGTGGCCAGGGCGGCCCGGTCGATGCTCTGGGACCGGGTGAGGCTGCTGCCGGTCGTCGACCCGGAGGGCCGGCTGGTCGGCATCGTGAGCCGGAGCGACCTGCTCAAGATATTCCTGCGCAGCGACGAGTCCATCCGGGATGAGGTTCAAAGGCACGTGCTGGCCGACCAGCTGGGCCTGGAGCCGGACGCGCTGGACGTATCGGTCAGCGACGGCGTGGTCACCCTGCAGGGTGAGGCCGAGTCCGCGGAGCAGGCCAGCCGGGCCGTGGCGGGTGCCCGGGGCGTGGAGGGGGTGGTCGGCGTCGACGACCGCCTGACCTGGCCGGCGGCCGGTCCGAGCGAGCGGCGGCAGCGGGCGGGGCGACGGTGACGGCAGGGCCGGGCTTCCCGGCCCACGACGGGCGGGACCTCCGGCACTGCCTCTCGACGCCGCCCGAGGGGATACTGACCCGGTGTTCTTGAAGAGCTACACGGAGCTGGAAGCCGACTTCCGGCAGGTCCAGTCTGCGATGGACCGGCGGCCCCGGCGGTGGCTCGAAGGCATGGCGGAGGACGTGCGGCAGGAGGGCGAGGAACTGCTCCTCGCCGTGGGCTTCCAGGTCGGCGCCCGGCGGTTCGACCGGGCCGCCCGTCTCGACGTGGGCGAGCTGGTCACCACGGATCGCGTGGCCTCGCTGCCACTCCGCTTCTCGATGGACGATCACGAGCGGCTGTTCCCGGCGATGGAAGGCACGCTCGACGCCGCGTGGCTGGGCATGGGGCGCACCCACCTGTCGCTCTGCCTCCAGTACGAGCCGCCGCTCGGGATCGTCGGCCAGGGCCTGGACCGCGCGCTCCTCCACCGCGTCGCGGAGGCGGTTGCCAGGCAGTTCCTGGAGCGCGCCGTCGTCCGCATCGGACGGGAGCTGACGCCCGTCGTCGGCCGGCCTGAGGTCGCCGGACGGTCCGAGCCGGCCGGCTGACCCGGGTCGCTCCGCGGGCTCGACCCAGGGCCCCGGCCGGGTGGAGAGGCGCGGTCTCGACCAGCTCGACGGCTTCCGCTTCCTGCATCCGCACGGGAACCCTCCCAGGGGACTTGACGTACGGCCGGTGAGTCACGTCGCGGAGGACGGCCGGTCTCTGGCAGGCCGCCTCAGCATCGTACTGCGGCCCGGCACATATCAGAGAATTGTCTCGGCGGCAGTGCGCCGTCAGGTGGGGAGCAGCCATGACCGACAGAAACGAGCTCGACGAGAAGGGCGGACAGGCGCCGCACGCCGCCGGGGAGCGCCGGTGACCGGGCGTCGGTCGGGCGAGCGCGACGGGCCGGCGGCCGTCCTGCCCGAGGGGGTGGTGCCGCCGCCCGACATACCGGCCGCGGTCTTCGTGGCGGCCCTGCACACCTACCTGGAGCCGCGTCGGCTGGACATGCGGGCGCTCGCCGCCGAGCTCGGGATGGGCCGGTCGTCGCTGTACCGGAAGGTCCGCAGCCGCGACCACCTGCTGGGCGCGGTGCTCTGGTACCTGACCAGGCGCGCCGTGCTCCGCGCCGTCGAGGCGGCCCACCCTTTGAGGGGCGCCGCGCGCGTGATCGCCGTCGTCGACCACTTCCTGCACGACGTGCACTCGCAGCCCGCCCTCCGCCGCCTCCTCCAGGAGGAGCCGGAGGCCGCGCTGCGCATCCTGACCTCCAAGGCGGGCGGCGTGCAGCAGCCGCTGATCGCCGCGGTGGAGCGCCTGCTGGCGGCGGAGGAGACGCAGGCCAGCGTGGACCTCCACCTCGACCGCCGGGCGCTCGCGTACATCATCGTCCGGATCGGCGAGAGCTTCCTCTACGCGGACGTGATCGCGGACAACCAGCCTGACGTGGACCTGGCCGTGGAGATGGTCGCCCAGCTGCTGGGCGTCCGCCGGACCGGCTTGGCGGTGCCGTC
>Ga0126378_10002180_pt1 | contig 14451 bp, 8 predicted proteins | sample PanSoiMetPlot_23_FD_92587 | JGI IMG/M metagenome (GOLD analysis project Ga0126378, IMG submission 92587) | Tropical forest soil microbial communities from Panama - MetaG Plot_23 | ecosystem: Environmental > Terrestrial > Soil > Tropical forest > Bulk soil | place: Panama | collected 2016-02-17 | reverse complement strand
GTGTCCGAGGGGGGACTTGAACCCCCATGCCCTTTTGGGGCACTAGCACCTCAAGCTAGCGCGTCTGCCTATTCCGCCACCCGGACGTGGACTCGGCCTGGAAGCTGAGCCGGCCTCACGATAGCAAATCCGGACACCTTCCGGCGACGCCGCCGAGCCCCAGACTACGACCGCGGACTGCCGGGCCGCACCTGCGGAGACGGGCCGCAGGTGCGACGATTGCCACGTGACCGACAACAATCCCGCCCCAAGCGCCCGCAGCACCGCAGCCGAAGACGAGGTCGCAACGCTGGCCAGCGACCTGATCAGGATCGACACGAGAAATTATGGCGACCACTCCGGCCCAGGCGAACGCGCCGCCGCCGAGCATGTAGCCGGGCTGCTGGCCGAGGCGGGGGTCGAGCCCGCAATCCTTGAGTCACACGATCGGCGAGCCAGCGTGGTGGCCCGGATCGAGGGAACGGATCCGAGCCGACCGGCCTTGCTGATCCACGGCCATCTCGACGTGGTTCCCGCGGATGCTGCCGATTGGCGCGTCCCCCCGTTCTCCGGTGAACTTAAAGACGACTGCGTGTGGGGCCGCGGCGCGGTCGACATGAAGGACATGGATGCGATCGTCCTCGCGGTGCTGCGGCAGCGGCTCGCAGAAGGCCGCCGCCCGCCCCGTGACGTAGTCGTCGCCTTCCTTGCGGACGAGGAGGCAGGCGGCAGCTGGGGGGCACGGTGGCTTGTCGATAACCACGCCGATCTCTTCGACGGCGTGACCGAGGCGATCGGCGAAGTCGGCGGCTTCAGCGTGACCATCGGCGGCCAACGCTTGTACCTGCTCCAGACAGCGGAAAAGGGTATGGCCTGGATGCGCCTGTCCGCACAGGGAACTGCCGGCCACGGCTCCATGATCAATTCTCAGAACGCCGTCACCAGCCTGGCCGAGGCGGTCGCCCGCATCGGCCGGCACGAATGGCCAGTCCGCAAGACTGACGCTGCCTTCGCATTCGTCCGCGAGGCCTGCGAAGCCCTCGGCGTCGACTTCGACCCGACCGACCCAGCTGCAGTCCTCGGGAAGCTCGGGCCGATCGCCAAAATGGTCGGTGCGACGCTTACCAACACAACGAACCCCACCATGCTGTCGGCCGGCTACAAGGTCAACGTTGTTCCGCAGGTCGCGACTGCCCAGATCGATGGCCGTTTCCTGCCAGGCCACGAGGACGAGTTCTTCCGCGAGATCGATGCCCTGATCGGCGCCGGGGTCACGCGGGACGAGTTGCACAGCGACATCGCGGTCGAGACCAGCTTTGACGGCGACCTCGTCGACGCGATGTCAAGGGCGCTAGCCAATCAGGACCCCGACGGGCGCATGGTGCAGTACTGCCTGTCCGGCGGCACCGACGCCAAGTCCTTCGCTCGGCTCGGCATTCGCTGCTTCGGCTTTTCACCTCTTAGGCTGCCGCCGGACCTCGACTTCGCCGGCATGTTCCATGGCGTCGATGAGCGGGTTCCGGTGGCTGCCCTCCAGTTCGGGGTGCGCGTGCTGGACGACTTTCTTGATCTTTGTTAGCCATTAGCCCAGCTCAGCCCTGCATCGCCGCCCTTGCGCTGCGATCACCGATGCGTCAGGACGTAGGCGTCTTTCCGTTTATCGACGCATGCACGTTGAGTAATGCTATCGTGACTGATTGTGCGGGGCTTACACGCCCAGAGCGCCACCCCCCTTTCCACAGCAGCGCCCTGGTCAGTGGTCTCGCGCCTTGGCGGGTCATCGGGACGACTTATCTCTATGGCATCGCCAGCTGGCCGATAAGGAGGGTCGCCTGTGTTGCCGGAACAGGGTCGATGCCAGGCTCTGCCGGCCCGCAGCAGCGCAAGCTCGCGGCGGCACGGCGCCGCGCGTAGCAGCGCGCGGACCGGGCCTCCTGGCCACCTGACCCTCGCGGCCAGCGGCGGGTACTCGCCCGCTCCGGTGGCCACGGCCAGGGTCGCTTTGCCGCGTCCCCGACCGTGGCCACCACCTCAGGCAGGTCAGTCCAATCCCGGCGCGGGTTTAGAGGCAGGCGAAGGGCGGTCAGGATCCGCCCGAGGATGGGCTTCTGGGCTCGGCACCGGCAACATCCCGCCCATGCCCGGCTAAGCCGCCGCGGACACCGGGAGGCCACTGGATCATGCCAAGCTGTGCCCTGGCCTGCCGGATGATCAGCCGACGAAGCGTGGCCCTGCGGCTGCCATCGGGATAAAGGCGCATCCGGGACAGCTCCCAGTTGCCATACTCGGCATGATCGGTCAGAATCCGACGCGCTGCGTCCCGCGAGGTGCCGCGCGGCAAATAAAGCGACAGATACGAGTACTCCGCCATCAACATATTGTGCGCGAAGTGTGGCGTGGTTCAATCGCCTAGCCGGAATCTGCCGGCCACCCAGAGCAAACCCCGAGTGCAGGTCCGGGGAACAGGCTGGCGCCGGCTGCTGGTTAACGTCCTGAAGAGGGAACAGGGAACGGGGTCGTCTTCGATTGGGTCGGTAGCCCGTTCGACGTCGTGCTCGAGTAGAAAGGCCAGAGTGCCACTGGGCAGCAGGCTCACCTGCTGTAACCTCCTGGCGACTGCTGGATGTAGAGGGTGGTAGAGAGTTGGCAGCTAGGACCGAGCAGACCGCTGGAGGCTCACAGGCCGCGGCCAACGGCGGTAACAAGCTGGTCATCGTCGAGTCGCCGAGGAAAGCGCGGACGATTGCCGGCTTCCTCGGCAAGGGCTACACCGTCGAGTCCAGCATCGGTCACATCCGTGATATGCCAGACAAGGCCGCCGAGATACCGACGAAGTATCGCGGAGAAGCCTGGGCGCGGCTGGGTGTTGACGTCGACAACGACTTCGAGCCGCTGTACGTCGTGAACTCCGACAAGAAGCAGCAGGTATCCAAGCTCAAGCAATTGCTTAAGGGCGCCGACGAACTCCTGCTAGCCACTGACGAAGACCGCGAGGGCGAAGCCATCGCCTGGCACTTGCTGGAGGAGCTTAAGCCGCGGGTGCCCGCAAAGCGGATGGTGTTCCACGAGATCACCCCGGAAGCAATCGCGCAGGCTGTCGCCTCGCCGCGGGACGTCGACCATGGCCTGGTCGAGGCCTATCAGACTCGCCGGGTCCTAGACCGGTTGTACGGATACGAGCTGTCGCCGGTCCTGTGGAAGAAGGTCATGCCGCAGCTTTCGGCGGGCCGCGTCCAGTCCGTCGCTGTCCGGCTTGTGGTAGACCGCGAGCGGGAGCGGATCGCATTCCGGCCCGCTCAGTACTGGGACCTTGAGGCGGAGTTCGCGAAGATCGCGCAGGACGGCATGGCAGCCGGGGACGTCACGTCGTTCACGGCGACGCTGGTGTCGGTTGACGGGCGCCGGGTGGCCCAGGGCCGCGACTTTACCTCCCTCGGCGAGTTGCGCGAAGCCGAAGAGAATGGCCGCGGCCGGATCTTGCACCTCGACGGTGGTGCCGCAGTGGCCTTGCGGGACCGGCTTGCGACCGCTTCGTTCGCCGTGAAGTCGGTGGAGCGCAAGCCGTACCGGCGGTCTCCGTACGCTCCGTTCCGGACAACGACGCTGCAGCAGGAAGCTTCACGCAAGCTGGGCTTCTCGGCTAAGTACACGATGCAGGTCGCGCAGCGCCTGTACGAGAACGGCCACATTACCTATATGCGGACTGACTCCATCACGCTGTCCCAGACCGCCTTGAACGCTGCCCGCGCGCAAGCGCGTCATCTTTACGGCGCGGAGTACGTGCCGGACGCCCCGCGCATCTATGACAGCAAGGTCAAGAGCGCGCAGGAAGCGCACGAAGCGGTACGCCCAGCCGGTGACCAGTTCAAGACGCCTGCTCAGGCCGGCTTGTCGGGTGACGAGCTGCGGCTCTACGACCTCATCTGGAAGCGCACCGTGGCGTCTCAGATGAAAGACGCCACTGGCGAGTCGGTCTCGGTGCGCGTGCTTGGCGAGACGAACGCGAACGAGCCGATCCTGGTCGGCGTTGCAGCCCAGGACGCGCAAGCCAACGGAGCGACGGACAGGGTGCCCGGCCGCGAGGCCGAGTTCGGCGCGTCCGGCAAGGTCATCAGCTTCCACGGCTTCCTCAAGGCCTACGTCGAGGGCGCCGACGACCCAGAGGCGGAGCTCGACGACAACCAGCGCCGGCTGCCGCCGCTAGCGGAAGGCGAACCGCTGGAGGCAAGGAACCTTGAGCCCGCTGAGCATGCGACCCGCCCGCCCGCGAGGTTCACCGAGGCGACGCTCATCAAGGAGCTGGAGGACAGGGCTATCGGCCGGCCGTCCACTTACGCCTCGATCATCGGCACGATCCTGGACCGCGGCTACGTCTTCAAGAAGGGCACTGCACTAGTACCGTCGTTCGTCGCGTTCGCTGTCGTGACGCTACTCGAACGGCATTTCGCGCATCTGGTCGATTACGAGTTCACCGCCAAGATGGAGGATGCGCTCGACGACATCGCCAACGGCGAGGCCGAACGTGTCCCGTGGCTGCGCAGGTTCTACTTCGGCGCTGATGGCGAAGAGGGCCTGAAGGAGATGGTCAGCGACCTGAGCGACATCGACGCGCGTGATGTCAGCTCGTTCCCGCTCGCAGGCACGGACATCGTCGTCCGAGTCGGCCGGTACGGCCCGTATTTGGAGCGGGACGGCCAGCGCGTCAACGTGCCGGAGGGCACGGCGCCAGATGAGCTGACGCCGGAGTTCGCTGCCGAGCTGCTCGATCGGCCCGCTGGCGACAAGATTCTCGGCACAGACCCGGAGACGGGCAAGACGATTGTCGCCAAGGCTGGCCGTTTCGGCCCATACGTGACCGAGGTGCTGGAGGAGGACGCTGCCGGCGGGTCAGCTAGCACAGCGCTGAAGCCGCGGACAGCGTCGCTGCTCAAATCGATGGATCTGGACAGCGTCACGCTTGATGACGCCCTGCGGCTGCTGACTCTGCCGCGGACGCTTGGTGAAATCGAAGGCCAGCCCGTTACGGTCCAGAATGGTCGGTACGGGCCTTACGTCAAACACGGCAGCGAGAGCCGGTCGCTGGAATCCGAAGACCAGATGTTCACGATAACGATGGACGAAGCGAAGGCGCTGCTGGCGCAGCCGAAGCCGCGTGGCCGTGCAGCCAGGGCCGCAGCAGCTCCGCCGCTTCGAGAACTCGGCGACGATTCAGCTACGGGTAAGCCGATCGTGCTGCGCGAAGGCAGGTTCGGGCCGTACGTGACAGACGGTGAGACGAACGCCTCGCTGCGTAAGGGTGACACCGTCGAGTCGATCACGCCGCAGCGGGCCATCGAACTGCTGGCCGAGCGCCGCGCGGCAGCGCCTGCCCCGAAGCGGAAGGCAGGTTCGCGGTCAACGAAGACGGCGGCCAGCAAGACCGCGGCGGGAAAGACGGCGTCAGGCAAAGCTACGGCGAGGAAGACCGCGGGAGCGGGGACGAAGGCTGGAGCAGCCAAGGCCGCGCCTAGGACCCGCGCCACGAAGAAGGCCGTGACAGAGGATGGGCACGACAGCTAGGCAACGAGTGCGCCAGCACCAGGTTCGGGCTTACGGCCCGAGCCAGCGAGCCGAGGGTCGCCGCTGGCGGGCTGTTCAACCGGGTCTGCTGTCAGGCCCGAGCCAGCGAGCGGCTGCCTGCGAATACGACCCCGTTCCCGTCCGAATTGTCCTGTCGGAAGGGGTGCAGCTTTGCGCTCAGCGCAACCCTTCCGTGGCAGGCCCTATACCCTAGCCCGGTGAACTTTAGATCCCCTTTGGCCGCCAGTGGCACTGGCGTGCTCTCGATCACGCCGTTCCGACGGCTCTGGATAGCGCTCTCGCTGTCCAGCTTGGGGGATTGGCTTAGCCTGCTGGCGCTGTCGGCGCTTGCCCTGAAGCTGGGCGGTCCGACTGGCAACGGGTACGCGGTGACCGGCGTATGGCTGACGTCGCTGCTGCCCGCGCTCATCTTCGGCCCGCTGGCCGGCGCCGTCGCCGACAAGTTCGACCGCCGGATGAACATGATCATCGGCGACTTCATCAGGGCGGCCCTCTACATCACGATCCCGCTCAACCTGTCACTGGGCTTCGCCAACCAGCTGACCTGGATGTACATCGTTCAGTTCCTGGCATCCTGCGCGTCCTTGTTCTGGACGCCCGCCAAGGACGCGTCGGTGCCGAATCTGGTCCCGCCAGACAAGCTGGAGGAGGCGAATCAGCTCAGCCTGTTCACGACGTATGGCACCGCGCCGATCGCCGGACTTGTCTTCGCCATGCTCGCGCTGATCAGCACGGCACTTGGGCATATCTCGCACTATTTCTCGACGAACCAGGTCAACCTCGCCCTCTACTTCAACTCCGCAACTTTCGTGGTGTCGGCCCTGACGATCGTGATGCTGCGCGAGCTCAAGCGGCGGCCGGCCCAATCAATCTCGACCCCCTCGGTGCTGAAATCCATCTGGGACGGCTGGAAGTACCTCGGCGAGACCCGAGTGGTGCGCGGCATCGTCTTGGGCATGACCGGCGCGTTCGTGGCTGGCGGAGCGGTGGTCGGGCTTGGTCCTTCGTACGTGCGCAACGCCCTGGGAGGCGGCAGCGCCGGGTGGGGTGCAGTCTTCGCTGCCATCTTCTTCGGGCTCGCGCTCGGCATGTTCCTAGGGTTGCGCATGCTCCGCGGCTTCTCCCGACGGCGGCTGTTCGGCGTCTCCATCATGTTCGCCGCGGTGCCGCTTGCGCTGACGGCGCTGATCCCTAACCTGGTCGCAGTGACGATTCTGGTCGTCGTGCTCGGAGCATGCGCCGGCGTTGCGTATGTGACCGGCTACACGGTGGTCGGCCTGGAAGTCAACGACGACACCCGTGGGCGCACGTTCGCGTTTCTGCAGTCGGCGATCCGGGTCATCTTGTTCGTCGCGATCGCGATCGCGCCGACGCTCGCAGCCGCCTTCAACACGATCGTGCGCACGATGAATATCTCTACCGTGCGCATCGGCGGCGTCGCCTACCTGAACATCGGCTACAACCTGGTAATCCTCCTCGCCGCGGTCGTCGCACTCCTGCTCGGCCGCGCTTCCTACCGGCAGATGGACGACCGACGGGGCGTTCCGCTGCTGGCCGATCTGGGGTCCGTGTTCCGGCACGAGCCGATTTCGTCGAACGGCAACGGCAGGGGAAACGACATGCGAAGACGGCACGCACGCGGAACCCGCGCACGCGGCGCAAGCGACGGCACATTCGAAGCGCCGGTCGCCCCGAAGCGGCGACGCTATCCGGGCGTGTTCCTGGCCCTGGAAGGTGGCGAGGGAGCCGGCAAGTCGACGCAGGCCCGCTTGCTGGCGATCTGGCTGCGTGACCAGGGCTATGACGTAGTGACCACGCACGAGCCGGGCGCGACGAAGGTAGGCATGCGGTTGCGGGCACTGCTGCTCGATACTGCTCACACAGGCCTGTCGCCGAGGGCCGAGGCGTTGATGTACGCGGCGGATCGGGCCGAGCACGTTAAAGCCATCATTATTCCGGCTCTGGAGCGCGGCGCCATCGTGGTCACGGACCGCTATGTCGACTCCTCGCTTGCCTATCAAGGCGCGGGACGGCAACTCCCGATATCGGAGATCGGCGAGGTGAACCACTGGGCGACCGGCGGCTTGACGCCGGACCTGACGATCCTGCTGGACTTGCAGCCACTCACCGGCCTCGGCCGGCGGCTGAGTTCGGCGGACCGCCTGGAGTCTGAGCCTGTTGAGTTCCATGAGCGCGTTCGCGGCGGCTTCCTGGCGCTGGCTTCGGCGTCGCCCGAGCGGTATCTCGTCCTCGACGCTTCCCGCCCAGAGACTGAGGTCAGCCGGGATATCCAGATGCGGGTGCGGGAACTGCTGCCCGACCCCGTTCCGGTGACCGCCGAAGAGAATACGGGCTCGTTCCCGGCAATACGCGAGTGATCGATCCTGTGCCGTCTCGAGTGTTCAGCGAGCTGACCGGACAAGAGATCGTGGTCGATCAGCTTGAGCGCGCCGTGGCGGCCAGCGTCTCGTCTGCTGAGGGCGGCGCTCGGGCCGCCCAGGTCGGCGCTCGGGCCGCTGGGAGCGCCGCCGAACCGGTGAGCGCCGGGATGACGCACGCATGGCTGTTCACCGGACCGCCGGGCTCGGGGCGTTCGCTGGCAGCGCGAGCCTTCGCGGCCGCGCTTCTGTGCGACCGGCAGGGCTGCGGCGAATGCCCGTCATGTCGGCAGGTCGCGGCCGGGACGCAAGCTGACCTGCTGCTTGTCCGGCCTGACGGACTGTCTTATGGCGTCCGCCAGACCCGGGACCTAGTTCTCAAGGCGGCCGCTGCGCCGGTATACGGGCGGTGGCGCATCGTACTGTTCGAAGACGCTGACCGGTGTACGGAACAGGCGGCGAACGCTTTGCTCAAGGCCATCGAGGAGCCATCGCCGCGGACGGTGTGGCTGCTGTGCGCGCCGTACGCCGACGACCTGCCGACGACGATCAGGTCGCGGTGCCGCCTCGTGAGCCTGGTGACCCCGCGGACGGCAGCGGTGACTGAGGTGCTTGAACGCGAGGGCATACCGGCCGAACGGGCCAGGGCGGCCGCGCTCGCTGCGCAGGGTCACATCGGCCGCGCGCGACGTTTGGCGACCGACGAGGAGGCCACGCGCAGGCGCGGCGAAGTTCTTCGAGTACCGGGCCAGGTCGTCAGCCTGGGCGAAGCGCTCAAGGCGGCCGCGGCCCTCGTGAAGGCAGCCGAGGCAGAGGCCGCCGCGACGACCGAGGAGCTGGATGAGCCGGAACGGGAGGCGCTGCGGCGCGCTCTCGGCGAGGGCTCGACGGGTAAGGGCGTCGCCGCCGCGGTCCGCGGCAGCGCTGCGGTGCTGCGTGAGCTCGACGAAAGGCAGAAGTCACGGGCGACGAGGCTCAAGCGCGACGCGCTGGACCGAGCACTGCTGGATCTGGCCGGGTTCTACCGAGATGTGCTGGCCCTGCAGCTCGGCGCGTCCGTGGAATTGGCCAACGAGGTTCGCAGCGAGGAGCTGCGCGAGCAGGCCGCCGTCGTTGGCCCCAGGGACACGGTCCGTCGCATCGAGGCCATCATGCGGTGCCGGCAGCGGCTGGAGGCTAACGTCGCGCCGCTGCTGGCCGTCGAGGAGCTGACTCTCGCTCTCGCCGGCTAATGCTCGCATCCGCTGCATGGTGACGCGGATCGTAATCGCACCGTAATGTGTTCGGCGTGGGCATGATGATCGCGGTCAGCTTCCAGCGCAGCGGGCGCTTGTACTACCTCGATCCAGGCCCGCATCAGCCGACCGTTGGGACCAAGGTGCTCGTGCCCACAGATGCAGGCCCTGAGGTAGCCGAATGCATCTGGGGCCCGCAGTGGGTTGACGACGACATCGCCGGTCTGCCGGTCTGCGCTGGCCTGGCGGACGAGCAGGACCTCAGCCGGGACGCGTCCAACCGCTCGCGGCGAGCCGAGGCGAGGGTGACGACCAGGCGCCTCGTACGCGAGCATGCGCTGCCGATGAAGATCATTGCGGTTGACTACCTCGACAAGCAGAACACGTTCACCGTGTACTTCAGTGCCCCGCACCGCGTCGACTTTCGCGGGCTAGTGAAGGACCTGGCCACGAAGCTGCGCGCCCGTGTCGAGCTGCGGCAGATCGGGGCGCGGGACGAGGCCAGACTGCAGGGCGGGATAGGTCCGTGCGGCCGCGACCTGTGCTGTGCCACGTTCCTGAAGGATTTTGAGCCGGTGTCCGTACGGATGGCGAAGGACCAGGACCTGCCGGTCAACCCGCTGCGGATCGCCGGGGCCTGTGGCCGCCTCATGTGCTGCCTCAAGTATGAGCACCCGCTCTACCAGGACTTTCACGCATCAGCGCCGAGGCAGGGCGAGCATGTCGACACGCCGGACGGGCCTGGCGTCGTGGTCGGGCACAATGTGCCGTCCGACTCGGTGATCGTGAAGCTGGCCGAGGACGGCCGCCGGACGACCTGCCCGAAGGCCAGCGTCTGCGGGTCAAGGAAGGCTTATGAGGCGATGCACGGCACTGCGCGGGAGCCGGCTGCGGACCTGTAGACTCCTGTCGCTCACCCGGTTCGCCGGATGTGCGCCGCCTTAGCTCAGTCGGCAGAGCGATTCACTCGTAATGAATAGGTCATCGGTTCGATTCCGATAGGCGGCTCGCGAGTTTCCCCACGTCAAAGGCCCGCCATCCACTTCGGGTAACGGGCTTCCGTTTGTGCCGTGCGCCACTGGTGCGCCAAGACGTCGCGCCGCTCGGTCCCACCACACTTCCCCCGGTAGACCAGCCTTCATCCTCGGGCAGGAGCCGGGCCAGTCGGCTAAATCACTGCGACGACTGGTCTTCCAGCACCGCTTGGCCTGGCACCTTGTAAACCCCGGCGACGCTTTCGGCCAGCTTGAGTACACCCGTGAACTGGTCGTGGGTCAGGACTTCCTGGACCCCCACGTCCCTAAAGGCGCCGCTCTGGCTGAGGACGCCAGCCACCGCGGTCGCCCCGGCCGAGTCAGGCAACTGGACAACTGCGTGCACGGCGCGTCCGCTGACCTCCCAGTAGACGTCGACCACCGATCCGCCTAGAGACGCCATGAGTGCGCCGACCGCTTTGACGCGGTCATCGGCGAGGCGAATCAGGCGGGCCCACGAACCCGCAGAGTAGGTGGCGTTGATCATGTAGTTGGGCATAGAGTCCCCCCACTCTGAGCCAGAGGAGTCAGGCTATCGAGTCGGTACTCCTCGAACAGGGACGGGGGCGGGAGGCGACGTCACTGGCCGCTGATGATCCTTGGCCTTCATCGCCGCGAACTCCTCGGCGCTTCGCTGCCTGGTTGTGGACGGCGGCGGGTGCCGGGATCTGCCGCCCGGCGCGACGGATGCAGCGAACCCGATGGCCAGGTACACCCAAACCGCCCGGTCGCGCCGACGCGAAACTGTGGCGCATCTCTGTCGATTCGCTGCTGCTCAGAGGGCTCGAACTTCGGCGAGCCGATTGGCTGCGAACAGGTCGGTCCCGCTCGGGTGCCAGCAGACGGCGGCTTCCCATGCGGCCCTCGCTTGCGCGGCGATGTCATACGCGTCGTCGTCGAGACCGGCGGCGTTGAGAGGCAGCGCCAGGTCGAGGTCGGGCACGTCGACGTGCGACTCATCCCCGGCAACTCGCCGAGGTTGACCCTCGTCCCGGTCTCGGCATGCAGAAGATCGATCGACGATCGCCAGCCCGGGCGCTGGGGCCAGCCATGCGTCAACCTATGCAACTGGCGGAGTGCGTCAGCGACACGACGCCAGTCGGCTTCGCTCTCGGGCGGTCCGCCCTCAACGTAGGTCATCACTACCAGGCCGCCGACGAAGTACCGGCCGTCTGTGATCGGGATCGGCACAGGCACCGGCATACCTTCACGGTGAAGGTGTCGCAACAGGTCGGTCTCCCAGGCGAGATCAGCATTGCTGCGTTGGCCGAGACGACCGACCGCGACGTGCCCGTCAACGCGCACGCTCCACAGCTCGTTGACGCCAGCTCCGCCAGTGAACGGTTCGCTGCGAACGGCGCCGTCACCCCACTGCTCGAGTGCCTTCCATCCCACCGGCCGCATCTTCGCGGAGGGTCATGAAACGCGCAACGAGATTTAGCTGAAGGACAAACTGAGATCTGGGCCGCCAACGTGCTGCAATGGAGCGGCCCGTCCGCACCAAAGTCGGTAGCCATGATCCTTGACGCTGTTCGTGCAGTGCTGTGAGACTGCTCCGCAAGCGGGCGCTTTTACACCTTCCGCGCAGATCGGCCCAATGAACGGCAGATCGCTGCGTGCTTGGAGGACGGTGACCGCTGTCCATCCCGGTCAGAGGTGGGGGTTAGCCATGGGCGGTCGAGTGGGCTTCACCGCCGGCCGTCGCCGTGGCTGCTCCCGCCGGACCGGACCGCCCAGCGTCGGGAGATGAGATGAAGAGGTTTCGGGTGGTTCTCGCATGCTGCGGGTTGACGTTGGGGCTCGCGCTTGCGGGCGCCACGGCTGCGACGCATGCCGTGGCCAAGCCAGCGGCGGCCCCAATGCTGCCCGCTATCAGCGATTGGCAGTATCTCGGCAGCAGCGTCACGCCGCCTAGCCAATCCGCTTGCAACGCAGTCGGTCGGCGTTGCTTCGACCCAGCGGCGATGCACAACTCGTACAACTACGCCTCGTTGCTCGCGGCCGGTAACCAAGGCCAGGGCAAGACGATTGCGATCGTCGACGCGTTCGGTGCTTCGACGATCCGACAGGACTTGTACAACTTCAGCACACAGTTTGGCCTGCCGGTTCTGTGTGGTTCTAGTACTACCGCTGTAGACGACCCGTCCGGCAACTGTGCGTCGAACGTGAGCCCGCGCTTTGACATCATCTGCCCCGAGGGGTGCCGCACAGCCCAGGTGCCGCCGCTGAACAACTCGTTTGGCCAGGAGGCAGGCAACCTCTGGTCACTGGAGGTCGCGCTCGACGTCGAGTGGGCGCACGCGACGGCTCCCCTGGCGAACATCGTCCTGGTGACCACCCCCACTGCCGAGACGCTAGGTGTCCAGGGATTCCCGGTCATGATGGCCGCGGAGCAATACGTGATCGACAACCACCTAGCCGATGTGATCTCGCAAAGCTTCGGCGCAGGCGAGGGATCGTTCCACAACGGCTTGGCGACGATCAACAACTTGCGGCAGGCGTACGTCGACGCCCAAGCGAACAACGTCACGGTCCTCGCCTCGAGCGGTGACGGCGGCACGACGAACGGACTCAAGGAGCCGGTCAAGAACTCGGGCACCATCCCCTACCCGAGCGTGATCTGGCCGGCCTCGGACCCGCTCGTGACCTCGGTCGGCGGGACGTATCTATGCACCAATGCCACCACAGGCACGTCAGTTGACAGCGTGTCCCCGCCTAGCGCCTGCCAGGCACATCCGGGAGCACGCGAGGTCGGCTGGATTGCCGCCGGCGGCGGCTACAGCATCCTGTTCTCGCGGCCCGACTTCCAGAACAATCTGCCGACGGGAAGCACCTTCGTCGGAAGTTCGGTCGGCGCGCCCGGACCAAACTCGAACATGCGGGGCGTTCCTGACGTCGCTTACCAGGCCAGTGCGCGCACTGGTGTGCTGGTCTACGTGACCGAGCCGCAGCCCGGGTCAACAACGACGGGATGCGGTGGGGCCAGTCCGTGCTCGACCGGCTGGTACGTAGTCGGCGGGACCAGTTCAGGCTCGCCGCAGTGGGCCGGACTGATCGCCCTCACCGATCAGATCGCGGGCCGCGACGTGGGCTACATCAACCCTGCGCTCTACACGATCGCGAGCGACCCGAGCAAGTACGGGAACGACTTCTACGACATTACGGCTGGCTGCAACCAGACCACGAGTATTCCCGGCTACTGCGCCTCGACTGGGTGGGACGCCGTCACCGGACTCGGGACGCCGAACGTGGCGAACCTGATCCCCGATCTGATATCCGCTACTCAGTAGAAGGACCAGGGGGCGGGGCTGTGCCCCGCCCCCTGTGCTCCCTGGCTCCCACTCAACGGATACCGCGGCTCCGGGCGAGATGTCGGACGATTGAATCCCGAATGTGATTCTGGAACTATCTGAAAATAGCGACAAATCCCACCGCGAGGAGCAGCCGATGCTCGACGTGCTTATCAAGGGCGGAATGCTCGTCGATGGCACCGGCGCACCGCCACGGACAGCTGACGTCGCGATCAAGGACGGCGTGATCGTATCGGCGCGCGGGCAGATGAACGAGCCCGCCGAGCAGTTGATCGACGCGGACGGATGCGTCGTCACGCCGGGCTTCATCGACGTGCATACGCACTACGACGGGCAGGCGACCTGGGACGACGAGCTCGAGCCGTCGGCGAGCAACGGCGTCACGACCGTGGTGATGGGTAACTGCGGCGTGGGCTTCGCCCCGGTGCGGCCGGTAGCTACCGCTGCGCTTATCGACTTGATGGAGGGTGTGGAGGACATTCCGGGTTCCGCGCTCAGCGTCGGCATGCCCTGGGGTCGTTGGGAGTCCTTCCCGCAGTACCTGGACGTTCTCGGCCAGCGGTCGTATGCGATCGACCTGGCGGCTCAGCTGCCACACGGCGCGCTCCGGTTCTATGTGATGGGCGAGCGCGGAGCCGCTAACGAAGATGCCACTGCCGACGACCTGGAAGCCATGGCCCGGCTGACACGCGAGGCGTTTGATGCGGGCGCCGTCGGCTTCACTACGTCGCGGACGATTGGCCACCGGGCCAAGTCGGGCAGGCCCGTGCCGGGCACATTCGCCCCGCCGGAGGAGCTGCTGGCGATCGCAGAGGCAGTACGCGGTGCGGGCCATGGTGTCCTGGAGGCCATCGTGGCCGGGACGATCGGCTCGCTGGAGGGACTGGGTGGCGAGTACACCAAGCCCGTCGAAGAGGTCCCGTTGCTGGCCGAG
>Ga0126378_10002176_pt1 | contig 14454 bp, 15 predicted proteins | sample PanSoiMetPlot_23_FD_92587 | JGI IMG/M metagenome (GOLD analysis project Ga0126378, IMG submission 92587) | Tropical forest soil microbial communities from Panama - MetaG Plot_23 | ecosystem: Environmental > Terrestrial > Soil > Tropical forest > Bulk soil | place: Panama | collected 2016-02-17 | reverse complement strand
GTGTATTACGTCGTTCAGCTGGCTCACAAGTTCGAATATGAGCGGAGCAGCAAAACGATCTAGCTCGTCAACTCCTTTGGAACGGTATGTGATTATGAATCAGAAACAACTTGAACATCTTGCGTTGGAGGTTCGATGGCAAAACAATCGAGCATACCGTGGAAAGAGACTTTGCCAGACGTGCTTGATGGAGAAAGCCATCATCTCCGTTCCAGAAGATCAAATAACAATTGAAGACGTCTGGCACCAATGGATGAGGGTGCTGAAAAGGGACAGATGTGTGGTGTGCGGAGAACTGAAAGAAACAATGATGCTGCCCGTCAATTAAGACACTTCCCCAAGGACAATACGCGTCGCACTTTGAAAGGAGAGTGGAAGGAAGTGACTCGCTCGCTCCGGTTTTGCAGTCGTGATGTGGAGTGTGAGCCCTTATTCTTGAAGGCGCCGACCACATTCATGCAGGCCTTCTTGATTGAGCGGGTGGCGGAACGGCGTGCTGACGGGCCTGCCGGCCCGCGGCCTTTACAATCTCGGCATTCAGCTCTCCACCAATGAGCAAGGCGATTCCGCTCAGATAGAACCACATCAACAGCACGATGGCTCCCCCGATCGAGCCATAGGCCACATTATAGTTCGCGAAGTTCTCGACGTAGAGCTTGAATCCCAGCGAGACCACCACCCAGAGCACGACCGCCACGAGGGATCCGGGGATCACCCAACGCCAATCCTGTTCCACGTTTGGGCTGAAATAGTAAATCACGCTCACGGCCACGAGCATGAGGACAATGATCAACGGCCATTGCACAACGATCCATCCGATGGTGAAGAACTCGCCCAACGCCAGGAGATTCGCCACCCCTTCGGCGATATGTTCGCCCGCCAGCACCAGCGCCGTCGAAAGAATGATAAAACCAGCCAGGCCGATCGTCATCGCGATCGCAGTCGCCCAAATTTTCCAGACTGTCCTGGTTTCTTTCGTGTCATAGACCACTGTCAGAGCGTCCATGACCGCGGTCAATCCGCTCGAGGAAGCCCACAACGCTCCCAGCAAGCCGAGTGACAGGAGACTTCCTCCGCTCCCCTCCATAACTTGCTGCAGATATTTTTCCAACAATGACAAGGCATCAGCCGGCAGCACGTCCCGGAGGGAGGCCAGCAAGTGCGGAATGATAGGCTGGAGAGGAAGCAGCCCGAGCAGCGCCGTGACACACAAGAGCGCCGGGAATAATGCCAGCAGAAAATAAAAGGCCAGTTGGGCAGCCCGTCCCAGCACCTCATCGTCTTGCGCCTCCTGCCAGAGACGTGCGCCCAACTCTGTCCATGACAGCCCGCCGAGTTTCCACGGATTCTGAATGGGCGAGTAGCTCCTGAGGTCAGCCATGATCGACAGCATCCTGGTCTGCGCCGCTGGCGCGTTCGAAGCCGGGCAGGATCGCCTCGAAGAAGGCGTTTTGAATGAGCCCCACAACAACCTGGAGTGTCTCGGTTTGCGGATCATTGATCTGGCCGGAAATGTCGGCCTTCGTAGCCACTTCTTTGTGGGGCGCGTTCCTGAGCAAGGCGGCCATGTCCTCGATCAGGCCTTGATAAAGCTTTTGCCACAGGTCCTTGTCACGATCCTGCTGCGTATCGTAGACGTCCAGGTCCTTGATGAGTGGTTTCACATAGCCTGTGATCGTCCCGTGGTCGATGTCCATCTCCGAGTAGACTGAGAACCGCCCGCCCACCACGTCGAAATCCCCATGGGCTCGCAGCAAATTGTTCATCGGCCGCACCTGCGTATCGGCAATCTTTACTTTTAATTCGAAGTCCGGCGAGGCCGTGTCCGGGCGCAAGACACCCGTGATATCCGTTCTGCCGGTTCCCATAAATTTTCCTGTGAGGTTGAAAGAAGCCGGGCCATCACGAAATTGATTGCTGTAATTCTCCAGATCAATCTCCGCATCGGTGAGGTACAGCCGGTATGTCGGAGTGGTGGCCTCGTTCACGAACCCCACCTCACTGTTGACGATCTTGATCTGACCGATGCGTACGCGGCCGTCTTCATTCGCGTGGATTTTCTGTGTCGTCTCGGCCGTGGCTACCGCTCGTGCTTTCTCGGCCTCCTTGGTCTGTTTCGCATGGACATAATCGACGTGCAGTCCATCGATCGTCAGCCGCTTCAATTCCACAACGCTGATGGCAGGCGCATATTCCACAAAGCCTTCCGCCGACATCAGGCCACCACTGAGTTGAACATTATGGCGACCGGTAACCGGCAGCAGAGAGGCGAGTGTCACATGGTCCATGAGGACATCGGCCTTGATGCCTAGGTGGGGTTCGGCGAGAAAATCCGCATGCCCCTCCGCGTGGAACCTGCCGGTATCGAACAGGCGGCCTTCCAGGAAGAGTTCAGACGGATATTGGTGCTCACGGGAATGCACGTTGCGGATGTTGGACGCATACACATTCACGTGACTAAGGCGAAGCGGTCGCGCCGGATTCGCCTCATCCAGATAGGTGAGATCGGCATCCACGATCCTGACCTGATTGATTTTCAAGGGGTAAATGCTTTCCACAGCCTCCTGCCATCCCCGCTCCTGGACGGGGACTTCGTCTAGGGCTTCTTGTTTGGCGAGTGTCCGGGTGATTCGGAAGGTCGGGCGCTCGATATAGTGGTCATTCACTAATCGTCCGGACGTCAGCGCCTTCCAATGGACACGTGCCGTCCAGAGTGGGATGGTTGCGATGGGCAGATCAGGCTGGTCATCGCGCACCAGGACGAGGTTCTCGATATCGAGGGCGAAGCCGATGGGATGAAAATGGATGGCTCCGATGCGGACGCTGTAGCCTTCCAGGCTCTGGTTGATCTTGCGCTCAAGATATAGGCGCAGTGGTTCTTCCATGAACAGACTGGCGACCGCGACGAGAAGAACCAGTGCACCCAATCCCGCGGCGAGTTTCCCGAACCGATTCATGGTGCTTCACTCATCACCACTTACTTTTACTTTAATCGTTGCGACGCTCGTGAGTCTGATCACCCTGCTCCTCGTCTCCATGGGCATGTTTACTGAACCGCAGGATGCATTAAACCTCATTTGGAGGATCCCCGGAAAAAGTGGTTCTCTGGCGAGCAGTCAGAACGCAACTGTTATCGTTTACGCTTCTAGACGTTGGCTCATGGCTCAAACTAACCCTGGCCTAGTTTTCAGGTTTTGGGTCCCAGGTCAACCACCATCTCAATTCTGCATTGCAGCTCTGCCCAGGCTCTGTCACACAGCCATCAAGCGTCTCCCTCGTTCAATCACCTTTTCAACGGCTTCTGCCGTATCTTCAGCCATGTCTTCTGCGAAGCTTCTTAGGTGTTGCCGCGTCCGCGCTCCAGAGTGTGGAGCAATCAGAATACCGGTGCCGACACCGGCACAAAATCCCGCTGCAAGGGCCGTGGCACTTACGATGAGGGAGCGTGTGTTACCATTCATAGTGGTGTCTCCTTTCATCTTGTTGCAAATAGAACAAGACCGCCGATCTGTTTGTCCGTATGCAAATGAGAGCCGGCCGGGCGCACGTGATCTTCACTGATCGATTGCAGAAAGACTGACCTTCCACGGTACAAGCCCTACCCTTCCCTGCTTGACGAAAAGGCCATGAATGCACCGACCTCAAAATTTTTGGCGTCAGCCTCCTATTTCTTCCGGCCGACCTACTGAACTAGGGCGCATGAGGCTTATCGATACAGCGTGGCCTGTAGACGTGACATAGGCCTCAATCGTGTCTCCAACTGCGAACTCTTCATCTCGTCCACCGGTTCCCACTTGCCCTTTCTGCGTTTTCCGATCCACAGTCATTCTCACTTCCTTGCCGGACTTCTCTTTCACCATGAAGACCTCGCCTTCGAGCTTCGATACACGCCCTCTGATGACATGGCAATCTTTGTTCGCGCACAAGTCAGGAGATGGCTTGTTCTTCGAGATAGATGTTCTGGTATTGCCTTCCTCGCCACGTAAGTCGAGTGGCGCCTTGGCGCTTTCCATGTCTTTGACCAATGTCTCTAAAGCGGGAGATCCATCGGTTGTATCCTTTTCAGTAATGTCCGGTGAGAGTCGATACTGCTTCGTGTTCAGAACCAGTTTCTTTTCATCCGTGTCTCGCTGGACCCTGAAGTGTGCCCAAGGAGTCACTTCCAACTGATTGGTGGCATTCACTAACACGACGGCGTACTCGATCCGTCCCGTCTCGGAATCCATAATCAAGGTTTCCAGCGATCCCAACACCTTCCCATCTGCAGTGTAGATTGGGCTGTTAAGAAGGCTGTGTTCGCCGATAGTGACGAATTTGCCGACCGGAACCGGGAGCAACGCATACTGTTTTGGGGGATAACCCTGAGCACCGGTCATGTCGAGCTGCCCGGGTTTATCCTGTTTGCCAGGGATCGCCAACTCTCCTGTTCCCGCGGTTTCCCCAGGCGAGCGCGCTATCTGAGGTTCTGCGCCTTCGTTGTTAGGCATGAATCTGAGCATCGTGACGCGACCCATGTCATCCACTTCAGCCTTGATCCTGTCACCAGGCTTGAAGGCACAGGTCCCAATTCTGAAGCCGGACCCCACGGCAGTTTCATCTTTCTTTTGTCCCTGTTCTATTTGTCGCTCACTGGCGTCACGGTCTTGGTGCTCCATTGGGAGCCTGTTTGTCATAACGACTTGAGAGAAGGATGCGTCGGGCGTCGAGGTCTGGGCGGCACTGCAGTCCAGATTCGTATCTTTATTGACGAGCAGGCGCACTTCGTCACCGGATTCTTCATCGTTGACAAAGTAATAGTCACCTTGAATGTTCCGGATCCCTCCGTAGATGAAGTACTTCGCGCCTCCTAAAGTGACCTGGGCGTTTTGATTGGCTCCCTGATGCTTTGTCGGGTCTCTCTGTTTCTTTGTCGTTTCCTGATCACGTACGGAACCCGGCTCGGGGACACCCAATTCACTGCCACCTTGCCCGATGAAGTGTTGTTGATCGGATTTTTGGTCCGCTGCGTGGGCGAGCGGTAGTGTCCCAAGACTCAGCACCACGGCTCCGGTAAGGAAAGTTTTGAAGGTTTTGAAAGTCATATCGCTCCTCCTTGTTCAGGCTAGACTGGTTTTTCCTCTTTCGTTGGTTCCTGTTCCTCCAACCACCCCCCGAGAATGAGTCTCCCTATGAGGCTCCCATGGCCTTCTCAAATCGGCCCTTCCGCCATTTCCTGGCTCTCATCCGGCAACATTCATGTTTAAAATGTAGCCCCCCGGAAGGGCCTCCAGCACTGTGGTGGTCCCGTCTGCCTTGGGCACACTCAGAGCAAGGGTCTGCATCTCTGCGGGCAGGATGATGTCCTCGACCGTCGCGACACGACTAAATCGCAGTGCTGCCATGCGTGGCTCCTCGCCTAAGGCGGGATTGTTAGCCAGTTCTTCCACTTTCGCGAGCAACCATTGACCAGGGAGGATGATTTCGCCACAAGCATTCCGGTCGAAGCGCACGGGAGATGGCTTGCGCCGCAGGTTCTCGTCGTACGGGTCCACCGGGCAGGGCGTCACCAATAGAAGCGACAGGTCGCGGTCTTGGCTTGGCAAGAGCAGACATCGTCCCATTGGGATGCCGTTGTGTTCGTCCACTAAGCCCTGTGCCCTCAGCAGCTCTATAAATTGGTCGCCAGCCTTCTCGTAGCCCGCCTCATCCTGTTCGAATTCAAGCAGGCCATGGGCAATTAACTCGTCGAGTACGCGAGTCATCATCTGCCGCAGTACGTTCTCGGTGAAGGGGATCATGGTCTCAGTCATGGCTCAGTCCTCCTCGTGTGATCTCTCCTCGCGAGCGGCCCTTCCTCTTTATTGCCGGTGTCGGTGGCCTCCCGCTGGCAGTCGAACCGGCCTGGGGTGGACGCGACAGCCCCCGTTGTTGCTCCGGACATTTGATGATGAGCCGAAGCCCCCGATCAGACAGTGAAATCAGGGTCGGCCCTTCTGTCTGGTGCACCGCCGTGCGAGCTAAAACCGCCGCCCTCATCGTGCCTAAGGCGAAAGGGCCGCCATGACGGCATGCGATTCGGCGGATCTAGGACGAATCAGCGGAATCAGAAGGATTCTGCGGGAGGATCACTCTGCGAGGGGCTCGACACGTAGGAGTGATGTTTTTCGAATGGCATGGTTTCTCCTACCAATATAACATCCTCCCATAGCCTCGGAGGGTCATGCAAGGGCCATCGGGTCCGTCAAGGTGCCGTGGAGTCTTATGCGCTGCATCAGCGAATGGCGCCTGACAATGGGTGCCTATGGCAAGATCACCGCGCTTGAATGGTGTCATCACAGTTCCCCCCGTCAAAGACGGCTGATGCTGGTGGTATCGGAAGTATGCACCAGAGAAAGCGATTTTAGCGGAGTGCCGGTCAGATTTATGGCATGTTCTGAAAGTCTTCAAATTTCTCAACCACTTCACAGTACGCGATTGAAGCTGCTTGAAGTCCTGTTCTGAGCAGGCTGGCCACGCTCAGGCGATTCACCTGACCCGTCTAGAAATGCCTTCCTCCTCGCCACCATGTGACGGGCACGTAGATCAAATGTACAAAACAACCTGCTCAGGCCTGGACAACCTGCGCGCCTTCTAACTCTCACAAATTTCTTGGCTTTTGCATATCCCAACTGAAAAACTGTGCCGGTTACCATGCGAGTGGACAATTCGTCCACGTCTCATGAACAAGAAACGTGGCTTTAGAATCAGCCCCTTGTGATTGATCAATGGGTGCTGATCATGATTGGTGTGTGGCTTGCACAGAAGTTGAAGTGGAAGGAACAGTCGTCGAGAGCCACTTCGTTTGAACAACTAAGAGAGAGATCTCGTGAACCTACGAGCAAAATGCTCGAAGCTCTTTAACGGCTTGAGGGATGGAATGGAACTCATCACGCTCTACGAGATTGTTGTCGCAATGAAATCCACCCTGAAGCACCTCATCCACTACCACCCTGTCACGGTCCAGTATCCGCACGAAAAACCACTCTTGCCGGACAATTTCCGTGGCATGCAGGCCTTGCTGCGATATGACGATGGCACCGAGAAATGTGTCGGCTGTGATTTGTGTGAAGCTGCCTGTCCCTCACGCGTGATTACCGTTGTCAGCGCCGAAGTCCCTGGCGAACCCACCAAACGCTATGCGAAAGGGTATTACATGGATATGACCCGCCGCTTGTTTTGCGGGTTATGCGTACAGGCCTGTCCTCTTGATGCGTTGGGTATGACTCGAGAATATGAGTGGTCTGTGTATGACAAACAGGACCTGCTGCTCAATAAAACGCAGCTCCTCGCCCTCGGGGATCGATCCTTCCTGGTACGCGAGAAAAGGCTTGAGTTCCAGCATCCAAATATGGCCGTCTTCAACGACGCCTTTCACAATCACCTTCCGAAGGAGTTTGATATTCCTGCTGTTGACCATCCTACAGCGCGCTGCCCAAAAGGAGATTATAGGGGTCAACGGAGCGGGCGATCTTGAAGGAATGGCAATCCTTACGTTCCCCTGGAAAGGAGGTGCACCAATGACTGCAACTGTTTCAAAGGGCAAATTGGTTTCTCTGGAGTACACCCTCAAGTTGGACGAGAAGCAAGTGGTCGACACCAATGTGGGAAAGGATCCATTAAATTATACACAGGGCACCAACCAGATTATCCGCGGCGTCGAGGCGGCGGTAGAGGGAATGAAGGTTGGAGAAGCCAAACACGTGATCCTGGAACCAGCGGACGGCTACGGGACTATAAATCCCAAGGCGTTCCAAGAGGTGCCTAAGGAGAAACTGCCTAAGGCCATCAAAGTCGGCACGCAGCTGCACGGGAAGGATGCGAAGGGTCGCACCATCGAACCCATTGTATCGGAGATCAGAGACAAAACTGTGCTTCTGGACTTCAATCATCCTCTCGCCGGCAAGACTCTCTTCCTCGACGTGAGAGTGGTAAATGTAAGTTAACTGGTGGTATCGGGAAGCATGCGGCAGGTGATGTCGAGCCCGGAAGTTTCGATCTCACGGGACGCGTTGACTTGGGGTCTTCATTAAACCTCGAGATACCAGGAAGATACAGATTTTCAACGATCATTGGAATGGGGACACCACAGAAAGTTGCCGGGAAGGACAGATATTCATTCCCTGGCCTTCGCTAGGTGACCATCAGATCCGCGCTCATGGTTTGGCGGGCGAACTGGATCGCAATTCCCGCCGTCAGCAAAAGCACGAACCCGAGGCCGATCAGGCTCGCCGTTGGTCCAATTGCATCCGCCACCCAGCCGAAGGCCATCATTCCAACCATGGCGGCCGCCATCGAACCGGTGCTGAAGGTCGTGAGGACTCGACCCATGAGGTGCGGTGGCGTGCTCTCTTGGAGCAGCGCAAACACCACCGGATTGAGCACTGCTGAACTTGCGCCCACGAGGATCACGACTGTCGCCGCGATCAGCGGGGATTCCAGCAAGCTGAGACTGCAGACTGCGAGTCCACCCACGGTCATCCCGCCGATGAGGATTTGTAATCGGCTTTGCACATCGTTCTTCCGCCTCCAGGCCAGCCACGAGGAGGCGCTGAGCATCCCGACCCCCAGGGCAGACCAGATCCAGCCGAGTTGGACCGGCCCGGCATGCAGCAGCTGCTTTGCGTACACGGGCAGGACGAAGACAAAGGCGCTTGTTCCCAGATTGTAGAGAGCCGACATGATGACCAACAGCAGGACTGTCGAACGCTCGCCGAACACGAACCGGAACCCACGCGTGAGGTCGCTCAGCAGCGATCCAGACCGCGTGGAGAGCTTTGGGGCCTGTCTCGGTGTTTCGTTGCTCCGGATCGGCATAAGACAGAGGGCCGCGATCAGGAAGGTCGCCGAATTCAGATACAAGACATGTTGCGCTCCGATCAGCGCGATCAGGACCCCGCTGATGGCCGGCCCCAACAGAATGCCGATGTTGGTTGTGCTCTGGAGGAGAGCATTCGCCGAGACGAGTTCTGACCTTCTGACCAGCAACGGAACTGCCAATCCCATTGCCGGGCCGAACACCGTGGAGACCGTCGCGGTCAGGAAGATGAGGATGTAGAGCCCCTCTAGCCTCAACATGCCGAGTTCGTACAGCGCCGGAATGAGGAATGCCATCACGGTGCGAATCAGATCCACCCAGATCATCACCGCCTTCTTCGGGAGACGATCAAGATAGACACCGATGATCGGACCGAAAGCCAGTGGCGGAATGGTTTGCAACAGACCAACCATCGCGATCATCATAGCCGACCCGGTGAGCTCATAGACGAACCACAGCAACGCCACCTTATTGAGGCCCTCACCTACTTGAGAGGCCACCTGTCCCCACCAGAGCAGCCCAAAGTCCCAAGTCTTGATTAACTGCCAACCTCTGCCGCCCCGCTCGGTTGATTCGGATCTCACGGCAGATGGCCTAGGCCCCTGCCTATGCTTCTGTATCAGATTGATCATCTCACTGCCAGCGCCCTTCAATATGATGCTGGCTTAGTTGGGTTCATCGTGTGGCGATTGGGTCAAGCTTGAGCCCTTTCAAGCAGGCTTTGGATTTCATGTTGATGTGAAGAAGTTTGTGGGACCGGCGGCGCTGGTGGTGCCGGCGGTTTCGGCGACGGTATGGGTTGCGGGGGAATGGCAGAGGTTGGACCAGGTGACGGATCGGTCGGCCCTGGAGCAGGGGTCGGTTTTGGATCTGCAGCCAAGATCATCCCTCCCGCGATTCCTCCGGTTACGCTCAGAACTCCGACGAGGAGAATTTCTGTCATGAGATTCTTCACAGCAACATGAGTTCCTTTAGATCTATGTCGGTCCGCTTCGAGCAAGTGATGTCGGTAGAAGAGCATTTGCAATTCATTGCGGTTGGTAAATCCACTTATTTAGCAATTCACAGACCGGGCCGAATGGTCGAACGATGAGTCCAAGGGAGGTAGAAAAATCATTTGAAATTCATGAACATTGAATGAAGTCCTTTGTAGGGAAAATTAGAGCGAGGACAAGCAGAGGGGACAATTAGGCTTCTCGAAGACAACCTGTCCGACCGAAACTGGTTGGTCTCCTTCGAGCTCCCGCACGATCTGTTGGCTGTTGTTTGCGCATGGCACAGTCCTGGACATCAGTCCGAAGGGGTGGCGGATTGCTAGTTCGCTATCGGTCCCGGCAGGCCTAGAGCTGAAGCTTCGGGTTTGGCCGGGAGCCTCTCAATACCAACATCTGGAAATTGCAAAGGCAACCGTCCTGTGGGTGCAAGAGCATCATTTCGCGGTTGCGATCAAGCGGGTATGTCCGAAGCACCAAGAGGCACTGTTTGAATTGGAGAGACGGAGGATAGGATTTCGTTTGATGGCCGCGCCTCTCCTTTCCCTGGTCATGGCAATGGATTGACGACATCAAGGACGCTGGCCCACAGGGACGGGTCAATAGCCTGACTCTCCTTGCGCAGTCTCGGCAGAGGCCTGGTTAAGCTCCTGAAAGTGCATCAGCGCGGACTCGGCCGACTTCGTGGCCGGTTCTCCTTGACCCTGCTTGCCACGGTCGATCGCATCTCTCAAGAAGCGCATGCCTTCTTCTAAGTGTGGACTCTTGATCTCTTTCTTCGCCATCTCGGCATGCTTGAGCGCCTCTTGGGCCTGTCCCACCAGGGCCTCGGGATAGCCCTGTTGCCCTTGCGCTACTGCCGCTTGTGCATGCGTGATTGCTTCCGAAACGTGCTGGCTCTGGGCCATGGTCAGCGAAACCAGCGCGATCCACGATCCAAGTGCCCCGATAGGAATTGCGGCGTATTTCATGGTCGCCTCCTTCACGTTCAAGAACCCGCCATATGTATTTCTCGTCGGTTTAAAGGGTGAACCACAGAATGGTACCGGATGTCAGATGTCGGACGTACTCCATCATGCCCGGCTCGCGCGGATACATAACGAACCGCATTTCAAACGGGACCAGGATCCGCCCATCGCCGGAGAAGACTTCATCCCTAATATAGTACTCGGGTTGGGTGGCTTCGGCGAGCCTTGTTTGGGGGAACATGCCTGGACAAAGCAGCGGCTGACACATATTCCCAACCGGCTCCGTCGAACTGGAGGGCGACGACGGGGCCGACTCGGACCGCGATACCATGACGGACCAAAAAGTCCTTGATTCGCCAGAGCGGTTATGCAATATAAAACCAATCGCAGAAATTAAGATGCCAGCCCAAGAACATCACCGTTACATCTCTAGTCCCTCGCAAGTAGATCCCCCCGCTGCTTCCTTGTAATTCCGCTGAATCGTCCCCCCGTCTTTTGGAGCCCTTTCGCCTCGGAAACGATGAGGGCGGCGGCGGTCTTTCTTATCAGCTTTACGCGGTAAGGGTACGAAGATCCCCGCCCGCTCTGGAACCTAGACATGACATCATCAAGATTTGTGCTCAACGCCACCACTCTCCAGTCGAAAATAGACCCGGCGCAAATCTTCTTCTTTCTGCCGGCACCGTCGCGCCCAGTTGGGACCGAGGGTAGAGGACAGGTCTCCTCGTACTTCAGCTGGAGCCGAACAGGTGAACCATGGAAAAACGCTGTGCGAAAGGTGTGGAATGATGAATCAGAAACAACGTGAACAGCTCGCCTTGGGGGGTCGATGGCAAGACAGCGGGACCTACCGGGGAAAGAGCCTGTGTCAGACGTGCTTGCTGAAAAAGGTCACCCTTTCAACGTTAGAAGATCACCTGAGGTTTGTACGCCTCTGGCACCGTTGGGTGGACATACGGAAACGAGACCGCTGTGTGGTGTGCGGAGAACTGACGGAAACCATGTTGTTGCCGGCCCAGTAGCACAGCGCCACACGGCACCCTTTTCGTCTGAGTAAACTCCCGGAAGTACGAGGAGGGCGTGACTGTGGGGACTAAGCCACCGCCCCATCTCACTGTCGTCTGGGTGACAGTGGAGCAGGTGCAGCACCCACGAACGGTGTGGACCTATCTGTTGTCCGAGGACGCGCCGGTCAGCCCAATCTATGGGACGACCAATAATCGAGGGATCCGGTCTGACAAGCTCTGTTACTCGTATCTCGAACTCTTCGATTGGTTGTGCCTGTATGGGTTCACCCCCCACCCCCGGACTACTTCTTGCCCACCCCAGAGGAGCTTGACGTAGGTTTCGAGTGGATTGTTCATCCAGTGCCGCGCCCACGCTCCTCCCCCCTACTCATTGCCTGCGGCGAGTGGGCCATCCGCCTCTGTTGATTTGGTTAAACTGAAAGTCTACAGTTTCTATCCCTATAAGACATAGACAAAGCGGTTGACTCGATGGGTCCTGAGCTCTCTCAAGTTCCCCCCCGGGTTTGCCTCGAATCCTCATAGCCGAGAATAATTTCTCGACTGTTGAATCATTAATCCATACCTTCGGGGACAGGCGGCTCGACCTCGAATATGATGTGTGCTCTTCTCACAATCACGCCGTCAGTAAAGCATTCCACTCTCCACCTCGGTATCAGATGGTCATCAGCAACGTTCATCTTGCTGAGGTGAACGACTTCCTGCTCCTGAAACACAATCGGAATGTTCAACCGTTGGTACCATTTGTGGTCACGGCGAGTGGCTCAGAAACCGAGTCTTCGCGCCGAGCATTGGAGGAGGGGGCGTTTGATTTCATCACCACTCCTCTGGTGTATGAACAGACCGTGAGCACCATCCTTTTGGCGTTTTGGCAGAGTAGGTTAATGACCCTCATCGCCAGCAATGAAAGGGCTCTGGAAAAGTATCGTGAGCACATGGCCGCTTACCCATCGGGCAACGATATGGACGCAACATTCAAAAAGACTCTTTCGTCTATACAGCAATCGATTCTTTCTTACCAACAGAGCATTCTGCGATTTGAAGGCTTTGCCGACCTTGCGACGATCGTGAAGACTCAGGCCAGAAAACGAGCGTTGGAACGCCTGGACGCGCTGTCGAAATAGCCCACTGACTTTCAGTGCAAACTTGCGGACAGAGATCGTCAATCTGCTACCATACTGCTACCAGGACAGGCGAACCCATCAACTTGCCCTCCCCTACAAACTTGCCAGGGCAGTTATGACCGCGCCAGCACACCCTGGCACACTCCCCACCCCCCTTCCCAGCATTTCAGGTTGCGGCCGGGTTGCGGAAATGTGGGACAGGTGACCCTCTCAGGCTACGCCTCTCCCACTCAAGTAGCCGAAACTACGTGAAGGCAAAGGGCAACAAGTAATTCCTAAACCGCAGGTCATGCTTCTGGTATCTTTTGTACGTTATGTCGATGACAAGTCGCTATTTGATGCGTGCTACATGGCTGAGCGTTTTTCTCGTTGCGGGGATAGCCAGCCACACTCTCGCTGGATCAGAGAACGGCCGCCTTGTGATCAATGAAGTTGGAAACAGCTTTGAGCTGACGGTTCCGCTGAGTCGACTCATCCTGTCCATACCAAAGGGCGGTTTAGCGATCAGTACCAACAACCGCGGCGGCGCTTGGATAAGGCAGGACAGCCACTAGGGCATGTTGAAAAGCAGGACCATCGTAAAAGGCGCAGCCCTCATCGGAGCGGTTTTGACTGGCGTGTTGATGTTGGATTGGAACGGCCTGCTGAGCACGTTCGGTCTACGTCACGCCGAATCAGCCGACAACCCCAATGTCAGTTTAAGGCGACTCTCGCCTGGCATTCTGAGCATCGCGCTCGAATCCGGATGGGCGAGTGCGGCCGGCCTGACGCTGCAGAAAGATGGAACGATCGTTGTCGGTGCTACGACCCGGGTGCCCGCCTCGGATAAGAATCTTGGTGTGGTCTTGCGCCTGACCTCGAATGGTCGATTGGCGAATCCGGCGGTTACGCTCCTCGTCGACGCGGAAACCATCGTGTCGGGCATCTCGACGGCACTCGATGGGGCGATCATGGTGGTTGGTTACGGCGCTTCTGGGAGCCTTTCAGCTACGAGACATTTCCGTCTCGCACGCTTGCTCCCGGACGGCGTACTCGATCCCGCGTTTGGCCGTCACGGCATGACCTGGGCCAACATGCGCTCGAGCCTCATCTGGTGGTTGGGCGATGCAGCACACGCCCTTGCCCTACAGGGCGATGGCAGGATCGTTGTGACGGGCAGCGCCGTCTATCCTCTTGGTCCCCTTAGCCAAGCTGCATACTGCGCGACCGCGCGTTTTAACCAAGACGGTCGCCTGGACGGAAGTTTTGCAGACAAAGGGCGGGTCCTGACACTTCTACCGGGGAAGACAAGTTGTGGCGGCATTGCGGTGTTTGTCGCGCCGGATGGAGGGCTCATCGTAGCCGGTAACGCCTACGCAGAGGGTGTGCGCGGCGCGCGGTCCATCGCGGTCCTTCGTTATCTCCCTAGCGGCGCGCCTGACCCGCATTTTGGCCGAGACGGCGTCGCCGAGCTAGAAATGGCCGCACATGCACAGGGCGCGGCCTTGGACTCGCAGGGCCGAATCGTGGTCG
>Ga0126378_10002175_pt1 | contig 14469 bp, 16 predicted proteins | sample PanSoiMetPlot_23_FD_92587 | JGI IMG/M metagenome (GOLD analysis project Ga0126378, IMG submission 92587) | Tropical forest soil microbial communities from Panama - MetaG Plot_23 | ecosystem: Environmental > Terrestrial > Soil > Tropical forest > Bulk soil | place: Panama | collected 2016-02-17 | reverse complement strand
TGGCACACATGCGGTGTGCGAAGGCGCACACAAGTGCATGAGAATTCGCTCAACCGTCCCAAAACTTTGAACACTTCGCCCAAGCTGTCGCTAACGTGAAACCACTCCTTAGCACGCTTCTGTTTACGATCTTCGTGCCCGGCACGATCGCCGGTTATCTTCCTTGGCGGCTGCATGGTCAGAATCCGGCCACGTCGAACGTCGCCCTGAGAACGATTGCAATTCTTCTGATCGCTGTTGGCATCGCCATCTATCTGCACACGGCTTTTTGGGGATTCGCGATGCGCGGGCGCGGCACACCAGCGCCGATTGCTCCCACGAAGAAGCTGGTCGTGGAAGGACTCCATCGTTACGTTCGCAATCCGATGTACATCGGCGTGGCGACGATCGTCCTTGGACAGGCCCTGCTCTTTCGCTCCTGGCACATCATCGAATACCTGGCCGGCGTACTCGTGATCGTCAATTTCTTTGTGCTGTTTTACGAGGAGCCGACGCTGGCGCGCCAGTTTGGGCCGGAATATGAGGAATATCGGCGCACGGTACCACGCTGGATTCCAAAGATCCGCGTGTAACGTTTTCCTTCTGATTGCCATTTCCAGCAATCGAAGCGTTCGAGCCCCCAGGGGCGTTGAACATCAGAATGACCCTGCCCTGATCCGTACACAACGCTGGTGCAACCGCAGTCGTTTCCGCGCGCGCCGAACGTGGTGTCGAACTCCACGCCATTGGCGGCACGATCACTGGCCTGCGCAGCGCGATGTAAATGGGATGGTTCCACGCATAGCCCATCGTCCAGCACACGCCATTCAAAACCAGAGCCGACAAGACGGCTCCGTAAAGCAAAGTGGCTGCCCGCAGTTTTTCTTTCTCGAAGGTGTAGAAATGTGGCTCTCCCGCCACGGTCGAGGCCGCCGTCTCCTGCTGAAAATCCGGACCCAACGCCCATTGCCGGAGCAACGACACCACACCGTCCGCAAGCAAGCCAACGCGCGAAAGCTTTCCCTCACTCTGATCGAAGATCGAGAGCATCTCGTCCCCGAATCGCTGACGGAACGACGCGGGATGAGCACCAATAACGAAGCGGTATAGATGACGGAACATCACGCCCTCCTTGGCTTCGCCTGCAAGCGCAGCTTCCCTTCGCGTACGACGTCCTCCAGGCGCGCAATCTCCGCGGTCAGAACGCCGCGTCCCAAAGAACTGAGCTTGTAATAGCGGCGCCGCGGATCTTCGTCCTCCGGACGGCGGCCCAATTCCTCCACCAGCCCTCGATCCATCAGCTTTTGCAGGTTGTCGTACAACGTCCCTGGCCCGAGCTTGTATTTCCCTTCCGATTGCCGTTGCACCTCCTGCATGATGGCGTACCCGTGCATCTGTTCACCGGCAAGCGAAAGCAAAATGTGCAGTGTGGCTGCTGAGAGAGGAAGAAACGGACTGACTTCTTCTTTCATAATCGGATATTGATATATCGACATCCGTTATATCGTAATCCGACTCAGTCTGTCAACTCCGGAATGTCCTGTAGACGTTCGATGGTGCCCCAGGTTCGTACCCGTCCTGTGGCACTAACCTTGGCAAAAGGCTGTCCCCGTTTGTGCGTTTCACTCGTAGTGGTACAGAACCGCCTTCTCGATCCGCACCGACTTCGGATCGAATCGCCAGTAATTGCCCTGATCGTTCTCGTCTCCGTTCAAGCGGCGTCCCGGAATCCAACGCCCGTCTTTAAAAGTGCCTTCATCGATCGACGCATACCCCAGCTTGAACGAACTCGGCGACCGCGGACTGATCAGCACACGAAATCCTTTGCCGACTCCCAGAAACTCATCCTGCCCCGTCGCGATGATCAATCCGTATCCACTCTCGGCGTGGTTCCCAAAGATCTCGTCGAGGCTCACGCGCACAACGTAGCCATTCATATAGAATTCCGCGAACGGGTGCTCCTTGCTGAGCGTGAATCCGTGCACGTTCCCCTTCGTTTGCTGCTCGAGCAGAATTGGCTTGATGGCATCGATCGCCGAGTAACTTTCGCCGAGGTCCGTCGTGCCTTCGTGGAACCCATCGATCGCAAATGGAGAAAATCCAATCGCGGCATGCTCTCCGACGGCCTCAAAAACATTCGCCGCGCCGTTCTTGCCCCCGTTGGTCTCGGGAATAAAAAGCAAATTGTCCGGCCGGTGATAGCGATTCGCCCACTTCGCAAAATCGGGATCGTAGACGTCAGGAGAGTAGATATCGATCGCCGAACCGGCCGCCTTCCAGATATCCATCACCTGCGGCAATGGCCCTCCGCTCGGATAGTTGCCCGGAATGTTGTCATCATTCGCCAGCCACGTGTTCACGTACATCGGGAGGTTGTAGGCGGCTTTTCCTTTTGCGGCCACCCCGTGCACGTATCGAGCGTAGTTCCAAGCCATGAAGATCTCGTCCGCGCGTGCCGTATCGCCAAAAACCTGCGCCCATGTTCCGGTAGTCTTGGCGCCGTTCTGCAGCCACAAGGCACGCAATCTCGGTTCAAGCGTTTCCCGGTGCGCCTTCAAATAATCGATGAGCTGCGCAGGCACGAGCGATGCGAACGCCTGATCGGCCTGCGGCGAATGGTCGCGCGTGTCGCCCAGCACGCCGACCTCGTTTTCCACCTGCATCATCAACACCGTGTGCTCCTGCCCATCGACCTCGCGAATATGCTGCATCACAGCTGCGAAGGCCCGCGCATCGGCGTCCCGTGTTGCATCCGAATATCCCCCAATGGTGCTCAAAATATTGGCAGGATTGTTGTGCAGCACGACTCGCGGGAAACGCTTCGTGTTCTGCTTCACCCACACCGGTGGATAACTCGACATCCCGTTCTTCCAAGCCGCGAGCCAAAGAAAAACAACACGGACATGCTGCGCGCGCGCCTGCGCCAACAGTCCGTCAATCAACGCAAAGTCGTATTTCCCTTCCGTCGGCTCGACGAGTTCCCAGGACAGCGGCGTGATCACGGTATTTAGCGGGATCGCCGCCAGCTTCGGCCACAACGGCTTCATGTACTCCAGGCTGGAGGAACTCGAGTTGTAGAGCTCGCCTGAGAGCATCAGAAACGGCTTGCCATCGACGATCAACTGCGTAACCGCGTCGCGCTTCTCGAGATGCGGAAGGTTGGCATCCTGCGCACTCGCGCTGACCGCGAAAAAGAAAGATCCAATCAATACCGCAGCGATAACAGACATTCTGGCTTTCATGGCGGTCGCATTCTGCCAAAGATGAAGCGGCCAATCAATCACGGAACCGCCGAACACCCCCTTTGAATTGTCATCCTGAACGAAGCGAGGCGCCCGCCGAACGCAGTGCAGGACCTGCTTTTGTTCACATCGCCACCTGCGCGGGCGGTGATGTCGCTCCGCGGAAAGTATGGCTTGGCGCCCCAGTTTTGCGTCCGCTGTTTCGACGCTAACCTGCGCGATATGACCACCGTTTGCCCCTCCCCAACCCCTCTGCTACCCTAAGAAGTTTTCGTTAACACACGCGCCGCAGCCCGTATATTCGGAGGCGCACAGGTTCGTATTAGGGCGTGCCTTTAGGCGCTGCGGCTTGCCCATTCGCAAATCGCTCTGAGGTCAAACGTCATGCCTGCCATCAAATTCCGCGGTGTAGATTTTCTCGATTTCGACTCCCTGCTCTCCGACGACGAGCGTCTCGTCCGCGACACCGCGCGCAAGTTCATCGAAGACAACCTCATCCCCATTATCGAAGAATGCAACCGCGCCGGCCGCTTCCCACGCGAACTCGTCAAGCCCATGGGCGAACTCGGCTTCTTCGGCGCAAATTTGAAGGGTTACAACTGCGCAGGCATGTCGAACGTAGAATACGGCCTCGTCACCCAGGAACTCGAACGCGGCGACTCGGGCGTGCGCAGCTTCGTTAGCGTTCAATCGGCGCTCGTAATGTATCCCATCTACACCTTCGGCTCCGACGAACAGAAGAATACCTGGCTGCCCGCCCTGCAAAGCGGAGAGAAGCTCGGCTGCTTCGGGCTGACCGAGCCCGACTTCGGCTCCAATCCCGGCGGCATGCGCACACGCGCCAGGAAAGTCGGGAAAGAGTACGTGCTTAATGGCGAGAAGATGTGGATCACCTCCGGCACCATCGCCGACGTCGCCGTGATCTGGGCCAAGGTCGAAGATGAAGACGACAAAGTTCGCGGCTTTCTTGTCGAAACCGATCGCCCCGGCTTCAAGGCCGACGACATTCACGGCAAGTGGTCCCTGCGCGCTTCCGTCACTTCCGGCCTGTCGCTACAAGATGTCCACGTACCCGAGTGCAATCTGCTGCCGAAATCCGGCGGCCTGAAGTCTCCGCTGATGTGCCTCAACCAGGCACGCTACGGGATCGCGTGGGGCGCGATTGGCGCCGCCATGTCGTGTTACGACTGCGCGCTTCAATACTCCCTGCTCCGCAAACAATTCCGCGACCAGCCCATCGCCTCGCACCAACTCGTTCAACAAAAACTCACCTGGATGATCAACGAGATCACCAAGGCCCAGTTGCTCGTGCTCCAAGTGGGCCGCCTCAAAGACGCCGGCAAAGTCCAGCACCAGCACATCTCCATGGCGAAGCGGAACAACGTCTGGATGGCGCTCGAATGCGCCCGCCTCTCGCGCGACATCCTTGGCGCGAACGGCGTCGCCGACGACTATCCGATCATGCGCCACCTCATGAATCTTGAATCGGTGAAAACCTACGAGGGCACGCACGACATTCACACGCTGATCATCGGGCAGAGCGTAACTGGAATCGATGCGTTCTAGAAAGATTTCGAGTCATTTGTTGTGACTCGTTTAAAATCTCGCATCGTGCGCCGGCGACGCTCAGACCGCACTCGCTTTTATCTGCGTTCTGTTCTTTGCGTATCGATTGTTTCCCTGGCATCGGCGGTCGCGTCCGCACAAAGCTCGCCAGAAACCCCACCCGCGCCGGCGACCGCTCAGGAATTCTCCTTCCCCAGCGGCGCACTCACCCTTCACGGCTTTCTCTTCAAGCCATCCGGCGATGGTCCCTTTCCAGCGGTTCTGTGGAACCATGGGAGCGAGCGTCTTCCGGGTCGTCTCCAACCGCTCGCCGATTTTTTCACGGGTCAAGGCTACGTATTTTTCATCCCTCACCGCCGTGGTCAGGGACGCTCCTCCGACGCAGGGCCCTACATCATGGACATCTTGCGAAACAAGGGCCAGCAGAGTGGACCTTCCGCGCGAAGCGCGAGGTTGGTCGACCTGATGGAACTGCACTTCCAGGATCAACTCGCCGCCCTTGCCTATCTGCGATCGCAGCCCTTCGTCGACAGCAAACGCATCGTGGTGATGGGCTGCTCTTTTGGTGGCATTCAAACGCTTCTGGCTGCTGAAAGCGCGCCCGACGTTCGAGCAGCAGTGGATTTCGCCGGAGGCGCTGAAAGCTGGCAAAGCTCTCCCGACTTGCGAACGCGAATGATAAAAGCGGCGCAACACGCGAGGGTGCCTGTGCTCTTCATCCAGGCAGAAGGAGACTACGACCTCACACCGAGCCACACGCTCCCCAAGGAAATGGAAAAGCACGGGCAACGCGCGCAAATGAAAATCTATCCCTCGGTAGGCCGCACGCAGCAGGAGAACCACGAATTCTGCGTGCACGGAGTCGTCAGTTGGGGGCGCGACGTCCTCACTTTCATCAACAACATCTCCAATCCGCCTCGATAGTCAGCATGCTCCTGCAAATCTTCCCGCCAGTAGTGTCTTTGATCAAACGCTCACATAAACACATACTCTTCTTAAGAATTGTCATTCTGAGCGAGGCGAAGAACCTGCTTTTTCGTTGACGGCGCTACTCGTTCCCGATCACCCCAATCGAACGCATCTTTCGGTTGTCGGAGCTCGTCGCCTTCTCCTTCCTCGTCCCCACGCCAATCTCCATCGCCGTGTTCTTCGGAAATACGACCTCGGTCCCCCGCGCGATGAAGTGCGTGTACACCGACATCCCCGCTCCGTACGCGCCCATCGTGTAGCCCAGAGCGCGTGATTTCACCGCGAGTCCCAACGCGAGACCCACAAGTTTGAACCCGTTCACGCCTCCCGCCGCGCGGCTCGCCGGATCTCCGGCCGCGCTCGACGCCGGACCGCCATGGTCGGCATCGTTATCCACGCGCATCGAAGCCGCCGCCAGCGCGAGCGACAACCCCGTCGCCAGGTAGCGCGTCTTCGACGTCGTCGCTTCCGCGCCGCCTTCCGAATCCAGCTTCACGTTCGCATTCTTCCCTGCCTGCACACCCTCCAAAGTCGCTTCTACCTTCTGCTCCACTCCATCAGGAGGAACCAATTCGCGGAACTCGATGCGCAGCTGCCCGTTTTTCTTCATCCGGCGCGCCGGCTGTACCTGCCGCACCGTGCCCTTCAGAAGACTGCCTTGCGGCAGAATCAAATACTTCTCCTTGTCCAGCAGCGGCTGCGAGAGTACCGCTTCCACATCGTCGCCCTTATGCGCGGTAGCTGACGTCAGCGGAGTGTTCAGCCACGCGTGTACGACACTTCCCTCCGGAATCGGGCCGCCGAACGCCTGCGCCATCTGTGGCGTCATCACTTCAGTTCCGAAGTCTAGCGGCGATTTCAACTCCGCGAAGTACAACGTGCCCGCAGGGATGAATTGCCGGTGCATCGGAAGTTGCGCTTCCATGTAGCGCTTCACCCGATGCACGCGCCCCGGTGTCTTGAGCTGCTTCATCGCGTTGTCCCATTGCTGCTGGGCCTGCTGCTTCGCCTGGCGTGTGCGTTCCGTCGCCTGGTCCTTCACGGTCTTCTTGTCTTTTGCTTCCGCGGCCGCCACAAACTGGACCACCTGGCCCGATCCCGGCGTCACGTTCGTATCGAGAGACATGCGCCGATCACCGAGCACCAACTCCCGAAAGGCCACTTCTATTTTTCGCGCCGGCGTGAAATCCGCATCCAGAGCCGCCTGCGTACGCTTCCCTGTTGAGAGTGGCGTGATCTTTGTGATCTCGCCCTTCACTTCCGCGCCTACAGGAATCACCACGTGATCGAACGCATACACCGGCTGCACGACGCGCCCATGGATCGGCTGCCCGACCTTCTTCACGCGCAGTTCTTCATCCAACGCAATCTGCAGGGGCGCTCCTTTGGGCACGGTGAGAGCCACCGATTGCGGCTGTGGAGGTTGACCTTCGGCAGGAGGCGCGGGCTTGCGCGCCGTACCCGGCGACAGGCGCGGCATCGGCGCGTCCTGCGCCGCTGCGCCAGCCACCAACACACACGTCGACAACGCCGCATAGCATTTCCATCGAAACGACATCGGTTCTCTCCCCACAGGATTGAGTCGGCCGCGAACACAACGTCTATCAGCAGCCATTTTCAGGAGAACGGGTATGAAGGGCGCGACCAGACCTGTGATCCTACCGATGCAGATCGGAAAAGGTGCGTTGTCTCCCAGAGCCCACATTCGTTGAGAGTTATTGTATGAGCTCTCGCAGCTACACATTTGTATAAAATTCAATACTGCGATTCTGTTTTTTAAACGACAAATTATTGTCCGCCTAATCGACCTCGCGCCGGTTTGACTGATCTCAAACTCGCCATGCGCATCGCAATAGTTTCCGACATTCACGGCAATCGAACCGCCTTCGAGGCGGTGCTGGCCGATCTCCAGCAAGCCGCGCCCGACCTGATCTTCCACGGAGGCGATATCGCCGATGGCGGATCGAGCCCCACCGAAATTGTCGACCGTATACGCGACCTTGGCTGGCCCGGCGTGATGGGCAACACCGACGAGATGCTCGTCCGGCCCGAATCCCTGACCGAATTCGCCAGCCAGTCGCCGAAGATGCAACCGCTCTTCAACGTCATTGCCGAAATGGCCGCGTGCACGCGCATGGCGCTGGGTGAAGAGCGACAGTCATGGCTCCGCGACCTGCCGCAAACACAAACCCACGCGCCTGTCGCCCTCATCCACGCAAGTCCAGAGAACCGCTGGCGCTGTCCCGCCCACAATGCCCCCAACGCCGAACTCGCTTCCGTCTTCCGCCCTCTCGGCCAGCGGATCGCCGTTCACGGACATATCCATCGCCCCTACATTCGAAACATGAACGACCTCATCGTCGCCAACACCGGAAGCGTCAGCCTGCCCTACGACGGTGATCCTCGCGCCTCGTATCTGCTGATCGACGGCCAGACTCCCACCATTCGCCGCGTGGAGTACGATATCGACCGCGAAGTGGAGGCTTTGCGTGCCTCTGGAATACCTCACGCCGATTGGGTCGCGCGCATTCTCAAGACGGCTTCATTCACGATGCCCTGATCACTTCATTGACCATGCCCTGAGCCCTCCATAACAAAACAACGGGGTGTTATCCTCGTCCGGTCGCACACGCGGCCAGATTCGCTTCCGATCATGAAAACGCTGCTAACCACGCTTCTTCTTTTCGTTGCGCTCGTCATTCCCGCGTCGGCCAAAACCGAGTTCGGCAAGCTCGGAGCCGCCGAGTTCCGCATCGACGTCCCCGCCAATTGGAACCACGGCCTCGTCCTCTACTGCCACGGCTATGATCCCCATCCCGTCGGTGTCGGCTACGATCCACAAAAACCGCTGCCGCCAGAGTTGGCCGTGTTCGTCAAACTCGGCTATGCCCTCGCGCAAACTGGCTACTCAACTGGGGGATGGGCGGTCGAGCAGGCGATGCCCGACATCGAGAACCTGCGCAAGCACTTCATCGACACCTACGGCCAGCCAAAAGAAACCTTTATCACCGGCCACTCCATGGGCGGGCTGCTCACCGTCGCCACGATCGAAAGCAATCCGCAGTCGTACGACGCCGGACTCGACATGTGCGGCGCCGTCCAGAGCGCTCCCGGACTGCTGAGCCGCGGTTTCGATTCGCGCGTCGTCTTCGACTACTACTTTCCCGGCCTTCTGCCCAACCCCGCGAAAGTCCCCAAGGACTTCGAACTCACCGATCAACTTTCCAAAAACGTCTTTCAACGGGTTCAAGCCAAGCCCCAGTCTGCAGCCGCTCTCCGCAAACTCTTTGAGATGCACAACGACAAAGACCTCACCGCAACGATTGTCTTCATCACTTACATCCTGAAAGAAATCGAGCAGCGCGCCGGCGGCAATCCCTTCGACAACCGCGACACCATCTACACCGGCAGCGCCGACGATAACGCTCTCAACGACGGCGTAAAGCGCTACACCGCCGATTCCAACGCGATTTCGTATCTGAAGCGTTACCTGACGCTGACCGGGCATCTCACGCGTCCCGTTCTCGCGATCCATACCACTTACGATCCGCTCGTGCCGCCCGCCGTCCCAAACGGTTATTCCCTACTCACGCGTGAAGCCGGCTCCGGCGACCTCTTCGTGCAGCAATACGTGAAGCACGACGGCCACTGCAAAATCACCGCTGACGAAACGGAAAAAGGCTTTCAGGAACTGAAGCGCTGGAAAGACACCCACCAGCCGCCCAGAGCAGGCTGGCTGCAATGAAATACGGGGCCAAGTTTTCTTTTCGCGTCAATGAACTTCTCTCCGCGCATCGACGGGTTTTAGGAATTCGGTTTTCCTTTGCGGCCTTGGCGGAATTTCTTTGCGATTTTTGCGGTTAAAAGCTTTTTTGTAGCGGTGACCTCAATCACGAGAGCCGCTAGCTGACGACGGAACCCATGCCCCTACCATCTCTCCAGACCAATCGCTTGTTGCTCCGGCCTTACACGCTCACTGACGCCCCCGATCTTGTCCGCCTCGCCGGCGCGCGCGAAGTCGCGGCAACCACGCTGCGCATTCCGCACCCCTACCGTGAACAGGACGCCATTGAATTTATTTCTTCATTTCAGGCGGAAGCCGAAGTCGGCACCAGCGCGCGCTTCGCCATCACACTTCTGGAGAACGGCCGTTTTTGCGGAGGCATCGGCCTGCGGATCGAGAAGGCCCACGCGCACGCGGAGCTCGGCTATTGGATTGGCGTTCCCTACTGGGGCCAGGGATATGCCACCGAAGCCGCCCGCGCCGCGGTCCACTACGGATTCGAAACGGTGGGACTGCGCCGCATCTTCGCCTCCTGCGTCACTGAAAACACAGCGTCCGCTCGCGTCTTGCAGAAAATCGGCATGAAGTACGAAGGCTGCCAGCGCTCCCATATCTGCAAGTGGGAGAAGTTTTATGACTTGGACTTGTATGGGATGCTGCGGTCACACTAAACCGGCCTAACCGTACACCTCCGCTACAAAATTCTGTTCCTGAATCGGCGGTCGAACGTATTTCGATTTATCCAGTGCTGGCAACTTCATCGCTTTCGGCGTCAAATCCTCATACCGGATCAGCGAGAGCAAGTGTGAGATCACATTCAGCCGCGCACATTTTTTCTTGTCGGCGTTGACGACATACCAGGACACCTGTTTGATATCCGTGTGCGCAAACATCTCGTCCTGGGCCCGAGAATACTCGACCCAGCGCCCCCGTGACTGCAGATCCATTGGACTCAACTTCCAGCGCTTCGTGACGTCGTGTATACGGTCCTGGAAACGTCGTTCCTGTTCCTCGTCACTCACAGAAAACCAGTACTTGATCAGGATAATTCCGGAGCGAACCAGCATCCGTTCGAACTCCGGACAGCTGTGCAGGAATTCCTGGTATTCGCTCTCGTCGCAAAACCCCATCACGTGTTCGACCCCGGCCCGGTTGTACCAGCTCCGGTCAAGATCACCATTTCACCCGCGCTGGGCAAATGTGCCGCGTAGCGCTGAAAATACCACTGCGTCTTTTCCCGCTCAGTGAGCGTTCCCAGCGCGACCACACGCAGATGCGAGGATTCAGGCTCTCGGTCACCCGTTTGATCGCCCCGCCCTTGCCGGCCGCAGCGCGACCCTCGAAAATAACAACCACTTTCAAACCTTTGTGCCGAATCCACTCCTGCAGTTTCACCAACTCGATTTGCAGCCGCTTCCGTTCCCGGTCGTGCTCGCAGTCGTGTCCCAGGCGCATCGGCTTTCCTGCGCCGTTCCCATTCTCTTTCGCAGGTTGCACACCCGTGCCGTCTTTGTGTCCCATCTCCCTGTTCCCATCGCGCGGCCCTTCTTTTGCAGCCGCCTATGTCTACGTTATCGGCACGCCTGCAGATTTCCTGACTCCACCCCGCCCGAACGCGCATGCCTTTCCGCAGCCCTCCCTTTGGTAATGTTCGAGTTCCAGAAACAAGAATCGGGATTCGGCGCGCGCCGCAGAGGATCGAGAAGCAGTGCGAATACTGCCCGAAGTTACACGTCCGGAAGTGCAATAGGATTCACGCCATCGAGCTGTGCGGAATGCTGGGCCCAGTAAGAGAGCGCACGTGACTCACACCAGAGAACGCCTCACTTTGCAACGACCCGGTCGGAGATCTTGTCGTATGCCGACTGGCTCATGATGTGGCGGCTCACCAATTCATCCGGCTGCCCATAGGGGCGTGCATCGATGATCCGGTCCGCCTCCGCCGCATTCACGCCGGGCAGCGCCATCAGATCGTCTTTGCTCGCCTTATTCAGATTGAGCGGCTTGTCGCGGCTCCAGCCTTCGCGAATGCCTTCTGCCACGGCACGCGCGTCGCGCTTCATGGTCGCTGTCTGCTGCGCGGTTTTCTCCTTGAGTTCTTGTGGATTGTCGCTGGAAGTACAGCCGACCAGAGCAGCTAGCAAAACGACGATCAAAACGACGATCGATTTCCTGGACGTCGATTTCATACGAGGCCACCTCGAGACAGGTTTAATCCTCGCTTTGGATGGCGCTTCCGCGCTCAGCGGTTGGTTCCCATTGTGCGCCGTCAACGTGTGATCGTAGGAACTTGCAAGAGACAATTCGCGTTCCCTGCGTCCTCCGCGCGAATCTCCGCGTCCTCTGCGATTTAAGACTTTCTCGTCGATCGTCTAGGGATTGGTGCCCCAGGTTCGCGTCCGCCCTTTGGACGCTAACCTGGGAACGTTTGTGTGCGCAGATCCCTCGACAAAATCTCGCATTGTGGTTTTCTTTGCGTCCTTTGCGTCAGTCTTTGCGCTCTCTGCGGTTTAAGATTTTGTCTTCACTCCACGAATCGCTTCGGCCCATTCCACTCGATCCGAGCTTCCATCGTCACGAAACTACTCACCCATACAACTCCGTCAGCAACTCGTAGGCTCGCCGCATGTGAGGAATCACAATGCTGCCGCCCACCACCAGCGCCACATTCAACGACTCCTGTTGTTCCTCCCGCGTTGCGCCCAGCCGATACGACTGGATGATGTGGTAATTAATGCAATCGTCACAGCGCAACCCGGCCGATACAACCAGCCCCATCAACTCCTTGTACTTCGCTGGAATGGCTCCCTCCAGATACGTGTTGTGATCGATGTTGTAAAAACGCTTCACCAGAAAGTTGTCGGCCTTCTCGACATTCACATTCAGCCGCGTGCGCGTCTCCAGAAAGCGCCGGGCTATCTCGCTTTTCTCCGCAACTTGTTTCTCAGTGAACTGATAGGTGGGTTCTTTGCGTTCGCTCGTCATGGCGGAGAGCCTAGCAGAACGTGACTCAGCCGTCAGTGCGCATTGGCGATGAATAACCAGATCTACGCTCACCGCCAGAGATTTCTCTTCAATCAGCGGCGGAACTGCCGAAACGTTCTTCTACTACCTAGGCTCCCGAATCCGATCACGGTCGGAGTCACTCGCACTTTCGTCGTCTTCCACTCCTCACCCGACTAGGCGTATAGTCTCAACCCGGTCCGATACTTTGGAGGCACTTTATGGCGACTGATACCCGTCCCGAGGCGAAGGTCAAGAGCTTCGGGGTCAACATGGAATCCGACCTCGCGCTCGAATTTTTGCGCGTGGTCGAGAAAGCCGCGATCGCTTCGGCGCGCACCATGGGCACCGGCGACCGTAATCTGGCCGATCAAGTTGCCACCGAAGCCATGCGCCAGACCATGGACACAGTTCCCATGCGCGGCAATATTGTGATCGGCGAAGGCGAGCGTGACGAAGCCCCGATGCTCTACATCGGCGAAAAAGTCGGCGCCGAATTTCCCGACGGCCGCCAGGTCCCAGAAATCGACATCGCGGTTGATCCGCTCGAAGGCACCAATCTGTGCGCTACCGGCGCACCCGGCGCCATCACTGTGCTCGCTGCCTCCGAAAAAGGGGGCCTGCTCAACGCCCCTGATTGCTACATGGAAAAAATCGTTGTCGGTCCGTCCTGCAAACACGCCATCGATCTCGACGCCCCCGTTGCCGACAACCTGAAGAACATCGCCCGACGCCTGCAACGCGGTGTCGACGATCTCGTCGTCATCGTGCTTGATCGCCCGCGCCACGAAAAACTCATCGCCGACATTCGCAAGGCCGGAGCCCGCATCAAGCTCATCGGAGACGGCGATCTTTCCGCCGGCATCGCCGCGGCCGTCATCGGGACGGGCGTTCACTGCGTCATGGGATCCGGCGGCGCTCCCGAAGGCGTGATTACGGCCGCCGCCATTCGCTGTCTGAACGGCTACATGCTCGGACGTCTCGTGATCAACAAGCCCGAACTCGAGGAGCGCATCGCCAGGATGGGCATTAAGGACAAGAACCGTATTTACGAAGCCCAGGATCTCGCCCCCGGCAACCAGATGATCTTCGCAGCCACCGGCGTCACTGACGGCGCGTTGATGAGGGGCGTGCGCTACTTCGGCGAAGGCATCCGTACTTCCTCGGTAATCATGACGCTGAAAACGGGCCGCGTCCGGTTCATCGACAGTATTCACCTCGAAAAAGGTGCCGACGTGAAGGTGCGGTTCACCTAGACACGCAATCGCCGCCGAAATCGCAATTGTGCGGGACGGTAAAGCAAAAACCTCAACCGACCCGCACAATTTTTCTCTCGCGACAAGGGCGAACGCCACTCCCCAAGCGTCCATTGGTCCTACGCCCAATCAGTCAGTAACCAGTTACCTCACCTCGCCCTTCAGACAAGACCACCGGCTATCTGCTACTCCGAAACTACCTGCCATAGTCCTCACTGACGCATTCAGCTTCAACTTTGGCGGCCTGCACATCTGCACAATCACTTCCCCCGTTGCAGGCCGCCATAAAAGGAGACCCGTAGTGAGCAATATCCGGTACCCCCGCCAGTTCGTGATGTTGCAGACTTTCGTGTCGCTCGTCGTGATCTTCACTTTTTTCGTGGCCGGTTCTGCTTCGTCGGCCGTCGCGGCCTCGGACCTCGGCGCCGCCAAGCGATTCGCTGTACTCAGCGCAAATGGTGATGTGAGTTTTAAGAATCGGGTCAACATCGCTCAAGTCAACGCGTCTGGTTCCACAACGTGTCCTGGCGCTGTGGGGTGCCCCGGCCAATGTGGGCGGAACGACTGTGCTGATGGGACGCGGTAACGCCTCGGCTCCGGACACGGTCAGTGGCGACGTGCTCGGAAGCGCCACCTCCCCGCAAGGTCTAAATTGCGCCGGAAATCCGCC
>Ga0126378_10002174_pt1 | contig 14469 bp, 10 predicted proteins | sample PanSoiMetPlot_23_FD_92587 | JGI IMG/M metagenome (GOLD analysis project Ga0126378, IMG submission 92587) | Tropical forest soil microbial communities from Panama - MetaG Plot_23 | ecosystem: Environmental > Terrestrial > Soil > Tropical forest > Bulk soil | place: Panama | collected 2016-02-17 | reverse complement strand
TTCAAGACATTGCCCATGCCCTGGAGCGTACAAGCCTCCACGGCTGTCAATGTCCCGGACGCTATCTCGTTGGCCGGTTTTCAGGTGATAACCATTGGCCGGTTTTGGGTGATCGCTGAGGTGGTTGTCCTATTCGCTAATGAATTCACCAGCTTCCGGGTGTCTGCAGTGAGATGTTTTAGGGCGAATTAGATAGAGCTCTCGCCTGATGCGGTGGGTTCGGATCCTAATTCGCCGGGCGTTCCGCGCACCATCCGCGCATTGCTCCCGCATAAGGACAGTCATTTCAGCACCTTTCGGGCCGGCCGACAGTCAGTCATGCCACCGCGGGTCAGCGGGGTTAGGACACTGGATCGAGAGCAGCTCTTCAAGAGATTTTCCGGCGGCCGCAGTGCAACTATAAGTTTTCAAGTTGTCATTCGGTGCCAAGGACTGATGGACGGTGAGCTACGCATTCACCTTTGCAGAATTGGTTGTGTCACTTATACCTCACGGGCGGTGGATCTCAGGTGCGAATTCCGGGGATAATAATGGATGTCAGGTCAATTCGGGTGCAAAGCCGCCTCCGCCTTGCTAGCGACTCTTGTGAATCCCTTACTCAGAGCGTCGTTTTGGAGACGCCATAATTGTGCCTCGCCATTTGCCTTATCGCCCTTTCGCAACATGAGTTCGCCGAGTTCCAGCCTTGCCTGAAATTCGAAGTCGCGGTAGCCCTTACGGCTAGCCTCTGCGCGCACGGATTCGAGCTCTCGTGTCCCGTTCGCTACCTTGCCGTTGCGAATATCTACTTCTGCAGCTGCCAATGACGCCGCGAAGTTCGAAGAGCGATCAACCGTTTGGCGAGCAAAAGATAGTGCCTTGTCTGCGGAGGCCTTGGCCTCGTTGGTTCTGGACTGTGCCAGCAGGGCCCTCGCGAGAATTGCCGAAGAAACGCTGGCGTCGCCGGTAGCTTTCTCTTGTTCGAAAACAGGAACCGCTCCCCGTGCCAGTTGTTCCGCTTCCGCTGCCTTGCCTTCCTCGAGGGCAACTCGAGCCAACTGCAATTGACTCCTGGCAATGCCCCCCTGCTCATGAATATCCTGGCGAATCGCGATCGCCTGGCTGGCAGCAGCGCGCGCCTCTTCAAGCTGGTCTTGGGCCATGTAGATATCCACGAGAGAGTGCAAAATGGAACTGCTACCGTGTTTGTATCCGATCTCTCGAGCGATACTCAGGGCTTGGTCGTAGTTTTGTTTCGCTAAAGCCATCTCTCCTCTTTCGACTAACACGTTTCCTAAATTGAGAAGGACGTCACCTTCACCTCTCTTATCGCCGGCTTCGCGGAATCCCTTCAGCGACTCCTCTTGCATCGCAGTGGCGCCAACCAAATCACCAGAGCTGTCCAGAACGTTGGCGATGTTGCCGACGTCGCTCCCGATTAAGCCCGGAGACGCCGCGATTTCGCGATCGACACGCAAAGCGCTCTCATAGTTACGCTTAGCGTCGGCGAGTCTTTCCTGTTCATAATCGATATTGCCCATTGCTTCGAAGGCGCGGGCCAGCTGGCGTTTTGCTCCGATCTTCTGAAAGATTGCAAGGGCGCTTTTGTGGAGAGAGCGAGCAGCCTCATAATCGCCTTTGTCCTCGTTAATCACTCCCAGCATTCGGGTAGAAAATCCGATCATGAATTGGTTCTGAATAGCCTGCGCCAAGCTCTGGCTTTCGCGCATCTCCAATTCTGCTTGGTTCAAGTCGCCTAAGCGCTCCCACGACCAGGCTTCCAGTTCTTTGGCTTGCGACATCAGCAGGCGCCTGCCTCGTTCTTGCGCCTTCCGGGCTGCAACGGCTGCCAATTTCTGAGCTCCGCTGAAATCGCCTAACACCTCGACGGCCTTCGCTTCCGTCAGATCAATGCGCGCATCTTCGCTATTGGGATTGGGCAGCTGGCGCATGCGCGAAATTGTTTGCAAAGCATCCTTACCTAGGTCAGCCTTGATCTGTGCGGTCGCCAGACGCAAGGCATAATCGAGATCGTCGGGAAAGAAATTGCGCAGGGTCTTATAGACCTCCACGGCGCTGGGTAGATCGTGAGTGTATTCATGGAAGCGTCCCTCGATCGAGAGCCGCTCTTCCCGAGACAGGCTTTCAGAGAGATCGAGCGCCGCCTTTGCTTCCGCCTCGGCCTTGCCGTCGTAGCCAAGCACATACCAAGCCTGGGCTAGGGCAAAGTGAGAAAGTGCGTGCTTCTCATCGAGCGCTACTGCCTTTTCCAGAGCGTCGCGAGCGCCCAGGGCATCATCATTCTCGAGCCTCATCAAACCGTCCACATACAAACGAGCAGCCTCGGGATTCGGAGGGACGGAGTTCGCAACTTGCCGAATGCCTACAGCCGAAACATCGGATACACCGAGCTTTTGCCGCAAAGCTGCGCCACCCTGCGAAACCAGTTCGGCTAAGGTGGCTTGAGTACCATCATTCTGAATGACCCCGACCGTCTCTCCTTGCCTAGTGTCCTGCAGTTGCAGATCAATCCGAACTTTGCCACCGGCATCCTTTCCGGTCGCAAGATACGATCCCAGCACAACGATGTCACTCCCCAAGTAATTGTGGATTCTACCCAGTGTGTCTCGGCCGTAGTTGTCAGCTGCCGGCAAGTTCAGGTCGAGCTTCATGCGAGCGACGTCTTCGGCAGGAAGAACGCGCAGTTGCTGACCAGCCGATAAATCGGAACTTAACATCTCCGAGAGTGCCGTAGATATCCAGTCCTGGTCGGGCTTGCCGGAAAGATTGCGGAAACCGAGAACCGCAACTGATGTTCGTGCTTTGAGCTCCGGCATCGATTGGTTCGAACTCGCACGGTCAAAAAACATCCGCCGAATGCCGCTCGCCCGGAAGATGACCAGCGCAAGACTAAAAAGCACAAGACCGGCAATAGCCCATGCAACGGTCCGGCGTGGACCCTTCGGGGTTTCAACTTGTGCGCCACTCAGATCGATCAAGTCAGCCCGTATGTCGCGGGCAGATTGGTATCTTAAATTCCGATCCTTTTCGACACTTTTGCTGATGATTTTTTCAAGTCTTACCGAGATATCGGGGCAGACTTGTCGAGCCGGCACCGGTGGCAACGCAAGCACAGCATTGCGAATGTTCGTTACCGTATCTCCCCCGAACGCGCGACGCCCTGTAGCCATCTCGTACAGGACCAGGCCAAACGAAAACAGATCGCTACGGGCATCCAATTTCTGGCCCAGAATCTGTTCAGGAGACAAATAGAAAGGAGTACCAACCGAGTCTCCAGTTCTCGTTGCAAGGGAATCAATCGTCGCCAGCGTTGGATCGCTGCTGGCGCTTTCAATTGTAAGTACTCCGCTTGTCCCGTCGGTCTCGAGATGTTTTGCAATTCCGAAGTCCAGGATCTTAGCGTGCCCTTTATTCGTCACGAAGATATTCGCCGGCTTAATATCGCTGTGGATGATGCCCTTCTGATGGGCCGCTTCCAGTCCGGTCGCAATCTCGATTCCGAGATTGAGCATCTCTCTTAATCGTTCGGGGGCCGGTTTACTTGCTGCGCTTTCGATCCATTCGCGCAGGGTTTGCCCTTCCAACAGCTGCATCACGATGAATGGCTGTCCCTCGTACTCCCCGAGTTGATAGATCGAGCAAATATTGGGATGGTCCAGAGCCGACGCTGCCCGTGCCTCTCGCTCAAAGCGCTCGAATGCCTTGAGATTGGTCGATCGCTCGCTGGAAAGGAATTTTATTGCCACCCGCCGGCCAAGCTTCAGATCCTCGGCCTGATAGACCACACCCATGCCACCGCCACCCAGCACCTGCAGCACTCGGTAGTGCGATATCTTCTTACCGATCAGATCTTGAGCGTCTAGAACTTGGGAACTTGAAGTTGTAGGAGAGGCCGAGGGCGGAGTCGCGTCTTCGACCGGCGCAATGAACCGGTACCCCCTACCTGTTAGCGTCTGGAGGAACCGCGGATGTTCAGGATCATCCCCAAGCACTTGGCGGATTTTCCGAATGGCGGCGTTGATGCTGTTGTCAGTGTCGAGGAAGACGTCTTTTCCCCACACCCTTTCAGCGATCTGATCCCGGCTGACTAGTTCGCCGCGCCCTTCGATCAACAAGAGCAGAACTTCTGTTGGAATACGTTCGAGCTTGAGCAATTGACCGTTCCGGCGTAGTTCGTACGCCCGAACATCAATCTCGAACTCTCGCCCGAACCGGACGGAAGTGGGAGAAACTGCGCGACCAGATGCCATCCTTCACGCCCCACGACGAAGGGGACAACATTCTATATCAGATTCGTTATCTGCCTCGGCCTAATGTTTTCTGTCGCTTACGCGGTTCATAACAATTAAGACGTTCTTCACACTTCCGCTATTGGAAAAACCCGCCACCTGAAGCACCATCCGCCCACACTCGCGCAAATAGACGCGGTGAATTTGAGAACTAAGGAGCAAACAGAAGTGATAAAAGCATTTTCAAAACTGAGCCCTAACGGGGTGCTCATCGTGGCTCTGGCCGTTGTCACGATGATTGCACCGGCCTCGTCGTTCGCAACCAACAAAGGTCAAGTGGCGCGCAACCTCTTTATTACAACCACTACGGCACAGTGCTGCGTGACTCTCGGCCCGACGGTCCAGATCAACTTTCCGACTGCAGCCGCCCCCGTAATCGTGACGTGGAGTACCGACTACGTCATCTCCGATACTGTCCTGTTCGGTCTGAGTGTGAACGGGGGCTCATGTGCATTCTACGGATCAGGTGTAGCGAATACATTCGCAAGTGGAACTGAAAGCCCATTTGTTAGCGGCGCATTCCAGTGGATCGTTCTGCCCGCCGACGGACTTAGGAAAGGTCTCAATACGTTCACCGTCTGTGGCGGAGGAGTCGGTAAAGCTGTGACCTTCAGTACTGGCTCCAACACCTTAACCGTTCAAGCTTCGAATTAACCCAGCGTAGCTCCGGTCCTTTGATCAGGGCCGCCCTTCTTTCGGGGGATGGAGGGCAATCTTTGGACATTCGATCCAACAGAGGACCGGAACCGCTTACAACTCGATGGCCTCGGCAAGGCTCAGTCCATTCAGGAGCCGGTATATGACAACCCAAAAGTGAAAGGAGTGCAATGCAAAATCTTCCGAAGAGTAAGACCCAGAAGGTCGGGAAGCACGCTCAAATTCTGCAGCAAAAGGCCGGATGTTCCCCCGAGCGGCGGTTGCACTCCTGGCTTGGTCTTCCTGGACGTGGATCCTGGAAGTGTCGGGAAGTTTCTGCAGACAAATTGCAGAATGTCGCGCAACCGGGAGGCGGCTCAGGTCGAAGCTTTGTATCGTGAGGCGTACGACGGATCTTCAACTTCCTGCTCAGGCGCTCTCACATCCGACCGTTTCACCGCACAAACCAAAAGACGACGAAGGACGAATACCAGCAAAGTTCATCAGAATCTGGTCACGAACGGAGAGGAGTCGTTATGAGAATTCATTCAAGAGCAATCGTGGTTTCTGCTGCGGCATTGGTGATGTCGATTCCAATATTGCAAGCGCAAATGATCGACAACACTCAAGCCACCAACACCGCGAACGCAGGGATCAATAAGTCACTGTCGGATGAGATCGGGGCGGGGCGCGGCGATGTGCTGACGCCGGGCTCATCGATCTACATAATCAACCGCGATCCTTTCCGCTCGATCCGCCGGGGGCGGCAACTCTTTCAGAGGAAGTTCACTCAGGCGCAAGGTCAGGGACCGAATGAAGGCGACGGCATTGGCGACCTCAATACGAACCTTGCGATAGGAGCCGGACTAGCTGACAGCTGTGCCCTATGCCACGGCCGCCCGCGTGGATCAGCAGGAGCAGGTGGGAATGTCGCAACCCGCCCGGATAGCCGGGACGCTCCTCACCTTTTCGGGCTCGGCTTAAAAGAGATGCTGGCTGACGAGATCACGACCGACCTGCGCAATACGCGCGCCTTGGCGATTGCGCAAGCACAGCAAAGACAGAAACCGGTTACCCTCAAACTGTTCAGCAAGGGCGTGCAGTACGGCTGCATTACCGGATATCCGGATGGTTCCGTCGACACCTCGCAGGTCGTGGGGATTGATGGAGATCTGCGGGTGAAGCCATTCTTCGCCGAGGGCGGGACGATTTCGATCCGTGAGTTTGTGGTTGGCGCGCTGCACAAGGAAATGGGGCTCGAAGCGTCTACTGATCCGGATCTTATGACAGCCAGCGCCGGCGGGCGCGTGGTGACTCCTTCTGGCATGGTGCTCGATGGATCGAAGGACAAGATCAGTCCGCCGCCCGCACCTGACACGGTGAACGGAAACGAGATTGATCCGGCCCTCGTCGATCATCTTGAGTTCTACCTGCTCAACTACTTCAAGCCAGCGCACTATCAACAGAACTCGGAGATCGACCATGGACGCTACGTGTTCAACAAGTCCGGCTGTGCGTCCTGCCACATCGCGGACATGACCATCAACCATGACCGCCGCGTCGCCGATGTGGAGACGACATATGACACCGTGAATGGCGTGTTCAATAGCCTGTTCGCGACTGCGAGCACGCTGTACTACACCAAGGATGACGGCAGCGGACAACCATTGTTGAAGCTGTCTCTGGGGAATTCTTTCGTAGTTAAAGACATCTTCACCGATTTCAAGCGGCACAATCTAGGAACGAATTTCTATGAGCGCAATTGGGACGGAACGCTGCAAACACAGTTCCTGACCCGGCCGCTGTGGGGCGTGGGAAGTACCGGTCCCTACGGCCACGACGGCCGCAGCATGACGCTGAATGATGTAATTCTGCGGCATGGAGGCGAGGCGCTCACTGCGCGGGCCGCATTTGTCGCTCTGAAACCACGCGACCAGAACAGCCTGATCACGTTTCTGAACTCGCTAGTGCTGTTTCCACCCGACGATACGGCGTCGACACTGGATCCCGCAGACTCAACCAAAGCGAACTTTCCGCAATTCGGCCACGGCAGCATCAAGTTGACGGTGCTCTTCAACGATCCGACTGAGTTGGAGTAAGCGTCCACGTGAACTGCTGTCTCCACGCGGTCGTGGCGAGGCTCACGCCCGTAACATAGGCTAATGTTGTAGGGCAAGATCGCGGATTTGGTTAAGGTAGCCGACGTAAAATTGGAATCGGAATATCGGGGGAGTCGCCATCATTGAGGAAATGCTCGAGGCGGATCTCGACGGGAAGGAAACGAATGAGTTCGCGGAAGCGCGGCATCTGAAGATACTTCACATGCCAGATTTCGAGCATAAGGGAACGGAACTCTTTGCTGATGAAGGGCATCTTGCGATCACGCAGATAGATTGCGTCAAAGTGGGAGTGGCCGAGGGTGGCGCGTAGCGGGTCATCCGCGAGGGAGAAACTATAGACAAGATGCAAGACTCCACGATGCTTCGGCAACTCGGGGTGGACGTGAAGGTCCACCAGGAACTTCTTCGCCATGCTGATATTCGCACGACGATGAACATCTACACCCAAGCGGTCAGTGAGCAGAAGCGCGTCGCGCCTTCCAGTGTGGTGCGGTTGGTACTGCCGCTGGCGCAGGTTGGAGCGGGCCAAGCGACTGGACATTTCTGTACAGGGAAGGAAAGCTAAATGCTAGTACGGACAGTGTGTCCGTTGTTTAATGGTCGGGGCGATAGGATTTGAATCAACAATTTGACGTAGTTTCAACAACATGCAGGTCAGCGGATGACACTTAAGACCACAGAAAACAGTGTAAGGCGAACAAACCGAGCGCAACTTTCATATGTGGCATTAGGTGTTTATCAGCTCCTAGTGATTCGCTTACTCAGGCGCTCGCAGAATTGAGTAGCCTCGTTCGTCATCGGCGATGTCGGCATACAGCTTCTTCAGATCGATCAATTTATCGAGGGGAATCCGGACGTCTTTTCGTTCGTAGGTTCGGACGTAATTAAGCTCATGCGGCGACGCTTTGGTTTCGCTCCGGTACGCTGCGAACGGATAGTCGTATTTCACGTTCATGGGCAGTTCGTCTACGACATAGCCGTCTGGTAGCGAGATGTCGACTATATCGCTCTCCGAGCTGGCGTACAAAAATACCAGCGGCTGCTTGCGGGGCTTGCCCTCGAGTACGTTGCTGCCCTTGTGACCCAACACGCAGGACCGGAATAGAAAAAGATGGCCGGCGCGTTGTGCGTACCCCGGCACGGTAAGTTGGTAGTTGACCGTCATCGAAGCTTCTAGTTTGTTCAGCGTCGAAATACTCGCGCCGGTCAGTACGGCCCCGTCGATCATGTCGGTCAGCCTGCTCTGCAAGATCGTCTGACGCTGCTTGGCGGGCAGATCCCGTAGACTCTCTCGCAAGACTGTGGCGTACGCCCCGGAGCTAACCTCTTCAATCGTTCCTTTCAGTGTGCCCTCCTTCTCCAGACTGAGTGTGCCCACCCGCAAGAGTCTGTTAGCCAATGGAGGTGAAAGTGGAGTCGCAATCAGCTCTCCTTCGCTATCTGTCACCAGCAAGGCCTGGCTCGCTTGCAGGCTCGTGGGAAGAAAACCGATCGGAGTGGAGCTGTCCGTCGGATCAAACAAGAGTAACCGCCCGAGTTTTTCGTGGTGAAGGACCGGCGAGAGGGACCCAGGGTTCGCGGCTTCGGGCAGCCGGATTGCCAGGATCACATGATTGAATCCGAGCAGGCTGGCGAAGTCCGCTGAGACGTGGTCGCGTTTGTCGTTGATGAGCAGGTAATACGAATCGATTCCCGCCTCGCGCAACATGGCACTCAAGAGTGTGGCCTTGTCTTTGCAGTCTCCGTAGCCGCTGGTGAACACATCCTGCGCCGGGTGGGGCTGGTAGCCCCCGATCCCAATCTCAATCGCGACGTAACGGATGTCATGTTGCACGTAAGTAGCCAGCGCCGAGATTCTCTCCATCGGATCAGCGACACCCTTCACAATCTCCCGGGCTTTGTCCCGCATGGCTGGAGTGAGATCGCGCCGTCCTTTCGCCGTCTGTGCATACCAACGTCCGAGCTGCGCCCAAGATCCGTTGCTCTGGCTCGCCGGATCTTTCGGCGCATACGAAATTTCGAATTGCCCAGCGACCGCCCTCCAGGTCGGCATCTCTTTTTCCGACTGGATCGGATCGATGTTGTTCAGTTCCCAGATCCAGCGGTTGACGCCGGTTTGCTGTGGGCTCACTGTCTCGTGGTTCCGCCATGTCGCGGCGTAGTTCCAGGTCGGCGGCAACTCGAGGACAAAGCGCGCATGCAGCACTGGAATTTCGTCCTGGAAAGGCCACAATGCCTGCAACACGAACGGACGTTCCAGTTGCTGGTACTCATATCCAACCACGCTTCCCGGTTGTGCGCCAGGAATACGCAGCACTAAGTAGCGAGTATCGGAATACAGAGCTTCAGAATAGCCTGTGGTAATCGCGTCCCCTTTCTTAACTTCGTACTCTTCACCCGTCGCCGTGATGCTCCACCCCTTCAGCGACGGAATGTCAGTCTGACTGTCGAAATAGGCGTAAAGCGTTCCGTTCGTCCGGCCTCCAGGCCTTAGGATCTTGTAGGCTTTGCGGTATGTCGAACGCACTTCGCCACTGGGCGAAACCGTCACCACACGCTCTTCCCGCAGCACCACGGCATCGGTATCGTCGGGATAGCTGGGCAGCGGCGTTCGGGCCGCGTCTCTCAACCAGTCCGGCGTACCAGCCACTGCCGTGGCGGCCGTTAAAACGATCGTGAGCAGGGTCAACAGTCGGCAAAGCTTAATGAGCATGTTCGGCGTTCTCTTTCACCAGAACGACATTCTGCGCATCGCTCTGCCGCAGTTTATGAAAATATGCCCTTAGCGCATAGTAAGACTTCACCGGAAAGTAGTTTCCCGTCATTTCCGTCTGTCGATCCAAGCGGACAATGCCTGTATCGCTGCCGCGTTTAGCGTGAAACTTGGCAAAGTTGGCGGCATTCTCCGAGTCCGCAGGCATCGCCTCCAATTTGTATCCGGCCGGTACCGAGATCTCGATCCGGTCGTGCGTGCGGTATCCATGTCTGAAATACACCGGCTGTGTCCGGTATACCTGAGAGAAAGGATCCTTACTGTTCGCCTGAAAAACCGAGAGCGGGAAAACCATCCGCCTGGAGGTCAGCGTGCCATAGCGTGGCGCGTGAAGATGGCATTTCATCTGTAAGGGGCGCTCGGAATCCTGCCACCCGTTGATCTCGTCGATGTCGATGCTGGCACCTGCTGGGGCCAGTTCTTTTACTTCATCCTCCATAAACTTCCGGCGTCCGGCGTCGTCGTCATCCGAGACTGACAAACGCCGATCCAAGGCTTCCTGCCCCGTGAACACAATCTCGAGCGTTCCCTCCAGACCGCCGTCGGCTTGCAGTTTCAGCTTCGCCGTGCGCTCGATCTCTCCAATGTCGCTATTGGGCGGTGGGATTGTGACGACGTTCCCATTCATCGTGTCCCATCGGATCCCTTGAGTATCGGCCTCGAACCAGGGCACAAGGCCATAGGGGCAAAAGCGGGTCGCGGGATCGAAATAGAGGTCCTTCCCGCCGAGGCGCACCAGCACCACTGTGGCATTCAGTTGCGAGGCATCAGGCACCTGCTCTTCGAACTTCGCCGAGCTGCGGTCCACGACCTGAACGAGCCAGGCGTCAAATCCTGCCGAGCGGGCCAGCGCGGTGAACAGGTAGTTGATCTCGTGACGGTAGGCGTAGTTATGACGGTAAACATCTTCCGCGCTTTTGTTCTCCTCAAGGTGTTCGCGCTTGGTTTCTTTTTCCGTTCTCTCCGGTTCGTAGCTAACGTAGCGAACTTTCTGCACATATGCGTAGAGCTTCCGGAGTCGCGTCTCCGGAGGATCGCTGGCCGGAGCGAGCTCATTGGCCGCGCGCTCGAGAAAGCGAGTCCGCTCCACGAACTTTTTATTGATGTCGGCCTCCGCCTTGCTGAGTTGGCCCCAGTAGTTGTAGGTCAGCCCGACCCGGTAGAAGAAGTGAACCCGGCTGGTCAAAACCGATCTTGGCGGCATCCGGTCTTCCTCTTCGATCGCGGGAACATTGTTGACCTCCAACCACCAGGATTCATCCTGTTGCTCAGTGGGATGGGCGTCGTTCATGCGGACCAGGGCGTAATCTAGGACCCCGTTTTTCAACTGACGAAGAAAGAAAACCACATGCCGGGTGAATAGGTTTTGTTGTAACGTCCAGGTCGTCGTGGGATACGTCCACCCGGTGCCGCCGAAAGTATACTTAGCCGGATTGCGGACATAGTCAGGGAACTTCTCGTTCCAATGCACTTCGTAGGAATAGTCAATGATCGATCCGACCTGTACTCCCGGCAGAGTGAAAGCCTTGGCGTCATAGGCAAACCGTTTGTACTTGGCCACAACCTTGTCGAAGATCACTCCGGCAAATGGAATCACTGTGCCGTCCGGTTGCAGCGTGCGCCCTCGAATGTTTTCGACCGAAGTGCTCTTCAAAACATACGGGATCTCAACGTCTGCGTACACTCTCCCCGCTTCGGTAAGCACCTTGATCCGTAGAAACTCGGTCTGGACACGCTTTTCGTCGTCGGTGTAAACCTGCCGCTCAAGGATCATTGCCGCCGAGCCGGGATCGGACGGATTCTCCTTGAGGGCGAGATCTTCTTTGGGAACCGGGGGCCAGGCATCGGCGGCCTGTCCGGGCGTGACCAGGTATGGTCCCACGACTTTGTCAGCCTGCGCGGCCGCGCACACCCGGCCCGTACAGGCGGACATCGCGGCAGCCACCAACACCAGCAGGGTGAGCACCCGGCTACCAGGTTCTAGCATCATCAGGCCCTCCTCTACTGCGGAGCGGGCGGCTGCGCCTGTCAACGCCCTGGTCTCGGATTACTTTCTTCACAGTAAATTGGATTTCTTCGTCAGGAGGTCCCCCATTAAATATAGGCCACTCTGGGTGACCGTCCGCTCGCTCAATGATGCGCTGACTCCTGCGGCTGCCAACCTCGTTGTTGGCCGGTCGGATGGGCGGATTCTTGACATAGAGCTGATTGGGAAATCGGAATGATACAAAGAGAAAACAGTGTCAGCAGAGACACGGGATTCTTCACAGTGCCCTCCGGCTAAACGAAAACAGTTGGTATGTCTGGGGGAGTCGGTGTAGATAGTACGTGATTATGGTCTCACAGTAAATGGGGAATTAGCGCTTCGCTGATTCTGCATCCCGTTTCCAGCAAGATGAGCACGAGCAGGTGCAGTCGACGCTGGAACTGCCCCTGTGGCTTGAACGCTATAAGCCTCTTGACTTGGTTGGCAGTGAACGTAGGAAGGATGAATTGTGGCTCTTTGAGCTTTGGAACTGTGAACGCTGAGCCAGACCACTTTAGGTAGGCTTGACGGCACGAATGCGGCAATTCCTCGCCATTCTTCATCATCGCTCCGAAAATAGCGCTGTTGTGAAGCGCAGTCTGTGACGCCGCACGCCGTGGGCTCTGGGTTCTGTGGGTCGATTATGATGGCTCAGGAAAATCATGAAGAATCTCGGCATTCTACTTTCCGGGCGCGGGTCGAATTTCGTCGCCATCGCCGACAGCATTGAGGCAGGCCGCATTCCCGACGCCCGGATTGCTGTGGTGATCTCGAATAAGGCTGATGCGCCGGGAATTTCGACGGCGCGACAGCGTGGGCTCGAAGCGCTCGTCGTTCCTTCCACAGGCCGGCCACGAGAGGAGCACGACCGTGAAGTGGTCGCGGCGCTGAAACAGCACCGGGTCGATCTGGTCTGCCTCGCCGGCTACATGCGACTGCTGTCCCCGTGGTTCGTCCAGCAGTTCCCCCAACGGATTTTGAACATCCATCCTTCGTTGCTTCCGTCGTTTCCGGGACTGGAGGCGCAGGAACAGGCGTTCGCCTATGGCGTGAAAGTTTCGGGTTGCACGGTGCACTTCGTGGACGAGGAACTCGACCACGGAGCCATCATCGTGCAGAAGACGGTTCCGGTGCTTGACGGAGATGACGAGCACACACTGGCGGAGCGCATCCTCGAGCACGAGCACGTTGCCTACAGCGAAGCCATTCGACTGGTCCTGGAAGGCAAGTTCGAAGTCGTGGGACGACGGCTGAAGCGGAAATAGAACTCTGCTCGCAGGTCACAATTTTAGTTTTTTCGACATTCTCACGATAGGCAAGGTCTCGCCGTTGTTGAGCGGAACCACCTGGTTTTCGACCTCGGCATATCCTCTGGCGCGATAGAAAGGAACTCCACTCAAGGTTGCACCCATTTCCATCCGGAGGAAGCCGGCGGCACGGGCGGCGTTCTCACAGGCTTCGAGTAGCAAGCTCCCCAGACCGCTACGCGCCCAGCGAGGATGCACGAAAAACGCCCTAATCTTCGCGGCGTCGCGGGTAGGATCCAGCAGCAAGTCTTCGCGTTCTGCAAATTGATCTCCGCCAAAAAGCGTTTTGCGCTTGCTCCAACCTCCGCTGGCAATAATCTCTCCCGCGTCCGGTGTTTCGACTGCGAAATACGTGCCATCGGCAATGAGTTGGGTGTCCACACCGTATACGGATTGGAGCGCTCCTTCGATCTGCGCAGGCGTATAGTCCTCGGCTTGCAGTCCTCGCACAGACGCTTCGATCAGCTCCCGAAGGCGAGGGATATCGTCTGCCACCGCTTTTCTCAGACGAAGATTCATCGTAGTCATTCTATGTTGCGATTGGGCCCTTTTGCGCCGTGTTCCTTATAATGTCTGTTTCCCATGTCCAATTTCGCTCCCGTCGACGAACAGCTTACCTATCTGAAGAAAGGTGCGGCGGAGATTATCCGCGAGACTGATCTGCGCGCCAAACTCGAGAAGTCCCGTGCCACGGGCAAACCGCTGCGCGTGAAGCTCGGCATGGACCCGACCGCTCCCGATCTGCATCTTGGCCATACGGTCGTTCTCCGCAAACTGAAGCACTTTCAGGATCTCGGGCACACCGCGATTTTCTTGATCGGGGATTTCACCGGAATAATCGGCGATCCCACCGGTCGCTCGGCGACCAGGCCTCCGCTGACGCGCGAGCAGGTTGAGCAAAACGCGGAAACCTACAAAACACAGGTTTTCAAAATTCTCGACCCCAAGAAGACCGTTATCGATTTCAACCGGCGCTGGATGGGCGCGTTCACGCCCGACGACTTCGTCCGCCTTCTGGCGAAGTACACGGTTTCACAACTCCTCGAGCGCGAGGACTTTCACAAGCGTTTCCAGGAAGAAAAGCCCATCTCTCTTCACGAACTGCTCTATCCGCTGGTGCAAGGATATGACTCCGTTGCGCTCGAAGCCGATGTCGAACTCGGAGGTACCGACCAGAGATTCAATCTGCTGGTGGGCCGCGAACTCCAGCGCGCTTACGGGCAAGAGTCCCAGGCCGTGCTGACGACGCCGATCCTCGAAGGACTCGACGGCGTGCAGAAGATGTCGAAGTCGCTGGGCAACGCCATCGGCATCAACG
>Ga0126378_10002172_pt1 | contig 14480 bp, 14 predicted proteins | sample PanSoiMetPlot_23_FD_92587 | JGI IMG/M metagenome (GOLD analysis project Ga0126378, IMG submission 92587) | Tropical forest soil microbial communities from Panama - MetaG Plot_23 | ecosystem: Environmental > Terrestrial > Soil > Tropical forest > Bulk soil | place: Panama | collected 2016-02-17 | reverse complement strand
GGAACCCTGGTTCCCCCTGCGACTGAGCATGGCGGGTAGGCCCGGCCTTGCCGGGCCGATTGAGTTGTTCCTTACGGCCGCCCATACGCGGCCCCCATGGGAGGGGGTCCGGAGGGGGAACCCTGGTTCCCCCTGCGACTGAGCATGGCGGGTAGGCCCGGCCTTGCCGGGCCGATTGAGTTGTTCCTTACGGCCACCCATACGCGGCCCCCTGGGAGGGGGTCCGGAGGGGGAACCCTGGTTCCCCCTGCCAGAATCACACGTAATAGAGCTTCAGTTTGTCCTTGGCGAACTGGATCGCGGCGTCGACACCCGCCTTGCCCGGCGTCTTCACGGCGGTCGCCACCATGTCCGGGATCACGAAGTTGGCAAGCGTCAGTGTGGCCGGGTAGTTGGGCGGCCCGGGAAAGCCGAACGTGCGGATCAGGTCGCCCCGGTAGTGCTGCAGGACCTCGAACTGGGCGTCCGCGTACTGGCCGCCAAGAGACTTGTCCGAGAAGATCGGCTTGTCGTAGAGGTTCGCATACATCGGCTGGTTATAGACGCGCGAGGCCTGGAAGGCCTCCATCCAGTGGTCGATGTAGTACTTGAGGAACTCCTTGGCAGTGTCCTGGTTCCTCGAGAAGTTCCAGATCACGTAGACGTTGGCGTCCGGCATCGACATCCCCTTCGGGAACGCCGGCCCCGCTATCGGCGCCCTGAGCCCCAGCTTCGAGTAGAGATCGGGGTTCGTGTCCTGGACGCTGCGCATCGAGCTGATGGCGTCGTGTATGTACACGCCCGCTCCCGATCCCAGCCACCGGTTGTCGGATGCGTTGTCCCAGGCGAAGACGTCAGGAGTGTTCGCCTGTGTGTAGAACTGCTGCGCGAAGTTGAGGAAGTCCCTCATCTCGGTCGTGTCGACGTTGACCGTTCTTCCGTCCGCCTTGATCTCGCTCGCGCCGAAGGCCCACATGATGGCCCGCCAGTTGTGGTTGGCGTCGTTGCAGTGGGAGATCGCCAGTCCGGCGGCGTGGTTGTCCTTCTTGCCGGCCGTGCCGACCGCCAGGTAGTCCTGCCACGTCTTGACCTGATTCGGATCGAAGCCGTACTTCTGGAACAGGTCGGTCCGGATCTGGGGCGATATGGAGATGTAGAAGTTCGGGAAGCCCACCCACCTGCCGTTGACGTAGGCGAGCTGCTTGCCGTAAGGCTCCACTGGACCGTACTTCTTCTGGGCGTAGTCGACGATGTCGCCCATATCGACCAGCTGCTTCTCATAGAGGTGGGTCAGGATCTGGCCGTTCATCTCGACCAGGTCGTGGCCACCTTTGGCCGCCACCTCGGCTGCCATGCGGGCCGGCAGGTCGTCGGTGCTGATGTGGTCGACGCCGTTGCCGACCTCGACGCCGTTCTTCTGACCCCAGTCTTTGACGAATCCGTCAATCCAGGTGTCGTATGCGGGGATGAAGTGGCTCCACTGCAGGATGCTGAGCTTCTTCGGCCCGCCACTGCTTGGCTGGTTGGCGGTGGCGCCCGGAAGGGCGCACGACGCCGCGACCGCTCCCAGGCCGACGGATGCAGCCCCCGCCAGCAGATCGCGGCGGGTGATCGTCTGCTTCCAAAGGTCTCTCATGAACTACCTCCCACTCGGCGCGCCGTCTGCCTCGTCCCAGCGCTGCAGAGACCGAGCGACGCCATCATGACTCAGCCCGGTCGATCCGGCAAGGGCCGTATCACTGCTGCGGTGGGCAGCGGGGGCAATACCGGGGCGGTATCAGTTCCGACCGTAGCTCTCAGGGTCGTGTATCCGGGGATGGCCCTCAGCTGCCGGCGTCACCGCCATACGTCGTGCAGGCGCTGGAATGCCACCGCCGCCACCGGCAGCGGCACGCGCCGCTCGGCGGCGTCGTCGAGCAGCGAGCGCAAGTCCTTGACGATGATGTCCAGCGCCCCACCAGGCTGGTAGTCGCGCCACCAGCCGAGCACAGTCTCCCAGTTGGCGGCGGCCCAGCTGGCGCCGGTCGACCGCTCGACCACGGGCAGCACGTTCTCGGGCTGAAGCCCGTACTCGCCTGCCAGACGCAGGCCCTCCTGAGCGGCCACCAGGTTAACGGCCAGCATGAGCTGGTTGGCCAACTTGACCGCCTGGCCCATGCCCGGCCGGTCGCCTATGACGAAGATGCTCCGACCCACGGCCTCGAGGAGCGGGCGGCAGCGCGCTACGGCCGCTGAATCGCCGGCCGCCATGATGGCCAGCGTTCCCGCCTCCGCACCAGCGACGCCGCCGCTGACGGGCGCATCCAGGGCGGTAAGGCCCCGTCGAGCCAGATCCTGGGCGAGGCGTTCCATGGTGGAGGGGTCGATTGTGCTCATGACCAGGACGTCCAGACCGGCGCGTTCCAGCTGCGCCACCACCGCCTCGACCTGTGGTCGCGTCCGGACCACCACGATCACGGCGCGCGTGGCGCGAGCGGCGACCTCGGCCACCGAGCCGGCGCTGCCGGTGCCGCGTATGTCGTAGCTGGCGACCTCGTACCCGGCCCGCTCGAGATTGGCCGCCATGGGCACGCCCATCGCGCCCAGCCCGATAACGCCGACAACGTCTCCCACGGCGGCTACGCTACTCCCCTCCGCACGTCCAGCAGCGCTGGACCGCAATCGCGAGCCTTCTCAGAGTCGGGCTGAGCGTCAGACCGGTCCCCATCTGCATTTTGACTTGCCCAGGACATTCCCAAATACACTGTCGAGTCATGAGCACAGCCGTCGCGGAAGCGGCGCAGCCAGCTCGGCAGCTCCTCCGGCCGCAGCTTCTCCGCGCGGCGATCGCTTCCTCTTTAGGTACGACGCTGGTCTGGTATGACGTCTTTCTCTACGGTTTTGCGGCAAGCCTGGTGCTCGGCGACCGGTTCTTCCCGAGCTCTTCTCCCTTCGTCAGCACGCTGACCGCGCTCGCGACCTACCTGGTCGGCTTCGCGGCCCGCCCCCTGGGCGCCGCGCTGTTCGGGCACATGGGCGACCGGATCGGGCGCCGGGCCACGCTGATCGCAACGCTCTGGCTGATGGGCCTGGCCACTGCGCTGGTCGGACTGGTGCCTACGTACGCCCAGATAGGGATCGGGGGAGGCGTCCTGCTGACCCTGCTCCGGATCGTGCAGGGCGTCGCGGCCGGCGGCCAGTGGGCTGGATCGGTCCTGCTGTCGGTGGAGTGGGCCGAGCGCCGCTGGCGTGGGCTGACCGGCAGCCTGACTCAGCTGGCGATGCCCGCCGGTCTTCTACTCGCGCTCGGAGCGGTGCAGGTGTCGGCCTACTACGTGGGCTCGGGCTCGTACTGGGGCTGGCGCGTACCGTTCCTGCTTGGCGGAGTGCTGATCGCGGTGGGCCTTTATGTCCGCATCGGCACCTCTGAGACCCCGGTCTTCACAAAGCTGCTTGATGACGGGAAGATCGAGCAGGCTCCGGTCACGCGGGCGGTCGCCAGGCAGGGCTCGGACGTGCTCCTCTGTGCGCTGGCCCGGACCGGACAGGAGGCGCCGTTCTACCTCTTCACGATATTCGTCGTCGGCTACGCCACGAGCTTCTTGAAGTTCCAGCAGGCGGAGATCTTGAAATTCGTGATGATCGCAGCCGCCGTGTCGCTGGTGGCAACGCCCTTCTGGGGGTTTCAGTCGGATCTCCTCGGTCGCAAACGTATCTGCCTCATCGGCGCCGCCGCCATGCTGGTCTGGTCCTTCGGGTACTGGACGCTGCTCGACCAGGGCGTGCCCCTCCTGGTCTTCGGTGCGATCGTGCTTGCGCTGCCGATCCACGACATCCAGAGCGGCCCCCAGGCAGCGCTCATCGTCGAGAGCTTCACAGCCAGGCTGCGATACAGCGGCGCATCGTTGGGCTACCATCTGGCCGCGCTGATCGCAGGCGGCCCCGCCCTGGTCATTCCGATGGCGCTGCTGGGCGCTTTCCATCACTCACTGCCGCTCGCGATATACGGCGCCGCGTGCGCTGCGATCACCCTGGGTGCGGTGGCGCTTCTGCGGGATCGATCTGGCCAGGAGCTGTCAGCCTAGGGCAAAAGTGCGAGGCCGGTCCTTTCTTTCAGGAGGCCTCGAACTGCGCGACCAACTGCGCCACCTCGGCGATTAGCTGCCAGCTCCCACCGTCCGTGACGACCGTGAGCACGTAGCTGCCGCGCGGTCCGCCCTGCACCAGCGCCGCGTCGTTGAGCTCTCCATTCAGGAACCCCACCTTATGCACGACAGCCTCACCAGGGGGCACACCTGCGGGGATGCCCTCCTCGTACTCCGTATGCGTCAACAGCGGGTAAAGGTATGCCTGGGCTGCGGCGCCGCCCGCCCTCCCCTGCGCTTCCGCCTGCCAGAGCCGGGCCAGGTCGTTGCTGGTCGTGGTGTTCGGGTCGTAGAAGGCCGACTCGGTGGCGCCGTACGAACGCGCGTACGCGTTCAGCGCGCCGGTGCCGCCGTCGTAGCGCACGAGGATGTGCGCCGCCGTGTTGTCCGAGTAGGCGCCCGCCCGTCGGTCGAGCTCGGCCCGTGTGAAGCAGGCGCCGGCTTCGTAGTCGGAGAAGTAGCCGTCCTCCCAATCGCCGGGGTCGTAGCAGAGCTCATCGTTCGGGCTGGCACGGCCCGACGCTATGTCCTCTGCATCCTTCATCAGCACCGGCAGTTTGTAGGTGCTTGCAGCCACGAAGCTCTGGTCGCCGTTCAGCGACCAGGACTCGCCGCTCCAGAGCTCCAGCAGGGTCACCCCGCCCGCCGCACCGGACGAATCGAGAAGCTGCGCGACCCCGCTCTCCAGGGTGCTTAACGAGCGTGCGGTGGGCTGTGGGCTGGCGGCAGGTTGTGGGCTAGCGGTGGACTGTGTGCTGGCAGCGGACGGCAAAGGCGGTGGAGAAAGCCGGGATCCCACCGCATTGACAGAGTGCGGCGGGGAAATGTCCTCATCCAGCCTGACCCCGGCCAGGACGGTCGCGAAGGCGATGGCGAAGGCGAGAACGGCGAGGGCAGCCCGACGCTTCACAAGGAAAACGTATAGCTACTGAGCTAATCGACTCTTAAGACAAGATCAGGAAGCCGTAAGCGCCTACGTCCGCGAGATGTTCATATCGGTTAAAAGGTTCCGGTCCCAGACCATCACGTCATAGCGGCCGACGCTGTACTCACGAGAGGGTTGGCCGAAGGTGCTCTCAGTCGACTGCCGGTCGAGCGGCTGTAGACCGAAGCGGTCGCGAAGAACGAAGCGCGCGTTGTTTCCGGCCACCGAGGGGTTGTACCAGTCGTCAACAGCCTCCCAGCGATAGGCGGAAGCCGTGTTGTCAGTCACCGTGATGGCCCGGACGCGCACCCGACCTCCCGTTGCGACCGTCACGGTGCTCGCTTCCCAGTAGCCGCTCAGACCGTAGGTCAGGTTCTGACGCTCAAGGAATTCCCCGATCGCGACCTCTGGGTTCACCGCCACCGGCGCCTCCAGGCTCACGGCCAGGACGCCCAGGTAGCCCACCGCCAGGGCCAGCGCCTCCAGCCGCAATCGGCCCGGCCAGACCCAGTCAGCCCCGCACCTTCCGGCCAGGACCGCGCCGAAGGCGAGCAGCGGAACCAGGTAGCGCGACGTTCTGAGGTCGATCGCCTGATTGCTGAACAGATACGCGGCAACGTCCACAGCCATGCCGACCACCAGCGCCCGGGTGACCAGATCGGGCTCCTCTCCTCGCCACCAGGACCGCACTGCCCGGCCCCAGGTCGCAGCGACGAAGGCCAGTCCCGCCAACCGAACCAGTGTGACCAGGACGCCGGCCGTGACCGGCTGACCGAAAAAGTCGGCTCCGAAGACCAGCAGGGTGCCCTCAACCGTCAGCGCGAGGTTTCGGGGCATGTCTTCAATTCGCGCAAACGCCGCCAGCACTGGCACTGTGGTGAAGCCGCCCCGCTCGTGCAGCACCCAGGCGATCACCGTCGCCGCGGGCAGCGCCAGAGCGGCCGCTATCAGGAGAGCCAGGCGGGACCGGCGAGCCCGGTGCCGGCCTACCAGGCCCGTTGCCGAGACGAAGGCCAGAGCCACTACTCCGACGTACATCGCGAGCATGTCGGAGAGCACCGCCAGCGTCAGCAGTACCCAGACGGTCGCGATCCCGAGCCGGCGCTCCGACGCCCTGTCGACCGAGATCAGGGCGAGGATCAGCAGCAGCGTCGTGCCGACGTGAAAAGGCCCCAGCAGGAGCAGCTGTGCCGCAGCGCCGGGAGCCGGCGCGATCAGCAAGATGAGGGGGATCGCCATCCTCACCAGCGCCTCGGTACCTCGCGCTCGGCCCCGAGCCAGGAAGCAGGCGGACACGACAAGCAGCGTGTAGATCGCGGCGCCGGCATCGTGAGCCACCGACAGTGACACGCCCCTCAGCCAGGCGATCACAGCGTAAAAGGGGAGGTCGGTCGCTACGAACGAGGCACCTGACAGCGTCCAGCCCTGCAGAAGCACGTTGCCGCGCGCCATCGCCTGACCCTGGAGGACGGCGTTCGCGCTGTCCGACGTGACAGGTGCGGTCAATGAAAGACGTTCGTAGAGCAAGAACAGGACCAGAGCTCCCGATGCGGTCCCCGCGATGGAGAGGAGCCGCGCCCTGGCGCCGGCGGTGGCTAAAAGCCTGTCGCGCTGCGCCCTGCGGGCCGGTGGACCCAGTTCAACAATCCGAGACCCCATTGGCTGTAGCTTGGCTGATCCGCGAAGTTGGGTGCGCGCGACGGGGTCTCAGACCGTCCTGAGCGCATCTGTAGGCGCCAGCCTGGCCGCCCGCAGCGCCGGGTAGAGCCCAGCCACTCCTCCAATCGCCGTCGCGGCCACGAGACCGCCCAGCACTGCGACCGCAGGCACCAGGATGGTCCAGCCTTGTTGGACCGCGAGCGCCGCCGTCAGCGCAACTCCCGTCGCGATGCCGGCGGTCCCCCCCAGTGTCGAAAGCAGCAGCGACTCCGACAGGAACTGGACTCCCACGTGGAGCCGGGTGGCGCCCAGCGCGCGTCTGAGGCCGATCTCCGAGCGCCGTTCGAGCACCGAGATCACCATCACGTTGGCGACGCCCACGCCGCCCACCAGCAGCGCCACAGCGCCCAGGCCGACGAACAGCGCCGTGCCGGAGCTCTGGACGGCAAGCCTGGCGGCCAGCGCGTCGGAGGGCCTCGTCACACTGACCTGGTCTGGGTTCTCCGGATTCGTCGTCCGCGCCAGCACCCGGCTGATTGCCACCACCCGCTCGGGATCAGCCCGGACGTAGAGCCGGGTCGGGAAGCCGTCGAAGCCCAGATCGGAGGTCGCGAAGTCGAGGCCGACGAGCACCGAACGGTCGATCTCAGGTGCCAGCTGGACCGGCGCCAGGATGCCCGCGACGGTCAGCCACCGGCCGACCGCCCAGATTCGGACCGGGCTGTCCAGCGTGGCCACCCCCAGGGCACCAGCCGCGCCGAACCCGAGCACCGCGACCGGGTAGCGTGCCGTGGCCCCGTTGAGGAAGGTTCCCGCCAGAAGCCTGCCATTGAGCGTCTGCAGCAACGAAGGGTCCGTCGTACGCAGTCCGATCGCCCCGGTCTCGAAGGTCGGCACCAGGTCGCTCCGGTAGACCCCGCCCGGCAGCGTGGCCGTCGACGAGATCCGCTGAACCCCCGGCAGGAGTCCGATCATGGATGGCGCAGTCAGCGGTAGGGGGCCCTCCGAGCCGCCGATGCCCTGGCCTTTCTCGACCGTCAGCAGGCTCGTGCCAAGCCGGTCGATCTGGGCCAGCAGATCAGCCTCGCTCGACTGGGTCACGCCGAGCACGCCGACGATCGCGGCTACCCCGATGCAGATGCCGAGGGCCGAAAATGCGGCCCGCAGACGGCGCACGCGCAGGCCCACGGTGCCCGCCAGCAGTACGTCGGTCGTCCGCAGGCGTGAGCGAGATCTGGTAGTAGTCCTCATGTCGTCGCCCGGGAGTCGCCGATGATGCGGCCGTCTTTGAGCTCGATGCGGCGGTGCATCGCAGCCGCCACGTCGTGGTTGTGCGTGATGACCGCGATAGTCGTGCCGTGGCGGTTGAGCTGCTGGAGCAGCGCCACGACCGCGGCGCCCGCGGCGGTGTCGAGGTTGCCGGTCGGCTCGTCGGCGAGCACGATCGCGGGACTGCCCACGACTGCCCGCGCGATGGCCACCCTCTGACGCTCCCCGCCTGAGAGCTGGTTCGGTCGGTGACCGAGGCGATGCCCGAGGCCGACTCCCTCCAGCGCTTCGCGTGCACGGCGCCGGCGCTCCCGGGCTGGAAGGCCGCGGTAGAGCAGGCCGTTGGCGACGTTGTCCAGGACGCTGACGCCGTCGAGCAGGAAGAACTGCTGAAAGACGAAGCCCAGGTGGTGTGCTCGCAGACCCGACAGCTCTACGTCCGATAAGTCGGAAGCGGCCTGACCGGCGACCAGGACCTCGCCCTGTGTGGGGCGGTCGAGGGTGCCCATGACGTGAAGCAGCGTGGTCTTGCCGGAGCCCGAGGGCCCCACGATGGCCAGCAGTTCTCCCTCCTCGATGGTCAAGCTGACGCCACGAAGTGATTCGACCGGTGGGTCGCCGGGGTAGCGCTTCGAGACGTTGTGAACCTCGAGCACGACGCTCATCGAGCCGGTACCTCAACCGTCTGGCGCTCGGCCAGCCCGCTCCCGCTTACCTCGACCAGACCGCCGTCGCCGAAGAGGCCTGGCTGGACGGTCACCAGCCGGCGTGCACCGCCCGATCTGACCGCTACCGCATAGCCGCCATCCGGCTGCACCAGCAGCGCGGTCACCGGGACGGCGAGGACGTTCTTCCTGGATGCGGTCGTGATCGAAACGTAGACCGGCGCCTGATCCAGCGTCCCGGCCGCGGACTCGTCCGCCAGGGTGATGGTCACCGCGACGGTCGCCTGCTGCCCGGAACCCCCCTGGCTCTGCCCCTGGTTCTGCGGCGTTGTCGCAACCCGGCTGACGTCGGCGACCGAGCCCGCCACGGTGGTGTGACCGTCCGGCATCAACACGGAAACCTGATCGCCACGGTTCACAAGCTGCTGCCGGCTGACGTCGAGGGGAACCGTCACCGTGTGGTGGATGGCGGTCAGGTCCAGCACCGGGGTTCCTGGCGCAGCCTGAGCGCCCAGCGAGGCGCGGACCGCCGCCACCCTGATGGGTCCCGAGGCGAAGACCACCTCACCCAGCCGCACGGTCCCGGTCTGGGGCAAGCCCAGCGACGCCTGCCAGCGCCGAACGGCCGCAGAGTCGGCACTGGTGAAGTTGCCGTCGGCCGTCAGGTTGGCTGCGCTGACGACGCCGAGGTCGATGAGGTCCTGCTCCAGCTGCTTCACGTCGTCGCCACTGACCCCGGGGCCGAGCTGCCGGTACGCCGGCTGCGTGCCGTTGAACAACATCACTGGGGTGCCGTTCACCGCATAGAGCGCCTGGCCCTGGCTGACGTGGGCCCCCAGCGCCGGCAGCCAGGTGAAGCTGCCGTCCAGGCGGGCGCTGGTCTGCAGCATCTGGAGCGCCGCTTCGGCATTCTGCAGGCTGACCCGCGCGCTGGCGACCTGGGCATCGGCCTGGTGCTGCGCCTGCTGGGCGTGCTGCTGCGCGGCTGTGACGGCTGCCGGGCCCTGAGCCTGGCTGATGGCCAGCTGGTTGGCGGCGGCGGTGTCGCTGGCTGCCGTCACCGCCGCGCTGAGTGAGGCCTGTGCCGTGTTGACCGTCGCACGAGCCTGCTGGACCTGGTCCGGCGTCGCGCCGCCCGGCGCGCTGAAAGTCGTCGTGGCGCCGTAGTTCAGGGTTCCGTTGACGCGCTGCCGCTGGACGACGTCCGTGCGCTGCACTGAAGCGGTGCCGGTCGGCACCGCGGTGGCCGCGGCGGCGGGTGCCGCCCGGTCGCGGAGTACGAAGATTGCGATGGCGCAGGAGCAGGCGACCACACCGGCGGCAGCGGTGACGGCTATCGTTCGCCTCATCAGGCGCTCCAGACGTGACCCTGTGGGTTGAACCGCCTGCACGGGCCATCCCAGGTAGCGCGGATCTGCGGCCAGCGAGGGCTCGCCTTGAAATTGGACAGCTCAGGCGGGAAGTGGAAGTAGCCCTGGGCGTCCGGATCGGGCCAGTCCGAGATGCCATGGTCCCGCATGCACCGTGCGAACGTGCGCATGGCCGCCGGGTCGGGCCCCTGATTGCTTCGGTTCTGACCCTGGAGCTGGTTCAGCAACGAGCCGCAGGCTTGCATCACAGCGGAATCAGGTGCCGGCTTCTGGAGGCCGTCAGGGAACTCAGGGTTCCCCTGGGCGTCGATCGTCGGGTCGGGAAAGCTCGGATCGCCATGATCGCGCACGCACTGAGCGAACTGGCGGGCTACCTGCGCCGGATTTGCAGATTGAACGCCTGCCGGCTGCTGCGCACTCGGGCCGCCGCCGCACCCTGCGAGCCCGACCGCGAGGCCCAGGCCGGCCAGGACCCCGGCGAATGCAGCGTGTACCTTCATGATCGCCACCCTAGGTGCCTGCCGACCATCGGCACATCGCCGCCGAAGGTGAATCCGATCCCCGACTTTCGGGGACCGCTGATCCCCCCTTCGGGGGACGAGGCCAGGCATCCGGCTCGCGGCAGGGCGCTTGGCTGCTAGCTGAATATCACCATAGTTGATAGAATGATGTCAGGGTTATCATCCAGATCCCTATCAAGTGGCGAGCCGCAGCGATCGGCTCGAACGGAGGAAAGAAGGGATGGCACGGCGAAGCTGGTATGGCCGCGGCCGGTATCGCCACGTGTATATGCGTGGTTCCTACGCCGATCGGGCTCGCACGATAGCGGCGGCCGCCCTCGTAGTGCTCTACCTGCTGGCCAGGTTCGTATTCCCAGGGCTGGGCGCACTGTCCGTCGGCATGCAGGTTCCCTACCTCTTGCTTGCGCTCCTTCTGTTCCTGGCCTGGCCGGTTGGCGCGATGCATGACAAGCGCATCGCGGTGGCCATCCTGGGCGCGTTCCTGCTTCTTCTAGCCCTGCACATCGTCTAACGGCGCCTCCGGCCCGCTTCGCCAACGGTTGTGGTGGGGGGCAGGGGTGTCCGGTAACCCCCGAAACGGTTATCGTGTTGGTCGGGGTGGATGAGGTCGGGTTCAGTAACGGTGACTCAAGACCTCTATAAGATCCTCCAGGTCGATCCGGACGCCGATGCCGAGGTGATCGAGGCGGCGTACAAGCGGCTGGCGCGCCGCTACCATCCGGACGTCAATCACGCCGCCTGGGCGGAGGTGAGGATGAGGGAGCTCAACACCGCTTATCAGACCCTCCGCCACCCGCGCCAGCGCGCGCTCTATGACGGTCAGCGCACCAAGACGAACGGAGCAAAGACGGACGGTTCATCACCGCAGACAAACAGGTGCTACCGCCACACACGCCACGCCGCCATCGAGAGCTGCGACGGCTGCGGCGCGGGTCTGTGTGACCTCTGCGCCGGGCGGTTTCAGCCTCCCACATGCGCCGCGTGCGTGGTGCGGTGGGCGCGCGGGCGCCAGCTGGGGGCCGTCGTCACTCCTATGGCCGCGGCCCTGGTCGCAATAGTCGTCGGCGGCGTGTCAGTCTGGGGGGCCGGCCGTGTGCCCGACTGGCCGCGAATTCCACTGGTCGGAGTCGCCCTCGACATCCCGGCCTCGGTCGCGGTTCTGTGTTCGGTGGCGATCGCCCTTCTCATAGCTCGAGCGCTCTGGGACCTTCACCGGCTGCGCCAGCTCGTGCGCGAGGCGATCGCCTCTCCCTGACATCTCCCGAAGCCCGGCAACCTCGCGAGCCACCAACGTGCGGTGGTGCGCTCAGACGGCTTCAGTCGCGAAGACCACGATGTTCGAAAGGTACCGTCCCTGGGCGCGGCTGAATGTGCCGCCGCAGGTGATGAGACGCAGGACCGGTTCGGGTGTGGCGCCGTAAACAGCCTCGGTCGGAAACGAGTTCACCGCGAACGTAGCAACCCGATCGACCTGGAACCGCACCTGGGAGCCGTCCGCCCGAGCCACCAAGACCTGGTCGCCCACCCGGAGACCGGCCAGCCTCGCAAACACCGCGGGGCCGGTGGTGGAGTCGAGGTGGCCAAGGATTACCGCGGGCCCCGCGTCGCCGGGCACAGACCCCAGCTTGTACCAGCCGGCCTGGCGTGCGTCCGCGGGCACTTCGATGGTGCCGTCCGGCGCCAGGCCGAGGTCGGTGATGCTCGCGTCCACCCCGATCGAGGGGATCCGGATGTGCACCGGCGGCGCGCTCTGGCCCAACGCCGCGGCTCCGGGTCCGCTGGCGCCGTCGATCGCGCGAACGATGGGCGTCGTCACCGGCATTATCGATGGCGTCGCTCGTGGGGCCGGAACGCGTATGAATGTGCCGGCAGTCGCCGCGGGCGAACTGGTCCCAGCCCCGGACGAGGCCGGCGTGCAGCCGGCCAGGAGGGCCAGCGCCGCAAGAGCTAGCCACCATGAGTGGCCGGGCCGCACGCCTGATGCTCCTAGATGCCCGGCCGGCGTGAGCGTGCTGCCAGGCCGACCGCGGCCAGGAGAATGAGCGCCATCAGCACCACAAGGGGGCCCACCTGGAGGGCGCCGGCGGCCGCCAGGCCGCCCTCACCAGTACTGGCGCCTCCGTTCGGCGCGCGGACGGCCGAGACCGCGTCCAGCACCGGGATCGCGGTGACGGGCTGGGATCCCTCTCCTCCGGTTCCGATGATGGTATTGACGGTTCCGCCTGTGACGGCTACGCCGTCCGCCTCGAAGAGTGGATGAGGGTCGGTGGACTCCTTCCCTGTGTTCCACAGCGCCAGGTTGTACGAGCCAGGGTCGATCGTGGCGTACTGGGAGCACTGCGTGAAGCCGATGTTGGTGAAGAAGATCGGCTGCCCGGTGGGTGCAGCGACGTCCACTCCCGGCACCTCTGGGGCGAAGTGGCAGAACCGAATGACCACCTTCCCGGCCGTCTCCGAAGGACTGTCCGAATACAGGCCTGTTCGAGGGTCGGATTGCTTGCCGGAGACGACCAGCGTGTAGTACGCATCCGCGGTCAGCACCTGCTGTGTCTCACCGACGACCGAGGTGGAACCCACCGGCCGGACCACAAAGTCGTGGTTCATCGCGGTGATCCGGAAATACGCAGAGACCGTCTTGTAGGCGACGTTGGAGAAGTACCGAGCGCCATCGACCGAGTAGTTCACGTTCGACGGGTAGTCGGGCAAGAGGTTGACGAAGCGCACGTGCGCGGGGTTGGCGGCAGCAGCGGCGGGCGCAGCGCCGGCCAGCACTGGCAGGAGTGCCGCGACGGCGCTGAACAGTAAGAGAGGTCGTTTCATGAGTGGGTTGTGCCCTCCTTTCGTTCTATGACGCGGATTCGGGCCCCGGGCTCGCGCCCTTGAGCTCGACCCGCCCCGTCCAGGCCTCTTACGTCGGCTGTGCGGCGCAGCACGACGTCCCACTCCAACCCCATCGACACGAGCTCCGCGAAGGCGACCGAGCCGGTCAGCGAGACCGTCGCGATCATCGCGGGCAGTGCAGTCGCGACCTCACCCAGCGAGTGAACAAGCACGGCTGGTGTCAGGGCTTCCTGCGGCGGCGCCTGCAGTAAGGCAAGCGTGACGGCGAACATGCAGGCCGAAACCGCCGCGACCACGGCACCGGCCAGCAACGAGAAGCGCAGTGTGGCGCAAGCCGCCAGAGCCGACGCCACCAGCAAGAAGGTCGCCGCCAGCGCTGGGCTGAGCGCGACCACGGGGGCCAGTGACAGCGCACACCAGGCTGTCAGCCCCATGACAAAGGACCGGGTCCGCAGCCGCCCTGGCCTCACGCGCTGACCCTCCATGCACGCAGCAGCTGTACAACCGCGAGGCTGACCAGGAGCACCGCAGCGCCCAGGATCATCATTGCCACGACGAACGCCGTCCGGCCAGACCCCGCAAGTACCGGAGCCGCCTGCGGGCCGTGGCCGTCGGACGGCGGCTCCACAACGGCCACCCTGCCTGCCGCGTCAATCGTGGCGACATCTCCACTCAAGTTCGCGCTGTAAAGCGCGGTCACAACCCGCTGCATCGCGGTTTCTGTGGTGCCGATCAGCCACAGTACCGTCCGCTGCCCTGAACTCGTCTCAGCAACCACCCCGGCGCCAGGAGGCGGCTGTGGGAGGCCCCTCGCCATGCGCGCGAGAGGTGCTGCCCTGTCCGGCGCCCCTACGACGACCAGGTTGGCTGTACCCGCCAGCGCCGCCGGGTCCACGAGCAGGGAAGCCTCGAACACGCCGTGGGGCGCCGCGGATCGGCGGCCAAGCGCGAGCGCGGCCTGGAGGGCTGCCGTCAAGGTGGCAGGAGCCACGTCTGCCAGCAGAAAACGGACGGATTGCTGAGGGCCGTCGAAAAACGGAAACGCAAGCGCGCCCAGGTCGGTCCCTTCGTGGGGCGCGGGTGGCAGGCGGAATGATGCGGTCAGAGCGCCACCTGCGCTGGTCAGG
>Ga0126378_10002170_pt1 | contig 14488 bp, 7 predicted proteins | sample PanSoiMetPlot_23_FD_92587 | JGI IMG/M metagenome (GOLD analysis project Ga0126378, IMG submission 92587) | Tropical forest soil microbial communities from Panama - MetaG Plot_23 | ecosystem: Environmental > Terrestrial > Soil > Tropical forest > Bulk soil | place: Panama | collected 2016-02-17 | reverse complement strand
CGCCGCGAGATCGAGGACTTTCCTGAAGTCAGCGAAGTCGAAGTCGTGCGCCACTTCACGCGCCTCTCCACCTGGAACTACGCGATTGATCTCGGCATGTACCCGCTCGGTTCCTGCACCATGAAGTACAACCCAAGGATCAACGAAGCGGTCGCGCGCCTCGAAGGCCTTGCCTGGTCTCACCCGTATCAGCCCGAATCGCTTTCGCAGGGAGCCATGGAAGTTTTCGCCCGACTTGAAAGCGCTCTCTGCGAAATCACCGGCCTTGACGCGGTATCGTTGCAGCCGGCCGCTGGCGCTCACGGCGAACTCACAGGCATTCTGCTGATCCACGCGCTGCTCGAGTCACAGGGCAATCCCCGCAAAAAGATCCTCGTGCCCGATTCCGCCCACGGCACGAATCCCGCCACCGCCGGAATCGCGGGCTACGCCGTTCAGAACATCAAATCCAACGCCCAGGGGATGATCGACCTCGAAGAACTCGCCCGCCAGGTCGATTCCGACGTCGCCGCCCTGATGGTGACCAACCCCAATACCCTCGGTGTATTCGAGGAGAATATTGCTTGCGCCGCGAAGATCCTCCATGAGAAGGGCGCGCTGATCTACATGGACGGGGCCAACATGAACGCCCTTGTAGGAATCGCGCGCCCGGGCGACTTCGGCGTGGACGTCATGCACCTCAACCTCCACAAGACCTTCTCGACGCCCCACGGTGGCGGTGGTCCCGGAGGCGGTCCTGTAGCGGTAAAAAAATCCCTCGAACCATTCCTCCCGGTACCGCGACTCGTCAAACGCGACGGCGCCTGGTCCTGGAATCACGACGCCCCCGAATCCATCGGCAGGGTGCGCGCATTCTACGGAAACTTCGGCGTGCTCGTGCGCGCGCTTGCCTACATCCTCGCCCACGGAGGTCCGGGCCTTCGCAACGCCACAGTTGACGCAGTGCTCAACGCGAACTACATCCGCCGCCGGCTAAGCCCCTACTTCGATCTTCCCTACGACCGCCCCAACATGCACGAGGTGGTCTTCAGCGACGACCGTCAGTCCCCCAAAGGCGTCCGGACCGGAGATATCGCAAAGCGCCTGATCGACTACGGTTTCCACCCGTATACCGTCAGTTTCCCGCTGATCGTCCACGGAGCCCTGATGATCGAACCGACTGAAACCGAGTCGAAACAGGAACTCGACCTCTTCATCGATGCCATGATCTCCATCGCGAAAGAAGTCGACGAACAGCCCGAAAAAGTCCAGAACGCCCCCCATTCGACCCGAACCACTCGAGTCGACGAAGTTACTGCCGCCCGCAAACCAATCGTCCGCTGGAAGCCCTGAACTCTTTCACAGCGACAATTACGAGCATCAAACTGCGCAGACGGGAGTCTGCGCAGTTGTGGAAATACCGACGCGGTAAGGCCCAACCCCGCCCGCAGACCCCGACCCGCTAAACTGGATATATACGGAAGCGGTCCGGCTATGACGAAACCCTATCATTTAATGACCCCAGCGGAACGCCTTGCGGACCGCATCGCGAAGAATCGCGAAATCGATCGGCGCGTGTCGGACAGGAAAGAAGAACCCCGTCCTGTCGCGAAGCGCCGCAGCAGCGAATCCGTTTCCCGTCCTTCTAACAACGCCTTCGACCGCTTTCAGGAAATCAAGCGCAAGCAGGGAATTGACGCCGCCTCTGAGTTCCTTCAGGAACGCATCAAGACGGCTAACGAATAATAGTACGGATGTTCAACTGGTTTGGAAAACGCAGCGAAGCCGCGCCCGCGGATGCGCTACCGGAAATAAATAGAAATACAGATCTGGAATCGCTCTTCGGGCAGCACTCTTTCCTCGTTTTCAAGCACAGCGCGGCCTGTCCCGTAAGCTGGGCTGCCCACGCGCAGGTCACCCGCGTTCGCAGCAACAACCCCGAAGCGCCCATTTACCTCCTTCCCGTTTTGAAGGAACGCGCCGTTTCCAATGCAATTGCGGCGCGCACCGGCGTCCGCCATGAGTCGCCTCAGGTGATTCTGATCCGCGGCGGTGTCGTTGCGGAATCAGCCTCTCATGGCGCGATTACGCAGGATCGCCTTGCGAGCATGCTCGCGCAATGCCGCTGACGGCGCGCCTTCCGCCTAACTCGCGAATCCTGTTACTCGCTGGCTTCGGAGGCCTCCTGCTTCTGATGCTCCTCGCCGCGCTCGACGACATCCGCAACATCCGCTCCATTGAGACCCGCAGTGATGCCGTGCGCAACAGTTTCCTGGAGCGCGACCGCCTCCTGAACCGCATCCGCTCCGATCTCTACCTCTCCGGAACCTTCGTTCGCGACTACATCCTCGAACCTGACCGCGCCAAAGCCGAACCCCAGCGCCTCAACTTCGAACGCACGCGCAGTTCCCTCACCGCAGCCCTGAATCAATTCCGCGCCGCAATGCGCCGTTCCGACCAGGCGGCGTTCGCCGATCTGACCCACGAACTAAACGAATATTGGATGGCTATCGCCGTCGGAATGGCCCGTCAACCCGGCGCCAACGGATACGCCTTTCTTCGCGACGAAATCTATCCCCGCCGCACCCAAGCCATCTCTATCGTTGATCGCCTCTCCACCATTGGCGAGCACGACCTGAACACGCGCATCCTTCAGGTCACGGAACTCTTCAGCGGCTTTCGTGAACGCGTGGCCATCACTATGCTTTTCGCCCTCGGAATCGGCGCTGCTCTTGCCTTCTTCACGGGCCGCCGGATCCTTCAATACGCGCGAGACGCCGCCGCGCACCTCCGCGATATCGAACAGGCTCGTTCCGAACTCAAAGAGCTTTCCACCCGCCTCGTGGACGCCCAGGAATCCGAACGCCGCGCCATTTCGCGCGAGCTTCACGACGAAGTCGGTCAATCCCTCTCCGCCCTGCTCGTGAGCCTCGGAAACGCTGTCGCCGAAAGCGGCGCCTCGCCTTCCCCCCGACTCGCTGAATCTCGCCAGCTTGCCGAAGCCTCACTCCGCTGCGTGCGCACCATCGCGCTCCTGCTGCGCCCTTCCATGCTCGACGACCTCGGCCTTCTGCCTGCGCTCCAATGGCAGGCCCGCGAGGTATCGAAGCGCTCCGGGATGTCCGTCACCGTCGATGCTGAAGGCGTTCCCGAAGAACTCCCCGACGATTACCGCACCGCCATCTATCGCGTCGTTCAGGAAGCCCTCCACAACTCCGAACAGCACGCGCGCGCCTCCATGGCCCGCGTCACCATGCGCGTTCACGCCGGCATCCTGGCCCTTTCCATTCAGGACGATGGCTGCGGCTTCGATCCCGAATCCGCGCGCGGCATGGGTATCCTGGGAATGCAGGAGCGCATCGCGAATCTCGGTGGCGCCTTCCATATTGAGTCGGAAACTCAAGGGACGCTCGTAACGGTCCGCCTCCCGCTGCCGTCATGAAACCGGTTCGCATACTTCTCGCCGACGATCACACCGTCATGCGGTCGGGTCTCCGGCTCCTCCTCGAACGGCAGCCCGACTTTCAGGTCGTAGGCGAAGCCGCCGACGGTCGGGAAGCGGCCGAACGCGCCGAACAGCTCTCTCCCGATGTCGTCGTCATCGATATCGCGATGCCCCGACTCAACGGCCTCGACGCCACCCGCCAGATCATCGCCAGAAATCCTGCGACATCAGTCGTCGTCCTCAGCATGCATTCGGACGAGTCGTACATCGTCCGCGCTCTCAAAGCCGGCGCCCGCGGATATCTTTTGAAAGATTCAGCGGAAACGGACCTCATTAACGCGATTCGCGCCGTCAATGAAGGAAAAGCTTTCTTCAGCCCCGTCATAAGCCGCATGCTCGCCGAAGACTTTCTTCGTCAGATTCACGAGCGAGGCGTCGAAGACAGCTACGAACTTCTTACGATGCGCGAGCGTGAGGTTCTGCATCTCCTCGCGGAGGGCAAGTCGAACAAGGAAACCGCGACCGTTCTGAACCTCAGTCTGTATACAGTAGAAACACATCGCGCCAACATCCTCGAAAAACTTCATTTGCGCGGAACCCCCGAACTGATCCTGTATGCCGTGCGCAAAGGTGTCATTTCGTAACAACCCGGATGCTACTCTAATGAGGTAGCGTCTTGGGTCTTTATCCGGAATGTAAATCCACGTAAATCCAAGCGCGCTTTACACTTACTGACGCGCAGGATCACTATTCGACGCGACAATCCGAATAGGTCCCCGTCAAACCAATAAGTCGAAAAAACTTTCATGAGAAAAGCATTAAAGCACTTCGCTGCACTTGCGCCGCCCGTTATTGTTTACGGGTTGCTCACCCTGTCAGCGTTCGCTCAGACGGTCGGCACGGTCCACGGATCTGTCACTGATCCTTCTGCAGCGGTAGTACCCGGAGCGACCGTTCAAATCACGGGCAACGGCGTAACTCGGAGCGCCAAGTCTGACGGCCAGGGCCACTTTACCCTCTCCGCCCCCGCCGGCAAGTATGCGGTTCGCGCTGATGCCAAAGGTTTTGTTACCTTCACGCAGCCGGAAATCACCGTAAACGGAGGGCAGAACATCGCCCTCGATATCGCGCTTCAGATCGCCAGCGAAGCACAGCAGGTTTCGGTCAGCGATGAAGCCGCGGGCCAGGTGAACGTCGACCCCTCTTCGAACACCGCCGCATTGGTTCTGAAGAACGAAGACCTCGAATCCCTTCCCGATGATCCCGACGATCTCCAGGCCGATCTTCAGGCTCTCGCCGGACCCGCCGCGGGACCCAACGGCGCCCAGTTCTTTGTCGATGGCTTCAGCGGCGGTCAGTTGCCGCCCAAGAGTTCCATCCGTGAAATCCGCGTGAACTCCAACCCGTTCTCGTCCGAGTTCGATCGTCCCGGCTTCGGCCGCATCGAGATCCTGACCAAACCGGGAACCGACAACTATCACGGCGGCATCTTCGCCAACTACGGCGATCGAATCTTCGATACCCGCAATCCCTTCCTCGCGGAAACGCCCGGTTATTCAACGAAGATGCTTGGCGCCAACTTCGGCGGCCCCCTGAACAAGAAGACGTCCTTCTTCCTCGACTTCAACCGCCGCGCCATCGATGAGAACACGCTGATCAACGCGGTGACGCTCGACAACAATCTCAACCAGGTCAACTACGTCAGCGCCTATCCCACGCCGAACCGCTTCTGGGTAATCTCTCCGCGCGTCGACTATCAGATCAACGCGACCAACACCCTCGTGATGCGTTACAACCACGTGGATTCGTCCACCGTGGGTGGCGTCGGCGGCTTCAGCCTTCCCACTCAGGCGACTCAGGGAACCAACAAGAACAATCAGGCTCAGATCACGGAGACCATGATTATCGGTACGAAGGCGATCGATGAGACGCGCTTCCAGTTCAGTGACAGCCACAACGCGCAGAACGCCCTCGGCCAGGACGGTATTCCCACCGTCAATGTTTCCAACTCGTTCACGTCCGGTGGCTCGCCGTTCCTCGCAAATTACAACTTCAACAAGAGCTACGAACTGCAGAACATCGTCACGCTCACTGAAGGGACCCACACCATCAAGGCCGGCGGACGTCTGCGCCAGAATTGGCTCGACAGCCAGTCCACCTCAAACTTCAACGGCACTTATCTGTTCAGCCTTAACACGCTGAACGGCGGAGCGCCGCAGTGCCTCGCCGGTATCAGCAACCCCACTTCGCTCGATCTCTACGACCAGACGCAAACCCTCTTGTCGCAGGGCGTACCGATGTCGGCCATCGTCGCCCAGGGGTGCGGCCCCACGCAGTTCACTCAGAATGCCGGACAGCCACTCGAGAGCATAAGCCAGGTCGATCTCGGCCTCTTCGCGCAGGATGACTGGCGCTTCCGGCAGAACCTTACGATCAGCCTCGGCCTCCGCTATGAGACCCAGACCAACATCCATGACCACATGGACTGGGCGCCGCGCGTCGCAGTAGCATGGGCTCCCGGCGCGAAGAAGGGCATGAACTCCAAGACCGTCATCCGTGCCGGATGGGGCATGTTCTACGACCGGTTCGACGATTCTAACGTCCTCCAGGCTGAGCGGTACAACGGAACCACGCAGCAGAGCTATATGCTGACCGCTTCTCCGGTCACGCCGCTGCTCTTCTATCCGGGTGCCCCGCCGGTCACGTCCCTCTCCGGCGCATTGCAGCTGCAGAACATCTATCACATTGATCCTGCGCTGGAAGCGCCTTACATGATGCAGGCTGCGTTCAGCGTGGAGCGCTCACTCCCGGGCCGCACCTCGCTGACATTCAACTACATCAACTCGCGAGGAGTCCACACCCTGCGGACGCGCGACATCAACGCGCCTCTGCCTGGAACTTACACCGGTCCTGGCACGGGTGTTCTGCCATATTCCGGCCTCGGCCCGATTTACCAATACGAAACCACCGGCGTTTATAACCAGAACCAGGCGATGGTGAACGTGAGCACTCGGTTTAACTCCCGCTTCACTCTCCAGGGCTACTACGCTTACGGCAACGCGAAGGGCAACGCTAACGGCATGCCGATGGATCAGTACAACACTGCCCTCGACTACGGCCGCACGAACTTCGACATCCACCACCGCGGATTTATCGCCGGCAACTTGCTGCTCCGTTGGGGCATCAACATGTCTCCGTTCGTCACAATGAGTTCCGGTCCTCCGTTTAACATCACGACCGGAAATCAATACAACGGCGATGGCATCTTCAATGCGCGGCCGTCGTTTGCTACCAGCGCTTCGAATCCGGCCAACGTGGTCGTTACTCCCTACGGAACCTTCAACACGTCTCCTCTGCCCGGCGAAACGATCATACCGATCAACTACGGCGACGGGTTCTCCAACTTCTCCGCCAACGTCCGCGTCAGCCGCACCTGGGGCTGGGGTGAAAAGGGCGGCGGAGCGCCCGATGGAATGGGCGGAATGGGTCGCGGCATGGGCGGTCCGCCGCCGGGCGGCGGTGGTCCCCGCGGTGGCGGCGGATTCGGCGGCGGTATGGGCCCGATGATGGGTGGATTCGGCGGCGGCGGAGGCGGCAAGAAGTACACCCTCACGGCTAGCGTCAACGCCAGGAACGTGTTCAACATCGTGAACCTCGCGCCTCCCAACGGCAACCTGACCTCGCCGTTCTTCGGTCAGTCCACCAGCCTCGCGGGCGGTGGCGGTCCGTTCGGCGGTGGCAGCAACGCGGCCGGCAACCGCAGGATCGAATTCCAGCTGCGCTTCGCGTTCTAACCAGCAACAACCAGGGCAGTCCGCGCTCCCGGCCGGGATATCATATTCCGTCCGGGAGATCGCATTTTGAAACAGTGGCAATTTGAAACCTTGGATCCCGCTTACGGCCACGTAAGCGAAGGACCCGCCTGGGATGGAACCGGCCTCTTCTTCACCCGCATCCAGCACAGCCGCATCATGCGTTACGACCCCGCGGCGAACCGCGTCTCCGTTTGGCGCGAAAACACCAACTGCGCGAACGGCCTTACGTTCGATGCCCAGGGCCGCCTCTACGGATGCGAAGGCGGGGCCACCGAAAACACGCGTCGCGTGGTCCGTTACGAGCCCGACGGAGGATACACTGTCCTCGCCGACTCATTCGAAGGCAAGCGCCTCAACATCCCCAACGACATCGTGGTCGACCCTCAGGGCCACATCTGGTTCACCGACCCGTTCTACGAAAACGCCGCCGGTCCCTGGAGCGCCGATCGCACCCATAAAGATCTCGATCACGACTCCATCTACCGCCTCGACCCCAAGTCCGACGGAACCTACAGCATCCACCGAGTAACCTTCGACACCACGCGGCCCAACGGTCTGCTCTTTTCGCTCGACTACAAAACCCTCTACGTAGCCCAAAGCGGACGCGAAAAAACCGAATTCCGCCAGCTACGCGCTTATCCCGTCAAACCGGATCTAAGCCTCGGCCCATGCGAAATTCTCCATGACTTCGGAGAAAATCGCGGAATTGACGGCATGCGCCTCGATACCGAAGGCAACATCATCGCCACCGCCGGATGGGAACTCGGTGGACCCGGACCGCTCATCTACGTCTTCTCCCGCTCCGGCGAAGTTCTGGAAAAGCATCCGGTCCCGTGCACCCGGCCCACGAACTGCGCCTTCGGAGGCGACGACCTGACCACCCTCTACGTCACCTCTATTGAAGGCTTCCTTTTCCGCGCAAAGACGGAGCGCCAGGGCTGCCCCCTCTACCGCGGCCCGTCGTAAAACCCGTTCCTGTTACCCTGAAAGTTTCCCGCTACTTATGTCCAGCATTCACGTAACGCTGCCGGATGGCAGTGTCCAGCAGGTGCCTCAGGGAGCAACTCCGCTGGATGTCGCCAAAAACATCAGCCCTCGTCTCGCTGATGCTGCCGTCGTCGCCAAAGTCGACGGCCAGTTGTACGACCTGAATCGCCCGCTCGAAACCGACGCCTCCCTCCAGATCCTCACGCCGAAAGATCCAGACGCCCTTTACGTCTACCGCCATTCCACCGCCCACCTGCTGGCGGCAGCCGTCCTCGAACTCTTCCCCGAGACCAAACTCGGTATCGGCCCGCCCGTAGAAAACGGCTTCTATTACGATTTCGACCGCCCCCAGCCATTCACTCCCGAAGACCTCGAAAAAATCGAGAAAAAGATGTGGGAGCTTCAGGCGAAGGGTCTGAACTACGACCGTAAGCTGACGCCGAAGCCGGAAGGCATAGCCAAATACGTCGCGATGAATGAGCCGATGAAGGTCGAGCTCATCGAAGAGCGCGCCGATAGTGTCTTCTCCGAATACACGCTCGGTTCGCACTTCATCGACTTCTGCCGCGGCCCGCATCTCACGGACACCTCGAAAATCAAAGCCTTCAAGCTCCTCTCAATCGCTGGCGCTTACTGGAAGGGCGACGAGAAAAACAAACAGCTTCAGCGCATCTATGGCACCGCCTGGTTCACCAAGAAGGAACTCGACGACTATCTGGCCAAACTCGAGGAAGCGAAGAAGCGCGACCACCGCAAACTCGGACAGGAACTCGATCTCTTCAGCATTCAGGAACTCGCCGGCCCGGGGCTGATCTTCTTCCACCCCAAAGGTGGTATTGTTCGCAAACAGCTTGAGGACTGGATGCGCGATGCATATCTCGAGCGCGGCTACTCGCTCGTCTACACGCCCCACGTGATGCGCCGTGAACTCTGGAAGACCTCGGGCCACGCCAACTACTATTCCGAGAACATGTTCACGCCCATGGAGCTGGACGACGCCGAATACCAGCTCAAGCCGATGAACTGTCCCGGCCACATCCTTATCTACCGCGACCGCCAGCACAGCTATCGCGATCTGCCCGTCCGCCTCGGCGAACTCGGCACGGTCTACCGTTACGAGCGCTCCGGAACCATGCACGGCCTTCTGCGGGTCCGCGGCTTCACGCAGGACGACGCGCACATATTCTGCATGCCCGAGCAGGTCGAAGACGAAATCGTCAACTGTCTGGACTTCGCGTCCGACACGCTCCGCACCTTCGGCTTCACCGACTACAAAGCGGAAATCTCCACCTGGGACGGCGGCGTAGGCGGCAAATACGACGGCGCGCCCGAAATGTGGGCCCTCGCCGAAGGCGCTCTTCGCAAAGCCTGCGACCGGCTCTCGATCAAAGCCACCGTCATTCCCGACGAAGCCGCCTTCTACGGCCCCAAAATCGACGTCAAACTCGTGGACGCGATAGGGCGCCTCTGGCAGCTGTCAACCGTTCAGTTCGACTTCACTCTTCCCCAGCGCTTTGAACTGGAATTCATCGGCGAAGACGGTAAGAAGCATCGCCCCTACATGGTGCACCGCGCCCTCTTCGGCTCCGTCGAGCGCTTCTTCGGCATCCTGGTCGAACACTATGCCGGAGCCTTCCCGGTCTGGCTCGCGCCCGTCCAAGCCGCCGTCCTGCCGATTACCGACAAACAACTCGCCTACGCCAACGAAGTTGCGGAAAAGCTGAAAGCCGCTGGCGTCCGCGTCACGGTTGACGACCGCAGCGAAAAGATCAACCTAAAGATCCGGGACGCCCAGCTTCAGAAGATCCCCTACATGCTGGTGACCGGCGGTCGCGAAGCCGAAGCGGGTAAAGTGGCCGTGCGTCACCGCAAACGCGGCGATTTGGGCCCCGTCGCTTTGCCCGACTTCCTCCAGACGGTTACAGAAGAGATCCGCTCAAAAACCGCGGATTAACTCTTGCAATTGTCGTTGTATTTATCGTACTGATAGATACATAGGTCTACCAGTACTGGTGAAACGAGAAAATTCGCACTATAACTTTAATTACATGTTTCCACGCCTTCGGATGGCTGCGCTCGCGCTGCTCATTTGCCTCACCTCCTGTTTTTCACTGTGCCAGGCGCAAACCGGCCCCTCCACCACAATCTGCCCCACCACTGTTAGTACCAACACCGATTGCGGCTTCATCATCACGATCGGCCCCGGCGGTACTATTACGGGCGCGGCAGTACCAAATGCGCAGCCCTACGATGGTAGCGACGACACCTTAGTCGGCGTCGTAAACAACTCAGGCAAGACGTACACGGGTTCAATCATCATCAGCGCCTCGGCCTTCGGCACAGGAATCTTCGCCCTCGAAGGTGATGGTATCTGCTTTTACATTGGCCCCGGTGGCTTTCAGCCGAGTCCCATGGGCGCGTACTGTTCGGCAAACGATGTAAGCGGGATCGACCCCGGCGATTACGAGGGTCCGATCGCTAAATTCTCGAACATCACCAGCAAATCTGCCTTTGACGACACCGGAACGGTAACCATCACCGGCCTTGCCAGTGGCGCCAGCACGTTCTTCTCGCTCGAAGGTCCCCCAGCCGCGATTCAGGCCAGCGGCGGTATAACCCTGCCTCTACAGGCCACTCCCGCCAATTTGGGCCAGGTCACTCTGGGTTCGTCGATCTCAGGCAGCATTACCGTTAACGGCGGCACGCCTCCTTACACATACGCAACCGTCGGTACGCCGCCTCAGGGCATAACGGTCAGCGGCGCGACGGTAAGTGGTACTCCGACCCAGACCGGAACCTTCAGCGTAAACATTACCGTCACGGACGCAACGCACGCCACGGCAACCGCTGCCGTCACCTACACCGTCGTGCCGCAGTCGCTCATGGTGACCGGCGCGAACCTCGGGACGTTTAATCTCGGCGCATCGATATCAGGCGGCATCACCGTCACCGGAGGCACGCCCCCTTACACCTACGCGACCAGCGGAACGATTCCGCAGGGAGTCACAGTTACGGGCGGAATGATCAGCGGCGCGCCTACCCAGGCCGGAACCTTCGACATTGCCTTCACAGTCACCGATTCCGCCCATGCCACCGGAACCGCTTCGCTAACATTCACGGTTGTCCAGCCAGCCCCTGCCCTCATGGTGACCGGCATGAACCTGGGCACGATTAACCTCGGCGCTTCGGTGTCGGGCAGCGTCTCCGCCACAGGCGGTACGCCTCCTTATGCCTTCACGACCAATGGAACGGTTCCCCAGGGCATCACAGTTAACGGTGGAATGGTCGCCGGCACGCCCACGCAGGCCGGGACGTTCAGTGTGAGCATCACAGCCACCGATCATGCCGGGGCTTCCGGAACCGCGTCGGTCACATATACAGTCGTCAAGCCGGCGCCGCCTCCCTTGGTCGTGAGCGGCGTAAACCTGGGCACAGTCGGTTTGGGCTCTTCGATCTCCGGCAGCGTCACTGTAACCGGTGGCACGCCTCCGTACACCTACGCCGCCGCCGGTCCTCTGCCCCAGGGAATCAACGTCAACGGCAACACCGTCAGCGGCGCCGCAACGCAATCCGGAACCTTCAGTGTCGCCGTATCTGTAACCGATTCAGCTGGAGTCTCCGGCACCGCCTCGGTAACGTTCTCAGTCTTTGGCCTGACAGCCACCAGCCTTCCCTCAGGGGTCACCTACTCGCCTTACTCGACACAGATTCCGATCGGCGGTGGCACGCCTCCTTACACTTACTCGGTTTCCGGTCTTCCGCAAGGCCTGACCGCATCTTCCTCCGGGCTGATTCAGGGGACCGTGACTTCAACCGTTACCGCCAACTTATCGGTTACCGTAACTGACGCATCCGGCGCCGCCGCTTCGGGTACGCTTAGCCTCGCCTTCAACGCGCCGGCGCCCCTATCGGTACCCACGCAGACCCTTCCTGCCGGTCAGATCTCCGTCGCCTACTCGCAGGCGGTTTCCGTTAACGGTGGCGCGCAGCCTTACACCTTCGCCCTCGCATCGGGCTCCGTCCCCGGCGGCCTGCTTTTCCGTCCCACCGGCGTCGTGTCGGGTGTTCCGTCTCAGATTGGAACCGTGACCTTCGGCGTCAGAGTGACCGACGTCACGGGCGCCTCGGCCGTCGGATCCGTAACACTAGCCATTTCGCCTGCTCCGATCACCGTGACCGTCGGACCCACAAACCCGGGTCCTGCTCCGTCCGGTCCCTCGTCGCCGTCCGGCCCATCCGTCACTGGATCCCTCGCCGGCGGGATGGCCGACGTCGAGTATCCGTCTCAGACCATTTCCGCCGCCGGCGGCATTCCACCCTATACCTTTACCGTCACCAGCGGCAATCTGCCTCCGGGAGTAACTCTTGATTCGAGCGGCACGCTCAGCGGCACGCCGACCTCTTCTGGTAGCTACACCTTCACCATCACCGCGACGGACTCTTCCGGCGCCGCTATCGGCTCGGACCTTCCCGGCGCGCTCCAGCCCCGCGCTCAAACCGCCGCTAACACCGGCACTGCCACATTCACAGTTCAGGTGCGCCCGTTCGGTACCGACATCCTGCTCAACACCGGCGATCTCAGCTTCAGCCTCATTGCAGGGACCACAGTCGTTCCACCTTCACAGGTCATCGGCATTCAGTCGACTGTGACTACAAGCCCGATCAATTACTCCGTAACAACAAGCGGAGGCAATTGGTTCGGTGTCACCCCCGCGAGCGGCACGACGCCCGGCGCCCTTACGGTTTCCCTCAATTCCCAAGCCCTCGCTTTGGCCGCTTCTCAGACTCCCTATCAGGGCACAATCACGGTGAACTGCACGTCGTGCGCCAGCGGTTCGCAGTCGCTTCACGTCACCCTGATGGTTACGAATCCGCCGCCTGCGCTCTCGGTCTCGAACGCGATAGTCGCCTTCACAACCCTTGCGGGCGCAGCGGCCCCGACGTCCCAGTCTCTCGGTCTTCAGGATTCAGGCGGTGGATCCATCGGCATCGCCTCCATCACCTGCGCGGCGAGTTGGTGCTCTGCGACCTCTGTCCCCGGTGTCATCACTCCAGGCCCCGGAGCCAACGTTAATGTCAATGTCGATCCCACCGGTCTTGTATCCGGCTTCTATCGCACGACACTGACCATCAAGGCATCGACGGGCGTCACGATCGTTCCCGTCACGCTTTTCATCGCCAACGCCGCCAGCATGTCATTGAGTCCTTCGGGAAGCCTCTTCCAGTCCATCACCGGCGGTGTTCCGAACGGCGGTGATACGGATTTCCTCGTCGACGTCAACAACTCGACGCCGCAGAATTGGACCGCCACAGTTATCTCAGGAGCAAACTGGCTGACGCTCACGAAATCCAGCGGTTCGGCCAGCGCCTCTCAGCCCGGCACATGCGCTTTCGCAATTGACCCCGTGGTCGCCGCCGGCCTTGCGCCGCAGGCTTACTACGGAACCATTCGCGTCACCATACCCGGTCTGGTGAATTCGCCGCAGGACTTCCAGGTTGTTCTCAATGTGGCTCCGGCCAACACGCCGCAGCGGCCGAATCCTTCGCCTGCGGGAATGCTCTTTATCAGTAATGCAGGATCCACTCCTCCGCCTCAAACCGTCACTGTCACGACCAACGCCTCGGCTTCGGCGGGCTTCCAGGTTGCGACCGCCACTAATGACGGCGCCGCGTGGCTCTCTGCGACTCCGAACACCGGTACTGCGGGTCCGAACGCCCCTGCCACAACGCAGGTTTCAGTCGATCCGTCGAAACTTTCGCCCGGCGTTTACTACGGCGGCGTGAGCTACGCCTTCAGCGGAGCCGCCATTCGGACCGTGAACGTGACCCTCATAGTTACGTCCGCAGTCGCTCAGGCGCGCCAGGTCTCTCATGCCGCATCCTGCTCGCCCACCCAGCTGGTTCCAGCGCAGACAGGACTTCTGTCGAACTTCGCTGCCCCCATCGCATGGCCAACTCCCATCCAGATTCAACTGCTGGATGACTGCGCCAACGCCGTTACCAACGGCCAAGTCGTAGCCACCTTCTCGAACGGCGATCCCGCACTGTCGCTTTCTCTCGCGGACCGCTCGTCCGGTCTGTATTCGGGGACGTGGACGCCGCGCCATGCCTCCTCGCAGGTATCCGTAACCGCCAAGGTTTCGGCGCCCGGACTTCCGGCCGTCACCGCGCTGCTCGCCGGATCGGTGACGCCTAACGCGGCGCCGCTCCTCACGCCGGACGGAACGCTCAACATTTATAACCCGCTGTCCGGCGGAGCGCT
>Ga0126378_10002169_pt1 | contig 14494 bp, 24 predicted proteins | sample PanSoiMetPlot_23_FD_92587 | JGI IMG/M metagenome (GOLD analysis project Ga0126378, IMG submission 92587) | Tropical forest soil microbial communities from Panama - MetaG Plot_23 | ecosystem: Environmental > Terrestrial > Soil > Tropical forest > Bulk soil | place: Panama | collected 2016-02-17 | reverse complement strand
TCCTCTCTTTTCATCTTCCTGCTCATGTCGGCGCCTCCTCGTTCAAGCGTAGGGCGAGCGCAACATCATGTCATGGACGTCCAGGACCACCTCGATCTCGTCGACTGGCGCCGCCGCGTCGGCGATGCGTATCGCTTGCCAAGCCTCGAGGCCTGGCGAGGAGCCCGCGATGGCCTGTTCCGCGGCCACCCTCAGTCGCCTGTCCCAGCCAACGACCGGGCTTCGTTCGGCGGCCTCCGCTGGTTCCCGGCCGATCCCACCTATCGCGTGGCGGCGCGGCTGCAACCCGCCGACGGCGCCCTGATGGAGATCGACACCGGCGGTGACGATGGTGTGATCCGGTACCGGCGGGCTGGCTCGCTGCGCTTCCGCCTTCACGGGGAGGACTGCTCGCTGACGGTCCTCGCGATGATCGGCTACGGCGGCGGGCTGTTCGTGCCCTTCCGCGACTCCACCTCCGGCACCGAGACCTACGGCGGCGGGCGTTACCTGGTCGACACCGTCAAGAACACCGACGCGGGCTGTCTGGAGATCACGGCCGGATCTCCGGACGTCGTAATCGACTTCAACTACGCCTACCACCCGTCCTGCGTGTACAGTCCGCGCTGGGCCTGCCCGCTGGCGCCCGCCGAGAACTGGCTGCGCGTGCCGGTCCGCGCCGGCGAGATGCTGCCGACAGGTGAAGAATGAAGCGGACGATGCGGGCGATCGATCTGAACGCAGACCTCGGCGAGAGCTACGGCAATTTCATGGTCGGCCACGACGCCGAGCTGATCCCGCTGCTGACCTCGGCGCATCTGGCCTGCGGCTTCCACGGCGGCGATCCTAGAGTCATGGACCGGACCGTCAGGGCCTGCAGATCCGCAGGGGTGGCGGTCGGCGCCCACCCGAGCTTTCCCGACCTCGTCGGCTTCGGCCGGCGGGTGCTCGACGCCACGGGCGAGGAGGTCGAGACCGACGTCCTTTACCAGGTGGCCGCACTGGATGGCTTCTGCCGCCGCCACGGTGTAACGATGCAGCACGTCAAGCCGCACGGAGCCCTGTACAACCACGCCAATCGCACCCCTGAGGTGGCGAAGGCGATAGCGGCCGCGATCGCCTCCTACGACGCACGACTGCTGCTGGTCTGCCAGTTCGACACCGAGCTGGCCCGCGCCGGCATTGCGGCGGGGCTGACCCTCGCGTTCGAAGGCTTCGTCGACCGTGCTTACAACTCTGACGGGACGCTGGTCTCGCGCAGCATCGAAGGCAGCGTCTACCACGATCCTGGGCGGGCGTTGGAGCAGGCGCTGGGAATGGTCACTCAGGGCACGGTGGTGGCGATCGACGGCACCCTGGTCGACGTCGAGGTGGACACTCTCTGCGCACACGGCGACAATCCGGAAGCTGTGGAGTTCATGGCAGCGCTGAGAAACAGGTTGACGGAGGCGGGGGTCGCCCTGAAGCCGATGCGCGACGTAGTTGCGACGCGTACGGGCGGTGCCTGACCTTCCCTGGACCTCGAGCTGGACGCCGGAGCGCGACGGCGAATATCTCGTCCTGCTCACGTATCTGCCGCTGAGGCGATTCAGGACCTTGCCGGCGTTCTTTCGCCTCATACTGGCGGTCCAGCGACAGCTGCCCGGAACTGCCGGCCTGGTCGGCTACACGCTTCGTGCCAGGCCGTTCAGCCGGCGCTTCTGGACGCTTTCAGTGTGGGACAGCGAAGACGCATTGAAGAGATTCGTCGTGGCTCAGCCCCACCGCGACACCATGCGCAAGCTCCGCGGGAAGATGGGCGAGACCTCATTCAGCCGGTGGCCGGTTAGCGGATCCGACCTGCCTCCGTCGCGGGAGGACGCAGTGAAGCGCGGCGCCCGCGACTGTTCTTTTGATAAGCACGACTAGATGAAGCTCCAGCCTGGCGATCCGGCCCCTGCCTTTACGCTGCCCGACCAGGACCGTAAGCCTGTCGACCTGACCTCCTACCGTGGCCGCAAGGTCCTCGTCTACTTCTATCCCAAGGACGACACCCCCGGCTGCACCAAGGAAGCCTGCCAGTTCAACGACGCACTTCGCGGCTTCGAGAACGTCGGGGTCGACGTCCTCGGTATCTCGGCAGACGGCGCCGAAAGCCATCGGCGGTTTCGGGCCAAGTACGGGCTGGGATTTGCGCTGCTCAGCGACGAGGGCCATCGGGTCGCCAGTCAGTACGGCGCTTACGGCGAGAAGCTTCTGTACGGGAAGCCGACCACAGGGGTGATCCGCTCGACCTTCCTGATCGACGAGCAGGGCCGCGTCGAGCGCGCGTGGTACGGCGTTCGCGCCGACGGCCACGCGGCCAAGGTTCTGGCCGAGCTCGGCGACGTTCCTCGCCATCGGTAGGCCGTGGGCGGCGACTGCGTCGCTCTACCCTGGCAGATCGTGATGGCGTCTCCGCTGCCCGCGCACGTGCAGATGGCGCTGGATGAGGTGCTCCTCAACGCCCTGATCGCGGGTCGGCGAGGTCCCACGCTGCGTTTCTGGGAGTGGTCGGAGCCGGCGCTGGTCCTGGGCTCGGGCCAGGTGCTGGCGAATGAGGTGGACCTCCAGCAGGCGCGTGAGCTGGGCTTCGCGGTCGCTCGCCGGATGAGCGGCGGGGGCACGATGATCGTGGAACCGGGACGAACGCTCACCTACTCGATTTACGCGCCGCAGTCTCTTGTCACCGGCCTCAGCCTCGTCGAGTCCTTTGCCTTCTTCGACGCCTGGGCGGTCGACTGCTTCCGCGAGCTCGGGGTCCCGGCAGACTACCGCCCGATCAACGACATCGTCTCGCCGGAAGGCAAGATCGGCGGTGCGGCGCAGGCGCGGCGGCGCGGGCACGTCCTTCACCACACCGCGATCGCGCACGCCATGGATCCCGCGCTGGTGCGCCGGCTGATACGCATCGGCCGCGAGCGAGTCTCCCCCCGGGGGCTACGCAGCGCCGAGAAGACGGTCTCTCCACTCGAGCGCTGGCTGGCCCTGAGTCGGGACCAGGTCGTGTCCGCGCTGGCCGCCAGCTTCAGCCAGCGGCACGCCACGACCCCTGGCCAGATCGACGATGAGGAGCTCGCAGCCGCTCGCGACCTGGCAGCGCGCAAGTACACAACTCAGGCCTGGATCGACCGAGTCAGCTAGCCGCGGCCGTCAGCATGCTCGGACGCGGGCCTCGTCGGCGGCGAGGCTGGACCAGTTGAAGCCAGCCCAGTCCGGAGCCGTGAACGAGGGGCCGCCGCAGAGGCGCGCTCGCACGATCTGACGTGCGCGGGCGTCCATACTCGGCAGCGCGTCGGCCAGCGCCGGCAGCGCGTCGGCCGACAGAGTCACCAGATAGTCGGTGTCGAACCGCTGCGTCTGCGCTGTTGTGGCGAGGTTGTACCTGACGACGAGCGCCTCTGGATTGGCTACGTTGAGTGCCAGCAGGCCGGCGATCCCGGTCATCACCATCGCGGCCGGGAACCACTGGCGCCGCTCGCCGAGCCGGGTCAGGGCCACGCCCAGCGCGCCGTAGACCAGCGCGATCCACCCAGCGAACACCAGGCTGTACAAGCGCAGCATCGAGAGCCCGTAGACGCTCACGTAGAGGCTGAGGCGCTGGAAGGCCACGGCCACGATCAGCAGCGTGAAGAGGATCGCGAGCTCCGCCGCGACGACGAACGCGCGGCGCCCGATGGAGCTGCTCCGGTCCACGAACGTGCGCAGCGCGAGGAGCAGGACCAGCGTGATGCCGGCCGCCCAGAGGAGCTGGAAGAAGCCCGAACGGGCGTACTCGGCGTAGGTAAGCCCCTGGGTCCGGATCGCCGCCGCACCGGCCCCCGTGGCGGCCACCACCTGGGCCGCGGTGAAGGCCGCGAACACCATGTCCAGCGCCACCAGGACGACAAGGCTCTCGATCCCGCCCAGCCGCCAGCCGACCCGGGGCAGCGCCTGCATCGGCTCGGCGGAGGCCGCCCGAACGAGGCCTGCGGCGGCCAGTGCGCCGACTGAGAACAGGATGGCGTGACCGCTCCAGTCGAGCGGATCGGTCCTGAACCTGAAGAACGACGCGAACACCGCGTCGGCCTGGGTCAGGAGCCAGCCCAGCAGGAGGACGACCGGGGTCGCCAGCAGCACACCGCGCAGGACCGCGATCGCCTGCGATCGCCGCTCGTCTCGAAGGCGAGCGCCGGCTGCGCGAAGGGGCACTGCGACGAAGGTGATGCCCACCAAGACGTGGACGAGGGCGCGTGCAACATGCGCCTGGGCGCGGGCGAAGGAGAGGTCGAAGAGGCCGCCCCTGGCTGCTATCCCACAGGCCACGAGCACGAGGGCGGCCACAGCCGCCAGGTCAGGCAGGAGCAGCCACGGACTCTGCCGAAGCCACAGGCAGGCGGCGAGCAGAACGGCCAGGCAGAGAGCCGCGATGCCGTGCGGATTGACGACGCGTCGGGTGAGGACGAGGCCAGCGCAGCCCGAGATCAGCAGCAAGCTCGCGGCGACCCCGACGCGGGAGGACCGAAGCGCCATGTCGGTCAGCGCTCCGGAGACTATGAGCAGAGGCAGGACCGGCCAGCCGGCAGGACGGGCGACGCGCAGATCTGTGATCTTGGCGGCCACCCGGCCGATCCATGTATCGGCGGCCGCCGCGCTGACCCAGCGCTCTCCATCCCACCGCCAGCGGCCGTCGGGAGAGAGCTCGCCGACCTGCTGTGCCATCTGGCCGGTTCAACGGTCCCCCAATGCCGGGGGTAACGCCGTCTATCGGTAGCCATTAGGCCTGGCGACGCATTGGTGTCAGCTTGAGGCCGAGGTCATCCTTGACCACCGGCATCGCGAAATCGAAGCGGTCCGCGGCCAGGCAGAGTGGCACGTCCGAAGCCGGGAACCCGGGCCAGCTCCCCGCAGAGATCTGACGATAGCGCTCGGTCGCGTAGAGGGGCTGCAGCAGCCGCTCCAGGTCAGGCCGGCGGCCCTCGAGCAGCCCCTCCATGTACTCGGCGCAGGCACGATCTTCGGGGTGGTGATAGTCATCGCCCGTGGCAACCAGGGTGACCAGCTCGGGCGCGGCAGCTCGGACCGCCTCCGCCGTGGCCGATGCGACCACGAGGCTGCACGCGAAGAGCCTCTCCGCGGCGGTGGCGGCAACCACGCCCTGTGTACCGGAGCTCGAGCGCTGGACGAGCGTGCAGCCCTCGAGATCAGCGTCCAGCACCATGGTCGGTGAGTTGCTCATTGGGATGTCTTCGACCGGCAGCCCATCGACCTCCGCTGAGATGACGGTCCGCCCGAGTCTGGCGGCCAGCGACCGCGCCTCGTCCACCTCGGCTACCAGGCGGCACTCACAGGCGCCGCAGGCCAGAGCGTAGGCGCTGACGCTGAAGGCCCTGATGACGTCGATAACCACGACCGTGCCGGCAGCGATGCGCGCGCCCTCGACACCCCCAGCGTGGACGATGCGCATTTGGTAGCCGGGGGCTAAATGGTCACGCGGCGGCCCACGCCCTCGCGCAGCGCCCCTTCGTAAACGAGCCGAGCGGCCGCGGCGTCCTCCACTGCGTGGCCCATCGACTTGTAGACCGTGATCTCGTCCTCGGCGGTCCTGCCCGGCGCAGCTCCGCTCAGGACCTCGCCCAGCTCGGTGGCGATCGCCGCGTCGAGACCAACCAGCTCAGCCGACCCTGCCGGGGGCGGCGAAAAGGCAACCCGCGATTCGACGAAGAGCCTGCCTTTGACCACGGTGTCCGCGTCCAGCTCCGGCCCGGCCGGGTTGGATCCGACGGACGTCACGTGCGCGCCCGGCTCCAACCACCCGAAGGCGATGACCGGCTCGCTTGCATCGGTGCAGCAGCAGATCACGTCGGCGCCCCTGACCGCCTGCTCGAGGTCTGACATCGCGCGCGCGCTGGCCGACGTGCTGGCCAGCGCCTCGGCATGGGCCTGGCTTCGCGACGCGATCCGGACCTCGTGAAACTTGCGCACGCGAGGCATCGCCTCCAGGTGCGCGCGGCCCTGCACTCCGGCACCCAGGATCGCCAGCACGCGGGCGTCCGACCGGGCCAGGAGCTTCGCAGACAGCGCTGAAGCTGCGGCCGTGCGCACGGCCGTGACGTATGTGCCGTCCATCAGAGCAAGCGGCCGTCCGGTCTCCTCGTCGAACAGGGCGATCAGGGCCAGGTGCGACGGCAGGCCCTGCTGATGATTGCCAGGGAAGACCGCGACCAGCTTGGACTCCAGGCCGGCGCCCGGGAGGTACCCTGGCATGACGCCGAGGAGACCCTTGGGAGTTCGCGCTGCAACACGGGGCGGCACCGAGACGCGACCGGCGCTGACTTCGATGAACGCTCTGGCCACCGCCTCCACCAGCTCGTCCAGATCGATGAGCTGCTCGACCTCAGCCTGGCTGATGACGAGCAGTTCACGGGTCTCCTCGGAAGCCGGCGTGGACACGCGCCGATGATAATGCGCCTGCAATGGAGCATCGGTCGCTCGGATGGGAGCAGATCGCCGACTGCAGTGCCATGCGGGTGGTCGGGCTGCGGCTGGCTGCCGGACAGCGGGTGCCTGAGCACCGCAACGCGCTGCCGCTGGCAGTCATCATCACAGAGGGTGTCCTGCGGTACAGCGAGGGCGACACGGCAGGCGAGGCCAGAGCCGGCGAGCTGGTCCTGATCAATCCAGGCGAGCGACACACCTACTGGGCGGACCAGGAGACCGCGGCCTACCTGGTGTTCGCGGGGCTGCCCGGCGCCAGAGCCCGGCCGTGGAGTTTGCGCCGGCGCTAATCCGCCGGTTGGCAGAGGTCCATGGTCCAGTTCCAGCGCTGGATCACCCTGCCGCGGTCCCCCTCCCGCAGGACGCTGACTGCGGCCGTGTCGAGCGCGAGGCAGGCGGCGGCGCCGATCTCGAGGTTCACCCAGGCGACCGCCAGAGCCCGCAGAAAGTGACCGTGCGAGAACGCAATCGCCGCCCCGTCCAGCCCGGCCAGCCCGCTCAGAAAGGTCCGAGCGCGGGCGTAGACCTGGGCAGGCGTCTCGCCACCGGGGCAGCCGTCCACGTAGATCTGCCAGTCAGGCCTTTGCGCCCAGATCTCATCGCTGGTCAGACCCTCATAGTCGCCGTAGTCGAACTCACGGAGGAGGGGCGTCACTCGAGGGTGGTCGAAGCCCGCGAGCTCGGCCGTCCGGAGGGACCGCCGCAGATCACTCGAGTACACGGCATCGAAACGGATAGCTTTCAGGACCCGCCCGAGCCGGCGCGCCTCGTTCTCGCCATCGGGCAACAGCGGCAGGTCCGTCCGACCCGTGTGCTGGCCGGTGTGCGTCCACGCCGTGTCCCCGTGGCGCACGAGGTAAAGATCGAGCGCCAAGCCCGGGGTCGAGCCCCTACGAGCGCCCGAGAAACTCGGGTCGGCCCGACTTCAGAGAACGGGCTGCCGCTTCGATCACCTCGCCACCCCGCACCCGCTGACCGTGCTGGATGCACACGATCCCGAGCGTGGCGCGCCGTCCAGCAGGGGCGAGAGCGATGTTCACCGCCTCCAGCACACGGTTGGCGGCGTGGGCGGTCCCTGCGACGTCGGTGTCTGGCAGAACGGCCAGCAGCGAGGGTGGGCGATGGGTCAGCACACCCGGGGTGTCGACGTCCCGAAGCGTCCCCGCAATGGCGGCGGCCATCATCTTCAGCGCTTCCTCGTCGGCCTGGGGGTCGGGCCGCTGTCGACCGTTGACCAGTGGCTCGATCAGGACGATGCCGAGCGGCCGGCCGTAGCGGTGCGCACGGTGCAGCTCGTCCTCCAGCACCGGTCGAATGAAGCGCTCGTTGAACAGACCGGTGGCCCGATCCACGATATGGAGTGGTTGAGCTTCCGGCTCGTCCACCCGGATCCCGCAGTTGGGGCAGAAGTTGGCATTGTCGGGAAGCAGGCCGCCGCACGCGGGACAGCTGTCCATGTCCTGCGACCGGCGGCGAAAGATATCGCCAAGGGGCATTTCTGACGTAAGCGTAGCAGCGGTCAGTTTGGCCGAATCCGCACCAAGCTGTCAGGATCCGGCCGCTGATCCCGCTATGAAGCCACCGACGCGCTCGACGGGGGGACCAGCCAGTCTGCTGCCCACGCGTCCACAGAGGCGATCACCGGGCTCAGCGCCCGGCCCCGCGCCGTCAAGCGATAACTGACACGGACCGGAGGACCAGGGTCGACGAGACGCTCTGCCATGCCCTCCATCTCCAGCTCCCGGAGGCGCTCGGTGAGCACCCGGTCGCTGATGCCTGGGATGCCGATCAGCAGGTGGTTGAATCGGGCTGGGCCCGCCAACAGCGCCCGGATGACGGCACCGGTCCAACGCTTCCCGATGAGCTCGATGGCACGCTGGAATGGCGCGCTGTAGTCGACTGCCTGGGAAACCATGGGCGGTAATTCTAGGTCTTAACCCTGGGTTATTCCAGCGGTTTCTTTTTGGAGCGCCTGGGCTTTCGACGCGGCTGACGGCCCTTTGTCCCGCGTAATGACGCACGGTTGCTGCGGAGCTCGCGCAGCACCCAGAGTGCGGCCTCGTGCGCCCCTGCGGCATCCCGATCCACTGCCAGGCCGGCCTCTGTGAGCGCGCCCAGCAGCACCCGCGCCAGGGGCTCGGGAGGGCGGCGCTCCAGCGTCCCGGCCCGCATCGCCGAGGCAAGCGAGGCCGCCAGCGGCCTTAGGTGGTGTGCCGCGTCGATCGAGTGCCACTCCTCCCAGCCGAGCACGCTCGGGCCATCCTGCAGCACGATCCGCCTCACCTCGGGTTCTCGGCATGCGTGCAGGTACTCCGCAACCCCCCGCTCCAGCCGATCCCAGGCGTCGGTTCCCAGCCTGGCCTCTGCCGCGACTCGCTGGGCCAGGGAGACCTCGACCGCCTCGAATGCCGCCCGGAACAGGTCCGTCTTGTCGCGGAAGTGGTGATAGAGGGCGCCCGACGTCACGCCGGCGCGGCGTACCACGGCCTCGGCCGGGGTGCCATGGAATCCGAGCTGCGCGAAGAGCTCGCGCGCCGCCACGGTCAGAGCCGTCCGCGTCGCGTCTGACCGCTCGCGCTGGGTACGCCTCAGGGCCCGCATTAACATAGACTGTCTATCTATGTTATCGGTAAGTGCAGCCGACCTGAACGCTCTCCTCGACGCTCACGAGTTCACGCGTCGCCATGGGCTGAGGGTCGTCGCCGTCGGCGAAGGGGAATGCGAGATCGACGTGCCCTACCGACCCGAGAACAACCGACCCGGAGGCGTCATCAGCGGACAGGTGTACATGCATGCAGCAGACGTGGCATTCTGGCTTGCGATAAAGACGCGGCTCGGCCTGGATGACGCGTCGGTCACCAGCTCGATGACCACGGCTTTCCTCGGCAGCGTCAGAGGTGAGCCGCTGCGCTGTCGGGCACGGGTGCTGAAGCTGGGTAGGAGGCTCGTCTACGGCAGCGCCGAGTGCTTCGCGGGGGAGCGTCCGATGACGCACCATACGGTCACGTACGCGCGTATGAGACCTGGTTGAGATGCGGGCGCCACCGCTGCGTCGGAGGTGGTCCGCGGCTGTGGCGCCAGTGCACCAGGTGTCGGAATCCGCCCAAGCCGGCGCTTGCCAGGCTCTCTTCCAGCTTCGCCGGGTACTCCACCGACTTCTGGGGGGAGCGACGCCCCCTCCCCCGGCTTCGCCGGGTACTCCCCCGACTTCGCGGGGGAGCGACGCCCCCTCCCCCGGCTTCGCCGCGACCGTAGGGCTACGGAGTCGCCGCGACCTTCTTCGCTTCGGTGACGACCTCGTCGAAATCGGGAAGCGGCTGCTCCTGGCTGCGCTTCCAGGTCCAGCGGATGATGCCCCGCGGATCCACTATGAAGATCGACCGATTGGGCATCCCGGAGTAGCCCGGCACGTCTTCCCGGCGCACGCCGTATGCGTCAACCATCCTTCGTTCGAAATCGGCGATCAGATCGAAAGGGAGACCGCCGAGCTGCTCGAGGAACGCCTTGTGCGAGAAGACGCTGTCGACGCTGATGCCGTACAGCCCGACCCCGGCCTCACTCAGCTCGTCCTGCCTTGACCGAAACTCGGTCAGCTCGGTCTTTCAACCAGGCGTGAAGTCGAGGACGTAGAAGGCCAGGATCGTCGCTTTGTGCCTGGCGAACGCCTCCGAGAGCTGCACGTCGTCGCCGCCGGTACTCGGCAGCTTGAGGTCAGGGGCAGGTTGGCCGACTTCGAGCATGGCGGCGAGATAGTGTAACCGCGCTTGCGGTCACGCATGGGCCGTGTCGCCGGACAGCAGTTGCACCGCGTGCGCCAGCACAGGCACGATCGCCGCCAGGGACTCCGTGGCCCCACGGACACTCCCCGGGAGATTCACGATCAGGGCGCGGCCCCGCACGCCGGCCAGCGAACGTGACAGCGCGGCAAGGGGCGTCCTGCGCGCACCCGCAGCGCGCATCAGCTCGGCCAGCCCAGGTACCTCATAGTCGAGCACTGAGCGGGTCGCCTCCGGCGTCACGTCGCGCGGTCCCAGCCCAGTTCCACCGGTCGTGACCACGAGCTGATGGTGAACCGCCGCGGTGGCCAGGAATTGCGCGATCAGGTCGTGCACGTCGGGGAGGACCTTGATCGCACCGACTTCGAATCCGGCCTCCTCGAGCAGCCGCCGGACTGCGGGGCCACTCTCGTCATGCAACTTGCCTGCGGCAGCTCGATCGCTAACGGTCAGGACCACCGCCCTCATCTGGGAGGTCTTACTCGGCGCCATTCGCCGGACTTGCCGCCGCTCTTGGCCAGCAGCTGGACCGATTCCAGGAAGACGCCCCTCTCAACGCCCTTGACCATGTCTATCAGTGTCAGGCCGGCCACCGCCGCTGCGGTGAGCGCCTCCATCTCCACGCCCGTCTTGCCGGTCACCCGCACTGTCGCCTCGACCCGCACCCCCGCGTCGCTGACCTCGAACTCCACGGCTACCGAGGTGATGGGAAGTGGGTGACAGAGCGGGATGAGTTCGGGCGTGCGCTTGGCTGCGAGGATGCCCGCAACACGGGCCACGCCTAGCGCGTCGCCTTTGGCGAGAGTCGCATCCCGCAGCGCTCGGACGGTGTCAGGCTCCATCCTGACGAAGCACTCCGCGGTCGCCTCCCGTCGTGTCTCGGCCTTGTGCCCGACCTCGACCATGCGCGCCGAGCCACTCTCATCCACATGCGTCAGCCTGCTCCGTGAAGCCATCCGAGGTCAGCATATGTCTTGTGGTTCGTGCCGTTCTCTTCGACTATGGGCTGACGCTGGTGACGTTCACTTTTCCGCGCTCGGAGCTGATTCAGGTCCTGGAGCGGGTCCGGCCCTGGTTGGGGGCGGACGCACCCGACACGGAGACGTTGATGCGCGATGTGGTCGAGGCGATCGAGAGCCAGCTCCCAACCTATGGTGAGGACGAGATCGACTATATGAACCTCTACGAAAGGGCCTGGCGCCGGGCTGGCCTGGACCTGCCTCGGGAGACTCTCTACCGCATCCTGGACCTCGAGCAGCAGTGCTGGGACCAGGCGATGCGGGTCGCGCCCGATGCGCTGGGGGCGTTGGACCGCCTGCGTGTCCGCGGGCTCCGGACAGCCGTCGTCTCCAACGCGCCCTTCCCACCCGAATTCATGCACCGTCAGACTCGGCTCAGCGGCATCGCGGAGCGGGTGGACGCTGTCGTCTTCTCGTCGGAAGTCGGCCGGCGCAAGCCCGCGCCGGAGCTGTACCTGGCGGCGCTCGACCGCCTGGGCGCGGCGCCCACCGAGGCGCTCTTCGTGGGCGACAGGGTGCTGGAAGACTACGAGGGTCCGCGTCGTCTGGGTATGGAGGCCGTGCTGTGCACTGCACTTGCGCGCGAGCAAGTCAGAGACGGCGTGCCCACTATCCCGAGCCTGGCCGATCTCGACGCTTACCTGGACCGCCTGACATGAGCAAGCGCAGACCGAGCCGCCTCTGGCTCTTCTTCTACGGCCGCAGACGGCGGGGCTTTCCCGGCTTGCTGGTCGGGCTCATCGTCGCCGCCGTGCTGCTGGGCGCGCTGTACGGTCTGCCGCACGGCGCCGACATCAGCCAGTTCGCGATCGTCCTGACCATCGGCGCTCTCATCCTGGTGACCCTCGCGGCGATCGCGCTCGTCGTGATCGCCGCATTTCGGCCCCCGCGGAACGGTCGGCACAGCGGCCGGCGATGAGCACCGCCCCCGCGCCGGCGCCGATGCCGTTGTCCACGTTCACGACGACCAACCCCGTGCTGCATGACTGCAGCATCGTCAGCAGTGCGGCCTCGCCGCCACCACCCGCGCCGTAGCCGACTCCGACCGGCAGCCCGATTACAGGCAGGTCGACGAGACCGGCGACGACCCCGGGTAAGACGCCGTCCATCCCGGCCGCGACGACGAGGACGTCTGGCTCCCACGCCAGTGTCTCTGTGAGCGGGCCGATCAAGCGGTGCAGACCAGCAACGCCGACATCAGCCTCGATGCGGGCTTCGAGACCGGCCGCCTCGACCACCATCCGCGCTTCGTCCGCCGCCGCCAGGTCCGCGGTGCCGGCTGTCAGCACCGCAACGCGGCCTGGTCGCGGCTCGGGTGCGAAGCCGGGTCGGAGGACGCGGGCCGCAGAGTGGTAGAAGAGCACCGAGCAACCCGCCTCTGCCGCCTGCCGCTCCACGTCCCGCCGGCAGTCGGGCTCCAGCCGGCTGATCAGGCCCTGACCCTGTTCCATAGCCAGGGCGACCACCAGCCTGGCCGCCTCCGCAGGCTCCTTGCCGCCGGCCAGCACGACCTCGGGCAAGCCACGGCGGTGGGTTCGGCCCAGGTCCAGCCGAGCGCGACCGCCCAGCTCATCGAGCTGCACACGCCGCAGCTCGGCTTCGGCCTCGGCCTCGCTCAGCTCGCCTGCCAGCAGCCGGCGGAGGATCGACCTCATTCGGCCCTCGACAGCGAGATCCAGAGCTCGCGTTCGCGCGGCCCGTCGAACTCGCAGAGAAAGATCGCCTGCCAGCGGCCGAGCTTGAGATCGCCGCCGGCCACCGGGACAGCCGCGCTGTTGCCGACCAGCATCGCCTTGATGTGGGAGTCGCTGTTGCCCTCGGCGTGCCGGTACGCCTTCCCCTGGGGCACCAGCTCGCGCAGGTGGCCGATGGCATCTGAGGCGACGGCTGGGTCCCAACCCTCGTTGACGGTTACGCCGCAGGTGGTATGCGGGGAGTAGATCAGGCAGACGCCGTCCAGGACGCCGCCGGCGCGGACGGCATCTCTGACTTGATCGGTCACGTCGACCATCTGTGCCCGATCGCGAGTCTTGACTCGAAGGGACTTCACAGGGCCGCGATCCGCTCCTGCATCCGCGCCCAGTGGGTGCCCTGCCAGTAGATGCGGGCGCAGCTCGGGCACTCGGAGAAGCGCTCCTGGGTCGCGCGGACGTATGGCGGCAGCCGGTGGGCAACCGCGTCCTTGGCCCGGGGCTCAAGCTCGGCGTTGCAGTCGAGGCAGCGGCTGAGCACGTGGGAGGGTTCCAGCGCCAGCTCAGTCAGAACCTGGCGCACCTGGTCCTCAACTTGGTCGTGCCTGAGCAGAATGGCCTGCACCGCCCCACCGGTGATCACCCGGCGCCGCATCATGTCCGCGTCGCGAGTCAGCAGCACCCGGCGCTCGACGAGCGCTCTCGCGACCACCTGTGCATCGGGGAGGGCCGGTTCGTAGGCGGCGTCGTAGCCGAGGAGGCGCAGCCAGCGAGCCAGGCGGCCGACGTTGCTGTCGGCCAGGAAGCGGGGCATCGCCCCGATTCTAGAATCGTGCCAGGGCCGTTCTTGCCCGCTCTCAGCCTTCCTGCTGACCTCGCTTCGCGCTCACCGCGCTCTCGGCGGGCGAGACCCGCAGCGTGGTCGCAGTCACCGTTTCGCTGACCATTGGGCGAGCGGGACCGCTGTCGCCGTACTTGGCGACGAAAGCCTCGGATACTCGGCGGTTGAGGTCTTCGTCTTTTATCGACTCAACCACTGCCGGCTGGGCCTTGCTGCGCACCACCAGCGTCATGCGGCCGTCGGCCAGTGCGCGCCGGTACCAGGCGCCTCGGTCGGCCAGATATGAGCGTACGTAGGCGTCACCGTCCACGGTCACGATCCAGATCGGCAGCTCGGCGATCTTGCCGTCCCGGCGGGCGACCCGAACGTAGACCTCCCTCTCGCGCTCGAGCTGCTGGAAGAGAGATGCGTCGAAGCGAGCCATGCCGCTCACACTACGCCGGCGCCGCCCCCCGAGCGCCTCGTCAGAACCAGGTGTGCGTGGTTTAGCATTCGGACGGCGGGACGAAGACAGAGGACAAAGGAGACTCCGATGCCGGACGACCATGGTTTCCCCATGCAGCTCGAGGTCATGGAGATGCCCAGCAGGCGGCTTGCCGGTGTTCCTCATCAGGGACCATATCCACGAATCAGCGAAGCGTTCTTGAGGCTCTTTCCCCAGGCAGACAGGCTTGGATTGAGTCAGGTCGCCGG
>Ga0126378_10002168_pt1 | contig 14502 bp, 17 predicted proteins | sample PanSoiMetPlot_23_FD_92587 | JGI IMG/M metagenome (GOLD analysis project Ga0126378, IMG submission 92587) | Tropical forest soil microbial communities from Panama - MetaG Plot_23 | ecosystem: Environmental > Terrestrial > Soil > Tropical forest > Bulk soil | place: Panama | collected 2016-02-17 | reverse complement strand
GTCTGGAACGAACCCTCACGTTTCCTCATCTGGGCCCTCGCCGCCGAGAGGCCGATTATGATGGCATCGAGCCCAGATAGTCGCGCTTGCCGATCTTTACGCCGACCTGGCGGAGGATGTCGTAGGCGGTCGTCATATGGAAGCCGACTTGCAGAATTGCGAAGTGATAGAGATAACTCTGCGCCTTCATCGGGCGTGGCTGCCCGCCGATTGGAACCGTTACGTCCGAATCGTCTTTGCCGTCGAGCTGGTTGGGCAGCAGGCCCTTCAGGAAATCGACCGTCTTGTCGATGCGTGATTGCATCTCGGCCCAGCTGTTGTCCTGATCCGGCAGACTCGGTAGCGCCACCCCTGCGACGCGGCCGGCGCCGAGGGCGTGATTGCAGACCTGACGTACCTGGCGCTCCAGCGTAAACATGTCCGGGTAGAGACGCAGGTTGAGTACCGTGGCAGTGTCCCATTTCTGCGCCGTGGCGTGTTCCTCGGCTTTCTGCAGCACTGTCTTGAGGCCGCCGAGCAGCTGGAGGCACACAGGCACAAAGCCGGAATATAGTGATATGGCCATCAGAGCTTCCCCTCATGACTGGTGTCGTCTTGCCGAGGTGATCTTAGCTTCCAGCGGACTCCGCGAAAAGCGATGCCCGCTCGGCTCGGCGAGCAAACGTCCAGAGCACGTAGTCGCCAGATTTGCTCGAGCTAGGGCTGAATCGTATGTTATGCCCGTCACAACGGGCTTGACCAAGAGTTTGCGTTGACGGAGGCCAATGGATGAAAGCCTCGTTCTTTTGCACCAACAGTTACTTGTCTCACGAGCCCTTTGAGCATCAGGGCTGGCCGACACCACCGCGTTTTTCTAAACCCGATATCAGCGCCCGCTCTGCGGAGTTTGCGCTGGCACAGGCGCAACGTGCAGAGGAAGCCGGTTTCGATTGGATCGCATGCTCCGAGCATCACTACATGCCGGCGCTGCAGACAGCCAACCCGACGATTTTTGCGGCGGCCCTGACCCGGGTGGTGAAGCGCGCGCGGGTAGCCATACTCGGACCACTCGTTTCGATGACCAATCCGGTGAGGACCGCCGAAGAGCTCGCGATGCTCGACCAATTGAGCGGGGGACGACTGGTTGCGTTGTTTCTACGCGGCACGCCCAACGAGTTCCTCGCGTATGGGGTAAATCCGGAAGAAACGCGGGCACGGACGCAAGAGGCGAGCGAGCTTATCGTCCGTGCACTCACCGAGCCCGAGCCATTTGGATGGGAAGGCCGATATTTCCGCTTCCGCACCATAGCCGTGTGGCCGAGAGTCATTCAGCAACCACACCCGCCACTGTTCTATTCCGGCAACAGTATCGAATCAGCGACCTTCGCCGCCGAGAATCATTTCGGATTGGGAGTCTCGTTTTATCCGCCGCACCTGGTCGCACAACTCACGTCCCATTACCGAAACGAGTGCGCGAAGCGGGGATGGCGTCCGGTGCCCGATCAGCTCATTTATCGGACTTTTGTGGGAGTGGCGGAAACCGACAAGGAAGCGAACCAGATGAAAAGTAGGTTCGTCGGTCTCGGTGCGATAATCGCCTTAACTTCTCGAGGCCGCGCTTCAGCTGTGGGACTGCCTGCGATGGACCTTAGCTCCGCGCCTAAGGAGGTTGGAACCGATGCGGACGGAAAAAATTCCGTCGCAGATAAGGGACAAGCCGGGTTTGGATTCGGCGGACTGCAGTTTTGCGGTAGCCCGGACACAGTAGTGAAGCAAATCGCCGAGTTCCACGAACTCACAGGTGTGGGGGTGCTCGACGTTTCATTTGGCGGCGCCGGATTAACTCCAGAGGAGGCTCAAAGATCATTTCACCTCTTTTCCAGCGAAGTCTTACCGCGCATCCGCAGCATCGGTACCGAAACCGCAGTTCGGGCAGCGAATGCGGCGGCGAAGTGAGAATCTGAGATGAAGAATCAGCACATTATTTCTGTTGGTGGGGACGAGTTACGCTACACCGACGCAGGCTCAGGAAGTGTGGTGCTTTTTCTTCGGCCAATGCTCAATAACCCGCTGGCCGATGAACTTGCGGTGAATTTTCGTGTGATCGGCGTGGAGGTTGGCGACGGCAAAGCCCCCAAAGTTTCCAAAGGCTTAGGCTCGCTCCTGACGCACTTGGGTGTCAGCAGATATTCCTTGATTGCCGAGTCTGAGCTTGCGTCCGCTGCGCTCGCACATGCGATCGAATCTGGTGACTCAGTAGAGGCATTAGTTCTTATTGCGCCGATGTCTGGCGTATCGAATGGCGCGTCTGCCGATCTCGCCCTCGAGGACATCAACGCGCCCACTCTGGTCCTGTTCGGAACGCGAGATCAGATGGTTGCTCCGGAGAGCGGCCGAGTCTTTGCCAGGCGGATCTCGAAATGTTTTTACACCCTGGTGTACGATTCGGGCCACGACATCGCGACTGATCGTCCGCAAGCGCTATGCGCGGTGGTGGGTGCCTTCCTAAAACATCGTGAAAAATTCGTAGTTCAGCACGAAAGCTCTGTGATCAATCCTTAACGGCCCGGATTTGGCAGGCTTGAAGGGGGCATGATCAGCGAGAATGAGCGAAAATTTCTGTCAGGCTTTTTCGAATCCATGAAGGATATGCGATTCCCGAAGAGTGTGTCCGAAAAGTCGCAACATGATCGACGGACTTGAACCGCAAGAAAATCGGCTCCCCTACCGGAAGTGGACGCTTATCACGAGGTAATCAAGCCACGGGTCGGCCTTGGCAATACCAAAAGGGTAGGGGTCCTTTCCCGTCCTCGTGATCCCTCAAGCTGGATCCCGAAAGAGCCTCGATTGGTAACCAAATTCGTATGTCCACCCTGGTTTGTTGTCTGGAGAGTGCCATTAAGGAGCATCTTTCGGGGAACATCATGAGCGCGCTCCTCATCCGTTAGAGTCGGCAGATCGGCCGCCGTCTTCATCATAGACACGGTGGGGGCAGCGCTCGGCTCAAGCGAATATAGCGTTCGGACAGCTATAGAAAAGAAAGAGCCAAAAGACTAACGCGGGCGAAGAAGAGGAGAGTAATCATGAAATTCGGCGGTGCCCTGATGTTCCGAAACCCGCAGCCTTGGCGGCGTCCAGTGGGAGAGGTGTATCGCAACCTTTTTGATCTTTGTGTGCAGGCTGAGGAGTTGGGTTTCGATCACATCTGGACCAGCGAGCATCACTTCCTTGATGACGGATGGTCACCATCGCAATTGCCGATCCTGGCTGCAATAGCGGCTCACACCAAGCGCATCCGGATCGGTACATTCGTGATCTTGCTACCTTTTCATAATCCGATTCGGGTTGCGGAGGATGCGGCAACGGTGGACATAATTTCCGGCGGCCGCTTCGACTTGGGGGTAGGTCCCGGCTCGGACCCGAACGACTACAGAGTGTTCGGAGTACCGATGAACCAGCGCCGACCGCGCATGCACGAAGGACTGCAAATTATCAGAAAGTGTTTCGATGAGGAGGAATTCAGCTTCGCCGGGAAATACTGGAATTTCGAGCGAGTGCGAATGACCCCAAAAGCGGTGCAGAAGCGGATGAATATATGGGTCGCCGCGAATTTACCGCAAGCCATCGAAGAAGCGGGCACAAATGGTTATCATCTTGCCGCCGCTCCGCCCAGACCGCTCCAGGACTTGTATGACGCGAGCTTACGTAAAGCCGGATACGATCCAACCCAATTCGAACGATCAGGTCTGCATATAGGTCATCTGGCCAGCTCTCACGACAAGGCCTGGGATGAGTTCGAACCACATCTCCAGTGGCACATGAAGGTACACTTCAAGGCGATGGCCGCTCCGGAAAACCGGATGATGAACCGGACGCTGATAGGAGATTTGGGCCTTAGGGTTCCAGAACTCGGAGAACTGCGACGGCAAGGCAGGGGCCCGTACGGGCCGGCTTATGTCGGCACTCCAGACGAAGTCATCCGGATGTTGGAAGAAGAGCTTAAAACGTATCCAATGACGGAAGTAGTGTTTTCACTGGACTCTCCGGGGATGGATCCGCGCTACATGAAGAGCTCATTAGAGCTATTCGCAAGCGAGGTTATACCTCACTTTAGAAATCGATGACTTCTGCGGCTTCGGTCCCGTTTGCCGGTACCTAGCTCAGAGGGGGTTCCAGCAAGGAACGTTCCCCAAGGGTTCCACCGCTGGAAACAACGGCCCAGGGAATCCAGTTGCTTTGAGAAATTGCCTTCTCTTCAGGGTTCCAAATTAGACGCCCGCTCCAGATCGGAAAGCATCGTCGTCTCGACCGGGCGCCATCCCAGCCGTTCCTGCGTTAGCGTGCTTGAAGCAGGACAATCGAGACCCGCGAAAACACCGAGCCAGCCAAAATGCGCAGCTGCCTCTTCAGAGGACTTCGCCACGACCGGAATGTTCAGCCGTCGACCGATTACTTCTGCGATGTCTCGAACCCGCACTCCCTCTTCGGCGACGGCATGATACCGGGCTCCGGGGGATCCTTTTTCCAGCACGAGCCTGTAGAGACGGGCGGTATCGAGTCGATGTGACGCCGGCCATCGGTTGGCGCCGTCGCCAACGTACGCAGAGACGCCCTTCTCACGAGCAAGAGCAATCGCCAAGGTGACTAATCCCTGCTTGTTTCGGTCGTGGACCTGAGGAAGACGAACCACCGAAACACGCACGCCTCGCGCCGCCACCGAAGCTGCCGCCTCTTCCGTCGCGCCCCGAGGCATCACAGAGCTGGGAATGCCCGGATCCTCCTCGGTTGCTATACGGCCCGGGGTGAGGACCGCGGTGCCCGAAGTAACGATCAGTGGCCGGTCAGTGCCCTGGAGTACGGAACCGAGTGTCTCGATGGCGTGCCGGTCAATCTCGCAGTTTTCATGGTACTTGGTGAAGTCGTGGATGAAGGCGCAGTGAATCACGGCATCCGCCGCGGCCGCGCCGCTACGCAGGCTTTCCAGGTCTTCAAGATCACCCCGTTGAACCTTGGCTCCCATGGCCACGAGCGATTTGGCGCCTGCTTCCGAACGCGCCAGACCGAGCACCTGATGGCCCGCCTGGATCAGCTCGGGGATAACCGCAGTACCGATGAAACCAGTGGCACCCGTGAGGAATACACGCATGATGACCTGCTCCTTAGTTGATTTTCCGTGAGGTTCTGATTGTGCACATCCAATTGGCGGCTTCGCTGTTGCCGATGTATCTCGCAATTTCAGGAAAGAGACAGAGCGGACGCTGAAAGGCGATCCCGCTTGCCGGATTGTAGTTTACGTACTTGCTGGCGATCATCTTCTCGGGCGTGATTCCGGCTTCGACCCAGCGGCTGAGGCGGAAATTAAATCATCCCGCGCATCGGACGGGCTCGGTCCGTTTACACCTTGGCCGTTGCCGCAAGTGTTTGCGCCTGGACCGCGCGTGCGATGGAACATTCCCGGCACTAGGGGCCGGCCACGCAGCGTTGGCAAAATGCGCCGGATGATGTCGGTCTCGTGTGTCTCTCCCATCGCGCCTCAACTCTCTTGGGGAAGCATAAGCAGTTGAGCAGATACGATCTATGCTGTAGCGTCCGAATTATCTTCGCGATCGTCCGAAGAGGTTTTATGGATCCCCTCTCAGATGTGCTGGCACTGCTAAAACCGCGCAGTTATGCGTCACGCGGATTTGGTGTGAGGGGGAAATGGTCGGTCCAGTTCCCAAATTACGACGGCATCAAATGCTACGCGGTGATTTTCGGACAAGGCTGGTTGTCGGTGGAGGACGTTCCCGATCCGGTTCAGTTAAAAGCCGGGGACTGCTTTGTACTGCCCAGCGGGCGGCCATTCCGCCTTGCAACCGATCTGACTGTGACGCCCGTCGATTATAGGACATTTTTGTCAACTGCTGAGCTTACGCACACGCCTTCCCGCGACGGCGGCGAGGACTGCTTTATTGCCGGCGGACACTTCGCGTTCACTCGCAGTCACGCCAGTATTCTGCTGGGTGTTCTGCCGCCGATTGTGCATATCCAGAAAGAATCCGACCGCGCTGCTCTACGATGGTGTATCGAGCGGATGACGCAGGAAATCCATGAGCCGCAGCCGGGCAGCTCTCTCATCACAGAACACGTCGCTTATATGATGCTGATTCAGGCCCTGCGGCTCCATCTCGCAGAAGGACTGAAAGGCGGCGTCGGATGGCTTTTCGCGCTGGCGGATAAACAGATGAGCAGCGCGATTACCGCGATCCACGATGATCCAGCACGTCATTGGAAACTCCAGGAACTTGCGAAGCGCGCCGGCATGTCGCGATCGATCTTTGCGCTCAAATTCAAACAAAGGGTCGGGGCATCGCCGGTGGAATACCTGACGCGATGGCGAATGCTGCTGGCCGCGGACAGGCTGAAAAATTCGCGCGATTCGATTTCAGAGATCGCTCCGTCACTCGGCTACGAATCCGAGAGCGCCTTCAGCACGGCGTTCAAGAGGGTGATGGGCTGTTCGCCGCGCCAATACGGCCGGGGGCGTCGACCGGCCTTGCCCTCCGGTGGCACCGGCGACCTCGCCCCCACCATCCGGCCCGAACCCGGCGCAATTTTGGGAGCGGCTGGTTCTCGGATGGGCGCTTAGCGGAGGAATCCCCGCTTGACCTTGGCGTCGCCGTGGCCAGATAGATTTTCACCCAGAGACACCGTCCTCCTCTACCCAGACGTGAACCGCCGCAGACGAGCGCGACAGTCAAGGACTCGGCTAGCGTGCGGCAGTGCGGGCAGGCGAACTATCGAGAAAGGCGCCATAGTTCGATAGTAAAGAAGGGCGGCCAGGGCCCGCGTCAGGCCAGAGGAGAGCGTCATGGACTTCGGAATCTTTTACGAGATTCAGGTTAGCAGCCCGCTGAAGTATCGCGAACGCGAGGCACAAGTCTTTCACCAGGTGCTGGAACAGGTAGCTCTGGCAGAGGAGGTTGGCTTCAGCAACTTCTGGAGTGTCGAGCATCATTTTCAGCCCGGCTTCTCGCACTGTTCCGCGCCCGAGGTGTTGTATGGCGCGCTTAGCCAGCGGACATCGAAGATCCGAATCGGGCATGCCGTCGTGCTGCTGCCGTTCCCGTACAACCATCCGGTGCGAGTTGCGGAGCGAATCGCCACGCTCGACATACTTAGCAAAGGCCGTGTCGAGGTGGGCACTGGCCGCTCTGCTACGATCCAGGAATTGGGCGGATTCAGCATCCCACCAGAAGAAACCCGCGCCCGATGGGAAGAGGGGCTGCGAATCCTGGTTAATATCTGGAACAGTCGGGACGGTACATTTTCCTGGAAAGGGCACTACTTCGACATACCCGAGCGGACGGTAGTACCGATGCCGATACAAAGGCCGCATCCACCCCTCTGGCTTGCTTGCAGCAACGAAGATACCCACACGCTATGCGGGAAGATGGGGCTGGGATTGCTGACCCTGGTGGTGATGCTCGATCCCGACGAGGTCGCGCGCCGCATTCGGCTCTACCGCGATGCGCTTAACCAAGCGCAGCCGGTAGGATCACGGGTCAATAATCGCGCTGCCGTCTTCTATATGGTGCACTGTGCTGAGACCGATAAGCAGGCGCGAGAGAACGCTGAGCGCGCGTTCATGTCTTACGTCAACACTATATTCACCGTCGGTGGGCAGCTGCAGGCCGCTGTCAAGGAAGGGAGTCGCGACGTGCCGCAGCGTGCCGGCGCCAACCTGCCCAAGGGCATCACGCGGGACCAGGTCAACATGGACTACCTGCTCCGGAACCGGACCGTTATCTGTGGCAGTCCCGACACCTGTATCAAGCAACTCGAGCACATCCAGAAAGTTACCGGACTGGACCATCTGATGGGCATGCAACAGTTCTGGTCGATACCCCACGAAAAGGTGATGAGATCGATCGAGTTGTTTGGCAGGCACGTTATCCCGCATTTCGCGCGGAACTGACGGGTAGTCAATCGCAACGCCGGAGGCCGAAGAGAGTGAGACTCAAAGACAAGGTTGCGATAGTCACTGGCGCCGCGTCCGGCATCGGCAGGAGCACTGCGCAGGTGTTTGCGCGCGAAGGATGCAAAGTCGCATTGCTCGACATCAACGAAGTGGGTCTCAACGAGACCTTGGAGAACATCGGCGAGGAGCAGGCCCTGATCGCTCCGGCCGACGTTTCACGCACCGAAGATGTCAAGCGCGCAATCGACCTGGCTATATCGCGGTTTGGTCGGCTCACCACGATGGCGAATTGCCACGGAATCTCGCTGATGGAGGACACCAGGATCGTCGATGTGCCGGAGGAGGTTTTCGACCGCACCATCGCGGTCAACCTGCGCGGCATCTTCCTGCTCTGCAAGTATGGTGTTCCTCACCTCAAGCGCGCCGGGGGCGGAGCGATCGTCAATTTGGCTTCCACCGCAGCACTACGCGGCGGTGGAGGAACCTCGTACACGGCCAGCAAGGGGGGAGTGGCGGCCATCACCCGTGCGGTCGCTTTCCAGAACGCGGCTGAAAACATCCGCTGCAACGCGATCTACCCGGGTCCGGTGGACACGCCAATGCTTCAGATTTCTATGAAGAAGTTGGGCATTAAGACGATGAGTTCGGGGCCGGGCGTCGTTCCGCGCATCGCGCGTCCCGAGGAAGTCGCCGGCCTGATCTCTTTCCTGGTTTCGGACGAGGCCGCTTACATAACCGGAGCAGCTTATACGATCGATGGCGGCGCTACACAGCATTGAGGGTTGCCATCGCAAGGGGAATTTCAGATGCCTGAGAAGTGGCGTGAAGTCGCGAGGCGCGTGCGCAACTGGGGCAAATGGGGTGATACCGATCAGATCGGAACGCTCAACTACATCACCCCCGAGAAGATCGTCGCCGCCACCCGCCTCGTTAAGCGCGGACGCAGTTTTCCGCTCTGTGCACCCTTCGAAGCTGACGGACCCTGGAGCAATTCCTTTTTTCGGCGTAATCCGATCCGCCTGATGGTCGTGCATGGCGGCGACGAGCAGATTGCAGATCATCTGGAAGGATTCGGGGGCAGCGTAGGCGCGGCGTTCAAGACGCTGTACCAGGGACCGATGCGCTTTGCCGACGACGTAATCGTGATGAATTTACAATCTGGCACACAGTGGGACGCACTCTCTCACGTCTGGTACGACCACCAGCTCTACAACGGCTATCCGGCTTCGGCAGTCACCGGCCTGGGCACGACCAAAAACGGAATCGAGAAGGTCGCTGAACGCGGCCAGATCGTAACTCGCGGCGTTTTGCTCGACGTGGCGCGCAAGAACGGGCTCAAGCATCTGGCGCCCAACACCATCGTTACGCCCGAGGAACTCGACGCCACGTCTAGGGCTCAGAACATCACGGTGGAGCAAGGCGACGCGGTGCTAGTGCGTACCGGATGGTGGGGACGTTTCGTGGAGACCCGCGACGGCGGGGCATTCCTGACGGGATCGCCCGGGCTGAGCTGGCGCTGCGCCGAATGGTTGCATGACAACAAGGTAGCGGCGGTGGCGGTGGATAACGTCGCGGTCGAAGTCAGCCCCGCGGAGATCGAAGACACCCCGCTGTTGCTGCACATGCTGACGTTGCGGGAGATGGGATTGATGCTGGGCGAGATCTGGGCGCTGGATGCGCTGGCCGCCGACTGCGCTCAGGACAATATTTTTGAATTCATGTTGGTCGCGCAGCCGCTTTTGATTCCGGGTGCCGTCGGCTCACCGGTCGCGCCGCTGGCGATCAAATGAAAGCGTCACTCGATGCGAAAATACCCTGACGGAGGGCTACCCATGGACCTGAGTCTGTTCTTCGAGCTCGAAACCTCGGATCTATCCGAGGCCAATGTGAAGCGCATATTCGATCAATGCATCGAGCAGACAATGCTCGCCGACCAGCTCGGCTACCGTTGTGTATGGTTTACCGAGCATCACTTTCTGCCCGGATTTTCCTACAGCTCCTCGCCCGAGCTCGTCCTGGCGCATCTGGCGGCCAAGACCAAAAACATCCGCCTGGGACACGGGATCGTGCTGCTGCCCTTCCGCATCAACCATCCCCTGAGGGTGGCTGAACGCATCGCCACCCTGGATTTGCTGTCGAACGGGCGGGTCGAGTTCGGCGGAGGGCGAGCAATCTCGGAATCGGAACTTTCCGCTTTTGAAGTCGATCCTGACGATACTCGTCCGCAGTGGGAGGAAACGTTGAGTATCCTTCCGAAGATGTGGACGCAAGAAACTTTCCACTATGAAAGCCTGACGCTGCGAACGCCCGAGCGCCAGGTCGTGCCGAAGCCGGTACAAAAGCCGCATCCTCCCATGTGGGTGGCGTGCACTCAGCCCGCCACGCTGGAGTTCGCGGCCGATCATGGCCTGGGCGCGCTGGGCTTCGGAATCGGGCAGGGCCAGTCGAATGATTTCGTTCGCCTCTACCGTGAACGGATCAAGAACTGCAAACCGATCGGTGCGATGGTCAACGACAAATTTGCTTTACTGACTTTCACGCTATGCTGCGACAGCGACGAGGAAGCCCTGGCGATTCAGGGGCCGAACTTCAGAATGTACGGCGACGCGGTGCGCAATCTGTTTGCGCCCTGGATCGACGGTAAGCCTCCGCGCTCCTACGAGTGGTTCATGAAGTATTGGAAGGAAACCGCGTATGATGCGACGCGTTCGGTACCAATGTCGGAGATCGTCAAGGCTGGCGGCGCGTGCATCGGCAGTCCCGAAACCTGCCTCAAAGTCCTGCAATATCTCTCGGATGCGGGGGTGGACGAAGCCTTGCTCTTCATGCAGATGTACACCACTCCGCACGACAAGATCATGCGATCGATCGAGTTGATAGCCAGTAAAGTGATGCCCAGGCTTAAACCTTCGCCCGAGACCGCACGCTGAAATCGTCATCCGTGCGGCGGGTGGTTGTGAATGAGCAAAAGACCCAATTCTCGGTCACACGCGCTTCGCTCAGCACATGCTGGCGCGCAAGAGGAAACTTCTTGTCAGTCGGCTACGGGTCCCGCATTATCGGTCAGACATCTGTCAAAGCGATTCGGTGACCGCATCGCGTTCAACGACGTCTCCTTCGAGATCGGCTACGGCGAAGTGTTTGGCTTCCTGGGGCCCAACGGCGCCGGGAAGACGACGACGGTGCGGACGCTCGGCACGCTCATTGCCCCGACCTCAGGCTTGGCGGAGGTTGCCGGCCTTCCGCTCACGCCTGAGAACGGTGTGGAGATCCGCAAACGGATCGCGATCATGCCTGAGTCACCGGGGCTCTTCTTGCGCTTGAGCGTTGCCGAGAACCTCGCATGCTTCGCCGACCTCTACGAGGTGCCCCACCCGAGCGATCGCATCTTGAGCTCGCTGGAAGCAGTCAACTTGGCCGACCGTGCTCAGGATACCTGCGGCGCCCTGTCCAAGGGCCTACGCCAGCGGGTCGCGCTGGCCAGGGCGCTGCTCAGCGACCCTGAGGTGCTGTTCCTCGACGAGCCGACCTCCGGCCTCGACCCGGTCGCCGCGCGAGAGGTCCACGAACTTATCGTGGGGCTCCGCAAACGGGGCGTCACGATCTTCCTGACCACGCATCGCCTCGAGGAAGCAGAACGCCTCTGCGACCGCGTCGCGATCCTGGACACGACCCTGCGTACAGTCGGCCGCCCCGACGAGCTCCGGGAACGGCTCTTCGCCAGAGCTCTCGTGATCCGAACCCGCGCTCCGCTTCCGGATCCTGACCATGTGTTCCGCGGCCTTCCAGCGGTCAACGGGTGGAGCTTGAACGGCCAGTCCGGATACGCTCTTACGGTTTCCGACCCAGCGGTCGCCGCGCCAGGAGTAACGCGGGCGCTGGTCGCGGCCGGCGCCGACGTGCTGGCGATCACCGAGTCATATCACTCACTCGAGGACGTATACCTCGAGCTGGTCAACGAGGACGTGGAGGCAGATCGGAGGTCAGCGTGAGCAAGAGGCGAATCGGTGCCGTCTTCTGCAAAGAGCTGCGCGAGTACCGCCGCAACCGGTCCGTGCTCGTTGCGTTGGCGATCTTCCCGCTCATCTTCCTGATCCAACCGATCGTTGTCGTATACATCGTGCCCGCATCGAAAGCAGCCCAACTCAGCCACGGGCACGTCTTGCTCTACATGCTCGCCCTCCCGGTGCTCACTCCCGCCATGCTCGCCGCCTATGCGGTCGCCGGCGAGCGCGAGCAAGGCAGCCTTGAGCCGGTACTGACGACACCGATTCGTCGCGAAGAGTTCCTGCTGGGCAAAGCTCTGGCCGTCCTCACTCCGTCTACCGGAATCGCATATGCAGTGTTCGCGTTCTTCCTTGCCTTCGTTGCGCTCTTCGCACATCCCGCTGTCGCGTCGGCGATCCTTCAGGGACCGGACATCCTCGCCCAGGTGCTCTTCACGCCGCTCCTCGCCGCCTTTTCGGTTTGGGTCGGCATCGCTATCTCCACCCGATCGAGCGACGTCCGAGTCGCTCAGCAACTCAGCCTCCTGGGCAGTCTCCCGGTGGGCGTGGCCACGTCGCTCATCGCGTTCGATGTGATTCACGCGACGCTGGGCCTCGCGATCGGCCTCGCGGTACTGCTGCTGCTCGCCAACGCACTGGGGTGGAGAATCGTGGCGCCGATGTTCGACCGCGAGAGGCTGTTAATCGGCCCTACATGATGAGATCGTGGCGGTGATTGCCTTTGAGTCGCACCGGTCTTCAGACTGACAACACCTTCGGGTAAGGTCCTGACCCCGGAAATCGCCAAGGATTCGCGCGTCGACAGCCCGAACGGATAAGGTCAGGGGCGAGCCGAAACTTGCCAGACGCAATTGTCGATCGGGCGGAGGGGTCAAATCCACTCATTTTGTCACGATAGTTATCGTGGATCGCTCGATTTCAAGTTCGCATCTTGACCCTGACCTGTGCTCGCCTTGGCGTCTAGGAGTTTTAACCTCCCCTTTTCGGAACGCGGCGCGTCGGGCGATTGGAAGTCGCTGCGAGCCGAATGCTGGTTCGGGAATCTGATTATGAAAAATCCCACGGCAAAAATGTGGCGCAACGGTCTCGCGATGTCTGCCCTTATCGTGCTCGGGCTGTTTCTTTCGGCGGGAACAATCGATTATTGGCAGGCTTGGGTCTATCTTGGAGTGAGCGCGGTGTCGAGCGTTCTTCTCATACTCTTCATATCAAAGGACCCCATACTGCTTGAGAACCGGACTAAGGCCGGCCCGACGGCAGAGAAGCGGACGACCCAAAAGGTCATCGTGCTATGCATGGGACTAGCAGCTATCACCGCTTTCGTCGTCCCCGGGCTTGACCGCCGTTTCGGCTGGTCCCACGTTCCATCGTCGCTTTCCGTAGTGGGCGACTTCCTCATAATAATTGCGATGTCGATGGTGTTCCGGGTGTTCAAAGAAAACTCTTTTGGCTCCGCCACCGTCGAAGTAGCCAAAGGTCAAAGAGTAATCTCCACCGGCCCCTATGCGACTGTGCGGAACCCGATGTACGCGAGCGCGGCAATATATTTCATTGGAATGTCCTTGGCGCTCGGCTCCTACTGGGGGCTTATAGCCTCCGCCCTCACTATTCTCGGCCTCGTGTGGCGGCTTTTCGACGAAGAAAAATTCCTTGTCAAAAACCTGCCCGGCTATGCGGAATACTGCGCCAAAGTGCCTTGGCACCTGATACCGAGAATTTTCTAAACCGCTGAATTCTTTTCAAATCCTGGTCGAGCGCGCGCGTCTTTCAATCAAGGAGCCAAGATCTTTCGAACGTTTCATCTTTTGCCGTTCAAGGTGGTGTTCAGTAGAGGGATTGGAGCCTTCCATTGGACCTGATTGGTTTCGCGGTCTCTGTTTCGGCCGAGCGGACTCGCTCCGGTTTTTTGCGATCATGAGATGCGTTTCATCCTTCTTTCGTTCGTTGGATAGTGCGACGCTACGAAAAGCCGCGCCGCAAGTGCAGATGTCAGTGTAAACTTACCGACAGAGTGTCCAGTGTCGATTGGGGCTGGGGGTTTTCCGTTCAACACCAAATCGGATAGGCTGTCGATGTCTAGGAAATTCCTCTACTGACATCCGATAAGGAGAGTCCGCCGATGGCACGGATCATCATTAAACCACCTGGCGACTTGTTCGATGGCTTCGTCCAAGCGTTGAATCTGCTCAAACAAGACGGCCTGAAACCTGTTGCCGGTACTAAGTTGGTTTCCAGATATGGCGTTATTGTGGTCGACGACGGGCAGGTTCGAATCGCTATTGACAGCCTGCGTGCTAGGAATATTCAGGCCACTCTCGATTAGTAAGCGCCTTCGTTTGAGTTAACAATGGCGGGACGTTTGGGAGATGTTCGGCCGTTTCATTGTCCCTTCATTGCGGTTTGTTATGACGCGGCAATAGCAGTTCGTGCCTGCCCCGGCGCACAACTCGGACCCTGCTCCTTCGATGGTAACGGTCTCCGGTGTGCTTGTTTTGGGTCTGTGAGTCCGTTCTTTTGCGCGTTGACTCGGTTTGGAATCAGGACTGGTGTTCGATT
>Ga0126378_10002166_pt1 | contig 14508 bp, 10 predicted proteins | sample PanSoiMetPlot_23_FD_92587 | JGI IMG/M metagenome (GOLD analysis project Ga0126378, IMG submission 92587) | Tropical forest soil microbial communities from Panama - MetaG Plot_23 | ecosystem: Environmental > Terrestrial > Soil > Tropical forest > Bulk soil | place: Panama | collected 2016-02-17 | reverse complement strand
GTAGCGACCGCACATGGAGAGAAATTATGACAGATTGAACTGATACTGATGCTTGGGCTTGCACCCGCACTAACTGTCATTCCGATTCGGCACACCTCACCCGACCCGGTGCCGATATGGCTAATTAACCCTCCGCTCGGGTTGCCGGCACCCAACCGAAATACAGCGAGGCGGAGCCGCTGTACAAACGAGCCCTAGCCATCGATGAGAAGGCATTGGGGCCGAACCACCCGAACGTGCTTGAACATCCGACAACCATGCATATACTCATCGCTACGCTACGCAAATCAGGTACAGCTCTTCGTTCGCGAGGCATCTGTAATGGACAATGCAGCCCCCGCCATCCTGGACAGCCACCAGCACTTCCTTGATGCACTGCGCTTTCGTTATCCCGTGTTTGCGAGTCGCAATGTAGGATTCGAGGCCCTGTTCGGTGACTCTGCGATAGGTGAGCCATGGGCCGCATCGAGAAAACCGTTTTCATCAGCTATCGTCGCACCAATGTCCCCTGGGCGCTGGCATCTCCCAATACCTCACCTACAAGGGATACGACGTTTTCTTCGACTACACCGGCCTCGCGAGCGGAGACTTCAAGGGCGTCATTCTCGACAACATCCATGCGCGCGTGCATTTCGTCGTCCTGCTCACCCCATCCGCGTTGGAGCGTTGCGGCGAGCCCAGCGATTGGTTACGCCTCGAAATCGAGGAAGCCATCGACAGCAAGCGCAATATCGTGCCGCTGATGTTGGAAGGCTTCGACTTCGGCAGTCCCTCCATCGCCAACCAACTCACTGGCAAGCTTCGACAGAATGGACAAGAAGTCCATACGTGGAGTGAACACCCCGACGCCCTCATTGCCGTCTCTTGGTTCGAAGGACTCGGCGCAGCTTAACTTGTAGGCCCGCTTAGAGCATCTCCACGGTGTCAACCTACCACAGATACAAAAGAGAAGGACTTAGACCGTATCAAGCATCGTCCCTCACAATTGTTTGGCGGTAATGCAGGTAAGAATCAGAGGCAGGAAATGCAGGTAGTCCTTCGACGAAGGCCGGGTGCTACACTGTGCGGATTACGCGGTGACCGCCGTACAATCGCTCGCTGGGCGAGTTGCGATGATGGCGGCGGCAGCTAAATCGCGATAACAACCCCAGCAGTTGCTCCAGCAATTGAGGCTAGAACGATCCGCAAGCTGCGGACGCGGATCATCCCGTTTGTCTTCATTCTCTTCGTGATTGCGTTCGTCGACCGGATCAACATTGGGTTTGCGGCATTGACTATGAACAAGGAGCTGGCGCTCACCAGCGAGCAGTACGGATTCGTTGCGGGAACCTTCTTCCTTGGCTACTTCATTTTCGAAATACCGAGCAACCTGTTGCTGCACAAGGTCGGAGCGCGTATCTGGATTGCCCGGATACTGGTCACTTGGGGAATCGTTGCAATGCTGACTGGCTTCGCGAGAACAGCCGCTCATTTGTATGTATTGCGGTTTCTGCTTGGGGTGGCTGAGGCTGGATTCTTCCCCGGCATTCTGCTCTATTTGACATACTGGTTTCCCCAGCGGCAGTTGGCTCAGGCAATGGCGTTGTTCTTGACTGGTAATCCTGTGGCCAGCGTAGTTGGTGCACCATTCTCAGGGGTAATTCTGGATCACATTAATTGGTTTGGGCTCAGCAGTTGGAGATGGTTGCTGATTCTAGAGGGCGTCCCAGCCATCGTCGGTGGTGTCTTCACGTACTTCTTGCTTCCGAGCCGACCGGAGGAAGCTAAGTTTCTTAGATCAGAAGAGAGGGAGTGGCTCAGGACGGAACTGGCCTGCGAAGAGCGGCAGAAGCTGACGATACGCCGAATCAGTGTAGGTCAGGCGCTCTCGCATGGACGTATCTGGCATCTCAGTGCCATTTCTTTCATGGCATTGGTGAGCATGTACGCGATGACATTCTGGATGCCGCAGTTGCTGAAGGCCCTTTCCAGTCAATACTCGAATACGACAGTTGGACTGCTCGTGATGATTCCATACGCTGCCGCCCTCTCCATCATGATCCTTGTCTCTCGTAGTTCGGATCGCACGCTGGAACGGCGTTACCACGCTGCCGTCCCTGCGATAATCGGGGCTCTCGCTCTGACGTTGTTAGGGCTGACCACCGCCGGCTCTGCTTTGATTTCTGTTATCCTTTGGTGTTTTGTAGCATTGGGAATTTACAGTTTCTTTGCCCCTTTCTGGGCGGTACCCAATGAGTTCCTAACAGGATCGTCGGCAGCGGCTGGAATTGCGCTGATTAATTCCATTGCCAATCTAGGCGGATTTGTTGGCCCCTACGCAATGGGAGCGATTAATAGGCGGACGGGGAGCTTCCACGGCGGGCTTGTGTTCGCTGGTGTTTCGCTGTTCACATCAGCAATCCTGATGCTCGCGTTGCGGAAAAGAATCGCGCCGGAGACGGTCGCAGTCGCGATGAAAAAAGTCCGGTGACTTTGACAACCTTCTCCTCGACGTGGCTTAAGCCATCGGAAGCCACAAGAATGAGGTGTAAAGGCATTAACCGAAGCGGTGCGGCTTGCACTGCCTCGGGTGAGGCGGCCGCTGCTACTTCCTTTAATCAAACCACAAGCTGTGAGAACAGGCCGGATGTCGATCGCGCGGTAAGCGAATTATTGCTCTTAGGAATAATAGACGCACCTTGCAGTTGCGGTGCGGGTTGGACCCGTCTAGTCGTCCAGAATCTCTACCTCAATTTCGACGTTTGGATGTGAGGTCTCCATACGAGCCGCTAACGAAGGATGAGCTGGGAGCGCACACTGCACTTCGGGAGCAGGTCGTGCAACCCGCTCGCCTGTTTCGAGGTCTATCACATCGTCTGCCTCATGCTTCCTGCCGTCCCGGTAAATCAGTGACCGATAGATGAGCGGCACGTATGGCTGGGCTGGCGTATCAGCACTGGCAGCCGAATCCGTCTCATACGCCCGCAACAGAACGGTTGCAACGTTGGTGAGGGTATTTGCGACCTTCGGGTCCATTCTCCCAGCCTTAACCTCCGCCATAGTCTCGGCCAGCATTCGTCTTACGTCGGCAGCCGATTCAGGCGGTGCAATATGTTCCGTTGACTGCTCGTAAATGGACCGACGCCGCCTTCCCCCGTTGCGCCCCAACTCCGCAGCTTTATCGGGGTTCGCGTGGAAATAGCACAGGCCGCCTTCCATAGCCCAAGCCGTGCAGGGCGTACCGTTTTTGGTGACGCCCTTGCATCGCTTCTTGGCGGCCGTCAGTGACTCAAGCTGTAAGAGTGAACTCCCTTGGGCGGACCCGCCGGGCGCGCCTGAATCATAGTCGTTTTTCACTTAGCACTCCTTTATGTGAGTTTGGGTTGTATGGTAGTGGTAGTTGCGGCTTTCGAGTTCTTGACTCATGGACAATCAAGACCGTTGCCCAGACCGTGCTACTAACAGGTGCATACTAGAGTGCATAAAGTGTGCCGAGGTGCACGATTTCACCCGAACAGGAAGGTCTATGCCAGTGCTAAACGACTGATTCCGAGCAACAGGGACGGGGCGGGTTGAATTTGCTAAACCGTTATACGGTCAAAAGCTGTATCGGGGGTTCGAATCCCCCCCCTCTCCGCCAGCTAGTCTTCATTATCAATTTAGTTACTAGAATGTCGCCGATTCTATCGAATTTGGCGGCGTTTCTCTCATATTTTCAGACCGACCTGTAGCAGAGAAATTACCTCTGTATTTACTATGCGATAAATAGAGCAAATTCTCTAAACCGCAAAAGCCGAGTACAGGTCTGTGAGCACACCTGTACCGGAGAATTCGCATCGGTCTGCTCTGCCTAGGCACTCAGTCTTTGCGGTTACAGTAAACCCGTCTGTTATCGTCACCCGAGAGACTCGGCGCTAAGCCGGCTCTCTACCCTTGGAAGGGAAAGGACGTGAGTATCCGCTATTGCGCTCGACGCTTCCCCTTGATCAGCACGTCCACTTCATCTGGTCGTCCATTCCAGAAATCCAGGCGGATGCGGCCGTCTGGCAACTGGGTAACCTTGGTCGGAATTGAGCTGGCAGTCAGGTACCACCCTTCTGGCAGTACCACAGCGTTGCGCGGACGTCCCATGCTCCTGTCAAAGACCAACTCGTCTCCCTCCAGTCGGTAGCTAGCAGGCGCCGTGTACGTCTCTGAGATTCGCAGTCGAACGCTCTGTCCCGCTTTCACCGGGGAGAAGGGAACCACGACTACCTGCGCTGCCGTGTCAACCGGCTCTCCCGCGTCAATTTTTGCGGAAGCCAGCTCTGCGCCGGTCATTGTTTTTGTGGCGAGTTTTTCGCCCGTGTCGAGCACATAGGCTATTGGGTCCGACACTTTGCTGCCAGTACGGACCACGTTGAAGTATTTGTCAACTCCCGGACGCGACTCTGTGTAGTCGTGATACAGGCGGAATGCATGCGTTTCCGGCTGCTGAAGGAAGTAAACGATCTCGCGGTCTTCATGGGCACGTTCGGTAAGGCGCTCCTGCTCGGTCGCTCCCTCGAAGGGTGACTCCCAGCTCTTCGCCCTGCCGGGAGGACGCGGCGCGGCCGTAGCACCGGTTTGCGAACCCAATTTGCCCTTCACGATCAGCTGAGCTTTCGCACCACTACTATTCATGAAACTGATGGCAATCCGTCCATCCGGCTCGGTCAAAACCTGCGACGGCACATTACACCCTACCAGTTCATAGCCCGGAGGCAGCACCACGGTGTTTCGCGGAATGCTCAGTGGCCGGTTGAAGACGATAAGATCGCCTTCGCGGTAGTAACTCCCGGCATCCTTGTACGTTTTAAGGATCAGCAGACGTTCCTGTCCTTCCGGTGGCACCGGACGCGCTAGGTACACCTTAATGTAATTTTCCGAAGCGTCCGCACCCTTCATCAGCGGATCCTTCAGCGCTTGCTCCCCACTGACGACTTCAAACCGCAATGGCTGTCCAGTCATTAAATCAACCACCGACTCGCCGCTCGCCACACTGCCCTTGCGGATTGGGTTAAAGTAATACTTCGCTCCGGCGGTGGTGGCTGTTACCTCATAGCGGATCGCGAAACTTGCGCTCTCTGGTAACAGCAGCTCGTAGCGGGTGTACTCGTCCGTTTCTGTTTGCAGGGGCGCAGCCGTCACCTCCCCAAATGCCGTTCCTGCTGCACACAAAAAAAGGAGCAGCCGCGCAATTACTTTGACCACGATCAACCCCCATTTCATCGCAAGCACTCTATCATTGACTATCTGCACAACCGTATCGTCGGTTATTGCGTCTAGGTCACTCGGAGCCAATCTTTACAAGGGCTTTTGTCGGTATAGGTTCGGGTGAAGCCAAGTAGACCTCGGCCACATTCGGTTTGGGCGTTTATACGTCCAGATGACAGTGAAGCATTCGTAAACGCTGTACAAGCCTTCACCCTAATCCTATAATTCCGCTTTTTCTGGGACGTGTACGAGAGGAGTGTTGCCTGCATGCCATGCATGCCATACCCAGGCACTTGCGCGTTTTTCAGTAAGGTTCTGCTGTTTTCGCTACTCGTGGCCGGCGTGCCTGCTGCGCATGCCCAGCAAGAGCCCGCTGCTCAATCTCTGCCCTACATGAATTCTGCGCTTCCGGTGGACCAGCGGGTGAAAGACCTGATCGGCCGGATGACTCTGGAAGAAAAAGTTTCGCAAATGCGGGACCACGCGCCGGCGATTCCGCGACTGGGCGTACCGAAGTATGACTGGTGGAACGAGGGTCTGCACGGAGTCGCTTTTGCCGGTTACGCTACGAACTTCCCGCAGGTGATTGGAATGGCGGCTACCTGGGATACGGACCTCGTGCATACGATGGCGCAGACGACTTCGATCGAAGCGCGCGCCAAATACAACCAGGCTATCCGCGACGATGATCACGAGATGTTTTTCGGACTTACGTTCTGGGCTCCTAACATCAATATCTTCCGCGATCCCCGGTGGGGGCGTGGCCAGGAGACCTATGGCGAGGACCCGTTTCTTACCGGACAGATGGGTGTTGCCTTTGTGGCGGGAATGCAGGGCGACGATCCCAAGTACTTGAGAGTCGTTTCCACTCCCAAGCACTACGCTGTACACAGCGGCCCCGAGCCTCTTCGCCATGGATCCAATGTCGATGTCTCGCCGCACGATTTGGAAGACACGTATTTGCCGGCGTTCCGTGCGACCGTAACCGCGGCGCATGCCGAGTCGGTGATGTGCGCGTACAACGCGATTGACGGTGCCCCGGCCTGTGCCAGCACCATGCTCCTGCAGGACCACCTGCGCAATGCGTGGCATTTCGATGGCTATGTGGTGAGCGATTGCGCCGCCGTTGCCGACGTGTACTCTGGCCATCACTATGCGTCCGACATGCCTCATGCGGCAGCGGCGGCGGTGAAGGCGGGCACCGATCTGGAATGCGGATACGCCAAGGGCCAGGCCTATCCCGCTCTGGTGCAAGCGGTGCAGCAAAAGCTGATCACTGAAGCTGAGCTAGACACTGCGCTCACACGTCTTTTCCGCGCGCGATTCCGACTTGGCATGTTTGATGGGCCGGCAAGCTACGCCTACGGCCGAATTCCTTTCAGCGAAGTCGATTCGCCAGAGCATCGGCAACTCTCGCTGAAGGCGGCCAGGGAGTCGATGGTTCTTCTGAAGAATGACGACCATGTGCTTCCGTTGAAATCCGGAATTGCGAGTATTGCTGTGGTCGGCCCGACGGCCGAGCTGGTGCAGTCTCTCCAGGGAAATTACAACGGGCCCCCGCCGTCGCCGGTATACCCGCTGAGTGGAATCGAAAAACGCTTCTCTTCGGCTCGTATTGTTTATGCCCAGGGATCAAGTCTGGTCGAAGGTCTTGCGATGCCGATCGAGCATACGGCGTTGCATCCCGCGAGCGGCCCTGGCGATGGACTGACGGGTGAATATTTCAACAACAAAGAACTTAGCGGGAAGGCGGTGGTGACGCGCACAGACCGGAACATCAATTTCAACTGGGACAAGGTGGTTCCGGTACCCGGTTTGCAGCGCAATAACTACTCCGTGCGATGGACTGGCACCTTCATTCCGCCAGCGACGGGCGAGTACAAACTCGGCGTCCGCATCAACTACTGTTACGCCTGTGAAAACGCTGAAAGCTTCAAGCTTTATCTCGATGACAAATTGCTCGTCGCCAGCAATGAAAAAGCCACTCCCGAAAGGGGTGCGGTTACTGAAGCGCCCATCCAGTTCAGCGACACACGACCACATCAAGTTCGTCTCGAATACTTCCATGGCACCGGCACCAGCGGAATCGACCTCACATGGCAGGCACCCGCCGCGGTGTTGCGGGACGAAGCGGTTCAACAAGCCCGTCAGTCGGATGTAATCATTGCGACTGTTGGGCTTTCTCCTTCTCTCGAAGGCGAAGAGATGCCGGTGAAGCTTGAGGGCTTCAACGGCGGCGATCGCACCCGCATCGATTTGCCGACAGTTCAAGAAGATCTGCTCAAAGCGCTCGCTGCGACTGGTAAACCCCTGATCGTTGTGCTTCAGAACGGCAGCGCGCTGGCGGTGAATTGGGCGCAGGAGCATGCGAACGCGATACTCGAGGCCTGGTATCCGGGCGAAGAAGGTGGGACAGCGATCGCTGAAACACTGGCTGGCGACAATAATCCCGCGGGACGTCTTCCGGTGACCTTTTATTCGTCTCCCGGCCAGTTACCGAAATTTGAGGATTACTCAATGAGTGCTCGTACTTACCGGTACTTCAACGGTAAGCCACTCTATGGTTTCGGCTACGGTTTGAGCTACACGACATTTGCTTATAGCAACCTCAAAGTTCAATCGCAGCTAAAAACGGGTGAAACGCTCACCGTGACTGGGGATGTGAAGAACACTGGGAACATGGCCGGAGATGAGGTTGTCGAGCTCTATCTCAATCAGCCGAAGGAGTCGGAGACACCGATTAGGGTTCTTGCTGGCTTCAAGAGAGTCCACTTGGAGCCCGGCCAGTCTACGCACGTCAGCCTGGCGGTTGAGCCGCGCTCGCTTGCCCAAGTCGATGCGAAGGGGAATCGCGTCGTGGTCCCCGGTGAGTACGTTATTTCATTCGGTGGTTCGCAGCCGGGCGAGTCGCCGTCGATTCAGACTGCAAAGTTCAGTGTCACTGGGAAGACTGAGCTTCCGAAGTAGGTGTTTCGGAAGGAACACCAGGCACTCTATGTCAAACAAGGCAGTTCGTACGGCGCACAATACTGTGACTTAGTTCTCGGCTTTGCAGTTGTGGCAACTTCCTTCCATTGACCGGGCACGCTGCCGAAAACTGTGAGGCGCCGGAGTATAGAAGGATCTGCTTCCTCGGGTGACATAGGACTGAACTGTGTGATTTCTGGTCGCTATTCTACTGAAACTACACTAACCGACTTGGGATCGAGCTTCAAAGTCAACTTGCCACCTTGGGCCTTCGCCGAGATGGGTTTCGGCACAACAATGTTCGGCGCGTCAAAGCTATTGGTGCTGTCCACTTTGGAAGCAGTCAGTGTTTCCCCGGAAGTTGACTTTGCGGTCACGCCAGTAACGTTCAATTCGATCTCGACGGCCTCATTGGGGTCAAGGTTTGTAAATGCCACCCACAGCTTGCCGTCTTTGCCTTCAGCCGCGATGGCATCCACGCGCGGCAAGCTGATACCGTCGTGGCTGTAGGTGCCCGAATTGAATTGGACTGGCAAGAAGGTAGAATCCTGGAACGGCACGTACATCTTGAAGATGTAATACGTTGGGCTCAGGACCATCTTCTCTTTGTCAGTCATGATCATCGCCTGCAACACATTAATCATCTGAGCGATATTGGCCCCTCGCACGCGGTCGGCATGGCGAGCAAAGATGTTCAGGTTCAGAGCAGCGAGAATGGCGTCGCGCAGGGTATTTTGCTGGACTAGGAAGCCCGGATTGCTGCCGGGTAAGGGTGCATACCAAGCTCCCCACTCATCGATGATCAGTGCGACCCTCTTCTGTGGGTCGTACTTGTCCATGATGGCCGAGTGCTTGCTTATCAAGGCATCCATTTCCAGGGTATGTTTGAGAATTTGACTGTATTCCGTCTCTCCAAAGCCAACTGAAGCAGATGACGACGGCCAGTGACCAACCGTGTAGGAATGCATGGATAGGCCGTTGATATCCCAACTCCACGTGTGTTGCTGGTAGGCTTTCATGACTGTTTCCGTCCAATCGGTCCAACGGGGCTCGTCGCCTCCCGGCCCGACAGCGATCTTTAGCATCTGCTCCTTATCCTGTTGAGCGGGGTTGAAGTTCCGGACAAAGCGGCTGTAGATCTTCATCTGGCTCAAATAGTATTCGGGTGTCATGTTTCCGCCGCAATCCCAGCTTTCGTTGCCGATACCAAGCATGGAGATTTTGTAAGGAGCAGGATGGCCATTGGCCGCTCGCTCCTTCTCAAGGGTCGTCGGTTGCGCTGTAGTCATATATTCCAGCCATTCTGCGGCTTCCTGAGGAGTTCCCGATCCGACATTGATGGAAACGTACGCATCGGAGCCAATCTGGTCGACAAAGTCCATGAATTCATGGGTCCCAAATGTGTTGGTTTCGGTAACACCACCCCAGTTGGGATTGAGGCTGACGGTTCGCTGGATCCCGACACCCTTGCGCCAGTGATATTCGTCGGCGAAGCAGCCACCCGGCCAGCGAACGTTTGGTACTTTGATTGCCTTGAGGGCCGCGACCACATCATTACGGATGCCGCGCGTGTTCGGAATAGTGGAATCAGGGCCAACCCATATTCCGTCGTAGATTCCATGTCCAAGATGTTCCGCAAACTGACCGAAAATGTTGCGGTTAATTTGCACGCCTGCCTTGGATGCGTCGATCGAAATTGCCACCTTTTCGGTGGCGGTTGCTGATGGGGTCAGCGCCAGCCCTGTCAAAGCCAGACCAGCAAGAAGCGAGCACTCGAATCGCACTCCGCGTTTCGTCATTGAAACTCCTCTAATCGCTCTACACTGTTGGCAAAGAGAACTGCAGTTCTGAATCAAATTCAATTATGGTCCTAGTGCAATTTATCGCTAAACGTCACTCGGTGCGCGTACCCTTTAGCCGCGCGACTCGCACAGGTGATCGCAACAGTGCCAGCTTTGCCATTAGTGTCAGTTCTGGTAGGTTTTGCGTCACAAGTCCCTCACAGTGTGCAAGGCCGCAGCTGCGGTGTGATCATTTTGGTTATCAACGCCACGCGGATACGTAGATGGAAGTGGGAGCTGTTTGGAACGGCACCGGATCCGGAGATAACTTCATGTCACATTGTCGCGAGAGTGTATTCGCCGCAAAGTCCCAAGTTCTCGGAGACGAGTGCTTTCGGGCAACCGCGAAGGAGGGCTTCGTTGCAGTCACTCCTTTGGCCTAGCAGACTAGCAGACGCCAACTGCTCCCGCATGCTCGGGGATCCGGCGCGAAACCAGTTGGACGTGTAGTCGGCGATCCGTCAAAGTATCCGAGTCCGACTTAGAATGGGAAGCCAGCTTGGGAAGCTTGTTTCACAGGTGGGAAGTCGCGCCATGTTGGCAGAAACACGTAACTTGTTGGTGGAGAATGACCTATATCGACGGTACGAATTCACATCTCTCCGCCAGCTAGTCTCTGATATCAGAGAAGTAACTACGAAACAGATATTTTGCGCGTATTTACTGGGCTTTTCTGCGAATTCTTCGTGGAGACCTGTAGCAGAGAAACCAACCTCCAGTGTACTGGAAGATAAATAGTCAAATTTTCTCTGAACCCGAAAAACCGAGTACAGGTCCGCGTCCTACCCGAGGCGAATGGAATACGATTTGATAGCGAATCACTTGCGAATGCGACCGAGCAAGCCAAGAATGTGGATGCCGATATCCAGAATCTATGCCCCTGTACTCCGTTCGGGTAAGTCGTTGACGGTCGAATCTTGGCGGTCGATCGTGTATCCGATCGCGCTATATCCCTTCAGTCGGCGCTCATACATTCTGGCCAACATCGGAACCAGGTCGTCTACGTAGTCGTAAACCTGCACAACTCGCTTGTTGTCATGAAGACGGTGCAGTCGCCCTACGTACTGTTGGAGCGTCCCCTTCCACGAGATGGGCATGGCGAGGAATAGCGTGTCCAGACGCGCATCGTCAAAGCCCTCGCCGATGTAGCTGCCAGTCGCAAGAATCACGCGCGGCCGGTCTTCTGCAACGCACGCCAGTGCTTCGGCAATGGTGCGCCGCTGCTTCTTCCCCGCAACTTGAAAAGGCAGTGGCAGTTGCACTGGAGGAACTCAAGGAGCACCCGCTTCCTCACGCCCAGCATCCTCCATTCCCAAACTACAACGTGGAGACTGCTCAGCCCAGCCTGCCGGCGCCGCGAGCAAAGCCCGGAACGAATTGAGAGCGGAGAGCTCACAATTGAGATGTCCCCCTGGGCGTCAAGTCATCTCGCTCGATTCGGTTCGCTTTCCGACTAAGTGGCTAGGTTGTGGCCTCGAACAAGCTGCGACCTAGATTCAAAGGTATGATCTCGTCGTCACCGTGGAAGGACAGCAGCAGTGCCGAGATGTTGGCGATCTTACTTTTCTTGTCGAAACTCAAGCTCTATGTAAGATCACAAACGCGAGCAAGTGCGGCGGCAAGAAACTGTATAATCTCACTACTAATCGGACCACTTCGTTGGGACTAGCTTCCGGGACAAAAATCGGGCCTTTCGAAATTCTCTCCGCTGTCGGTGCCGGCGGTATGGGAGAGGTGTATAGCGCCCGCGACACGCGCTTGGGTCGCGACGTGGCGATTAAGGTCCTGCCGGAGTCATTTGCCCGCGATGCTGAGCGGTTGCGACGCTTCGAGCAGGAAGCGCGCACTGTCGCGGCGCTGAACCATCCTGACATCCTCGCCGTGTTCGACATCGGCCAGCACCTCGGCTCGCCTTATATGGTTTCTGAGCTTCTGGATGGCGAGACCTTGCGCGAAAAGATGCGGGAAGGCGCGATGCCGCAGCGGCGCGCGATCGAGTACGCATCGCAGATTTCCGAAGGACTCGCCGCGGCACATGACAAAGGCATCGTACATCGCGACCTGAAGCCCGAGAACGTCTTCGTCACCAGAGATGGGCGGGTGAAGATACTCGACTTCGGACTGGCCAAACTCGCGCGTACGGAGAAGGCGGGCGCTGGCGCCGTTGACGGGGCTACAGCCACTGCTGCCGCGCAAACCATGCCAGGAATGGTGCTCGGTACCGCCGGATACATGTCGCCGGAGCAGGTACGCGGTAAGGAAGTCGATGCGCGCACCGACATCTTCGCCTTGGGCGCGATGCTGTACGAGATGCTGAGCGGGCGGCGGGCGTTCAAGGGCGAGTCGTCCATCGAAACGATGAACGCGATCCTGAAAGAAGATCCACCAGAGCTGCAGACTGACACCCTGAAAATTTCGCCGGGACTGGAGCGAATCGTTCGGCGCTGCCTGGAGAAGGAGCCGGAACGGAGATTTCACTCGGCACGCGACGTGGGATTTGCGCTTGAAGCGATCTCGAGCACGTCGACGCAGAGCGACGTGCGTCAAGGCGCATTGGCGGCGAAGCGGCCACGATGGATTCGCGCCGCTGCTCTAGCCTTGGTGCTCATCGCCACCGTGCTGCTGGCATACCTCGCTGGTAGAAGGGACATTTCGTCATCGACAGCCTCATACCAGCAGCTTACTTTCGAGCCCGGTTATGCAGGTCCAGCGCGGTTCACGCGCGATGGCAACACGGTAGTGTATTCGGCAGCATGGAACGGCGGGGCCAAAGAACTGTACTCGCAGCGCAGTAACAGCATGCAGTCCACTTCGCTCAATGTCGATGCCGACGTACTCGGCATTGCCGACAATGGCGATATGGCGGTGATTCTGAAAAGGCGCTTTCTGGCGACTTGGCTGCAGCGGGGCACACTCGCGCGCATGCCGCTAGAAGGTGGTGCGCCACGGCCGATCCTAGAGGATGTCTACGAGGCTGACATCACCCGTGACGGAAAAGATTTCGCGGTGGTGCGCCAGCAGGGTGGCAAACAGCGGCTGGAGTTTCCCATCGGCAAGGTGCTGTTCGAAACTTCGGGGTGGATCACCGACGTGCGCATTAGTCCGGATTCAAACCGCGTCGCGTTTATTGATCATCCGCTAGTTCCTGATGATCGTGGCGCGATTGCGCTAGCCGACCGGCAAGGAGGCGTCCAGCGCCTGACGTCCTATTACTCCACCGGTCGCAGCGTCTGCTGGACGCCCGACGGCAAAGAGCTGTGGTACACCGCCAGTCTGACAGGGGAAGAGTCCGGCATGTACGCCGTTACTCCGGCGGGAAAGAATCGCGTCGTGCTGCGCTCGCCTACGGAGTTGGTGATCCAGGACATTTCGCCTTCCGGCAAGATCCTGCTGGAAAGTGTGCGCTATCAAATCGAAATGGGTGTAAAGCGCAGTGGAGACAGCAGGGCGCACGATCTTGAGAGCTCGGTTGACCTCGGCACCCTCTCTCCCGACGGACAGTGGGTCGTATTTAACATTTACCAGGGCACCGACTACCACGCATACGTCAAGAAAACCGACGCAACAGCACCAGTGAAACTAGGCGATGGGTATGGAGCAGGCATCACCTGGGATGGCTCCCTGGTCGCTGCCGTGCAGAACGGACAGCTAAACAAACTTTATCTATATCCGACCGGCGCGGGCGAGCAGAAGGTGATCGACCTGGGGGAGCTCAGCGCGGCGTTCGGTACTTGGGAGAACGACCTAACCTTCTCGCGCGACGGGCGATGGGCGGTTTTCTCCGCATTTGACTCCAAGCAGCAGGTTCGCGACTATCTGCTCGACATGCCCGACGGTAAATTCCGTCCAGTTACGCCGGTGGGAACCAGGGCTGGCAAAGTGTCGCCCGACGGTAGTCGCATTGTGACCTTGGATGTTGCTGCGCAGAAATACGTGCTGGTGGATGTTGCCTCGGGCAAAGTAAGCGATATTCCAGGCCTTGAAAAGGAAGATGAGGTCATGGGATGGAGTATTGACAGCAATATGGTGATTGCTTGGAATCAAGAACTGCCAGCGCGCATATCGATGATTGACGTTGTAAGCGGGCGTCGGCAGGTTGTGCAAACGGTGGAGCCGTTGTCCATGTTGGGATCCATGTACGCGCGCATGGTCACCTCAGCCGATGGCAAAACCGCAGCCTACCGGCATCGGCGAGGCCTGTACGCGCTTTATGTCGCGGATGGACTGCGTTGAGACTCAGAGTCAGATCATGAGAGTGCGCTGGCAAGGCGAGGTGCAGGAGAGTGGGCGCGCATCTCCTTCTCAGATCGGAGCCCCACTCGAAAATTGTCTGGAAGTGCGATAGCTAAGGAGTGCCGGAACTGGCAACTAACCCATTAGCTCTAATGCCAGTTCTCGATCATCATTAGGTTGCTGGACTGCTCATCGACCTGCGGGAAGAGCATATATTTGCCGCCGCTGGTGACGGGCATCGCGCCGATCCAGC